>Ga0209500_10003159_pt1 | contig 11416 bp, 6 predicted proteins | sample S_140212_EF_Meta_FD_187323 | JGI IMG/M metagenome (GOLD analysis project Ga0209500, IMG submission 187323) | Freshwater microbial communities from Lake Simoncouche, Canada to study carbon cycling - S_140212_EF_MetaG (SPAdes) (version 2) | ecosystem: Environmental > Aquatic > Freshwater > Lake ...
CCCCGCGGAGTGAGGCTGCCGCTGCTGACGTTGACCGTGCCGACGCCCCCACTGCCGAAGCCGATGTTCCATTGGGTGCCGGTGACCAAGCCACCGGCGATGTTGAGCGTGCCGGTTCCGCTGGAACCGAGCTCGAAGACGGTGTTTTGGTTCGTGCCCGAAAGGGCGCCCGTGAGGACGCCGCTGTTGGCGTTGATCGTCTGGTTGAGTGGGAGGTAGCCGCGGCTGCTGATCGTCTGGCTGACACCGGTGAGCCGGAGCGTGCCGGAGTTCATCAGCGTGAGCGTGCCGTTGCCGGAGATCGTGTTGCTGATCGTGAGGAGATTGCCTTCCGACTGATTGAATTGGAGCACGCCGTTGTTGACGATGCCGGTGCCACTGACGGCGGCACCGTTATCGAGACGGACGGTGTTGGAGAGGGTGATGGCGTTGCCGGGATAGTTCGTGCCGCTGGTGGAGGCCGCCGTCGTTCCGTAGACCGTGAGGGTGCCGGACGGGATCGGGGCGGCGACGCCGGGAGCGCCAAGAAGACCGATCGCAACGGGGAGCGAGAGGAAGGCGGCAAACCGGCGGAGCGTCATGGTCATCGTCATGCTTTGTGAACTCGTAAGGCAGTAGCCGGGGACTCCAAAAACTCGGCGTAGAGCCTAGCTATCCCTGCGGGCATATCCGTCAGGGAGGGCATGAATAGGTTGCCAGAGGGAACGAATTGGCCACATTCGACGACGCTTCGCGCAGGATCGCCTACGAATTGCGCAACAGCGTCCGAGGCGGCTGTGGATAAAGTGCCCGACGCTGGATGCGGCCGCCGTCATTCCTCCGCCACGAAGAGCCTGTCCGAGTGAAGCCGATCGAGAAACATCCCGGCGGGCAGGATGTCGATGCCATCCATGACGAGGTGGTCTGTTCCCTGATAGACGACCATGCCGCGGCGGACCGACTCGGGACATTCCTCGAGAAGGATCTTCAAGCCGCTGGTCCACGCCGGCTTGAAGCGGTCCCCCGACTTGACCTCGATGGCGATCAGCTCGCGCGGGGCGGACAGCGTCTTGGGCCTCGTCTGGAGGAGAAAGTCGACGTCGAAGCTGCCGCTGACGGCATAGTGGAACAGCGGTCGATTCCGGTTCGACAGCGCTTCGTGGGCGCGCACTTCATGATGGATGAGTGCTTCGAACGCGAATCCCTTCCACACCGGGTCGGGGGAATCGACCATCAATCCGGCTGCGGCCCGGGCGACGCCGGTGTCGAAGAGGAAAAACTTCGGATGGAGGGTTTCCTTGGTGCGGATCCCCAGCTTGATCGCCGGGACCCTCGTTGCCAGGAGGGTGTCCTCGAGGATCTGGAAGTAGCGCTCGACGGTCGTCCGCTTGACGCCCGATTCGCGGGCGAGATTCTCGATATTGAGGATTTGGGCGTTGTAGAGCCCCGCGACCTGGAGCACGCGGACGAAAGGGTCGAGATTGCGAACGAGCGCCTCGGCCCGGATCTCCTCGCGGATGTACATCTCGACATAGGCAGTCAGCGTTCGCGCCCGGTGTTGCGGGTCGCTGACGACCAGCGGCAGGGTGCCCCACTCGCACGCCTCAGCGATCGTCCAGCCTGGCGCGTATTCCGGGTAGAGAAACGGAAGCATCCATTCCTGCAGGGCTCTGCCGGCGAGCAGATTCACCCCTTCCCGGCGGAGCTTTCTGGCGCTCGATCCGGACAGCGCGAAATGGATCCCTCGGCCCGATTCGTAGATCCGATGGACCTCGTTGAGCAGCATCGGGAGACGCTGGATCTCGTCGATCACTACCCACGACCCAGGTGGAAGCGGCGCCACCAGATCCACGAGGTCCGACGGGTTGCGACTGAATTGCAGGTAGCGGGCGGAGTCGAGCAGATCGATGAAGAGCGCCTCGGGGAGGACAGCCCGCAGCCAGGTCGACTTGCCGGTTCCGCGGGGCCCCAGAAGGACAAAGCTCTTCTCCGGCAGCCGGTTGATCCGCTCAATCGACGCGCGGCGATCCATGGAGGCGTTTCCCGGAGGGGCCGTCGGTGGCCAAGCTCCAGAGGAGCTTGATTGAGCATAATCTACCATTGCGTGGTGGAAATAGCTACGTATTCCACCACTTCACGGTTGAAAAAGAAAACATTGTTCCCGTCCGGCCCCCATCTGCCGCGGAAAAGCCCGGCTGGGAGGGGAAAACGATCCGGCCCCGGAGCGGCGGGCGCTCCGGGGCCGGTGTCGATTGATGGATGCCGAAGGGGGCCGATCAGGCCCGCGAGCGGCGGCGGGTACGCCGCTCGAGGAGGCCAAGCGATCCGATCAGGAGCGTGAGGGCCGTGCCGAAGGAGCTCGGATCGATCTCGGGGACCGGTGCACCGTTGCTATCGAACCGGAGCAGGCCGGTCAGCTGGCTGAAGGTGAGCGTCTGGCTGCCGAGCAACGCCGTCCACACCCCGCCGACACCGGTGAAGTTGAGGCCGCCGTAGCTGCCCGTTCCTGTGCTCGTGACGGTCGCGAAGTCGCCCGTCGCCGAGCCGGTGAAGCCGAACAGGTCAAACGACGTGCCGTCGGCGAAGGTCTGCGTGTTGGCGAAGTCGAGCGACAGCAAACCGCCGTAGACGAGGCCGCTTGCGGTCGTGATGGCGATCTTGTCGTAGTCGGTGCCGGCGGTGCCGGCGGCACTGCCGACGCCGACGATCTCCATGCGCGTCGTGCTGCCGGCGAGAAGGTTGAGCGTGCCGACGGAGAGGAGGCCGGGGCTGTTGCCCGGGGAGATCGTGCCCCCCGACTGGACGGTGACCGATGAGCCGATCGTGCCGCTACCGCCGAGCGTGGCCCCGCTCGCGACGGTCACGGCGGAGCTTGTGAGATTGCCGTTGATGACGAGCGCCCCGCCGGAGACGGTCGTTGCCCCGGCGTAGGAGTTGTTGCCGGAGAGGACGACCGACCCGGCGCCGAGCTTGGTAAGCGAGCCTGAGCCCGACATGGCGCCGGCGTAGGAGCCATTGGTTGTCTGGTCGAAGCTGACGGCGGCGTTGTTGGTGATCGCGCCTTGGAGGCTCGTCGTCGTGCCGATGAGCGAGCCGGCCGAAACGGTCGTGCCGCCGGCATAGCTGTTAGATCCGGTGAGGGTGACCGTGCCGGTGCCGAGCTTCGTGAGCGCCCCGGAGCCCGACATGACGCCGGCGTAGGTGCCGCTGGTCGCCTGGTCGAACGTGACGGCGGCGTTGTTGGTGATGGCGCGTTGGAGGCTCGTGGTCGTGCCAATGAGCGACCCGGCCGAGACGGTCGTACCGCCGGAATAGGAGTTTGTGCCGGAGAGGGTCACCGCACCGCTGCCGAGCTTCGTGAAGCTGCCGCCGGTGCTCGTCAGATTCGAGGCGAGCGTGACGTTCTGCCCGTTGGTGTCGAAGCGGTATTGCTGGCTCGAGGCATTCGAGAACCGGGCCGAGTAATCGGTGGTGTTGCTCGCCGTCGCCTGGAGCGTGCCACCGCCGAAGGTGATCGTGCCGGCCGAGCCGATGGCGTTGGCGCTGCCGAGGGCGAGCGCGCCGGCGGTGAGCGTCGTGCCCTGGCTGTAGGTGTTGTTGCCGGTCAGCGTCAACGTGCCGCTGCCGAGCTTCGTCAGCGACCCGCCGGGCCCGCTGCCTGTGATGTTGCTCGAATAGGTGCCGCTGGTCGATTGATCGAACGAAACAGCGGCGGCGTTGTTGATGGCGCCCCGGATGCTCGACGTCGTGCCGATCAGCCTCCCTGAAGTGATGGTCGTGCCGCCGGTGTAGGAGTTTGAGCCGGTGAGGGTGACCGTGCCGGTGCCGATCTTTGTCAGCGATCCATTGCCCGACATGACGCCGGAGTAGGTGCCGCTGCCCGTTTGGTTGAAGGCGACGTTTGAGTTGTTGACGATGTTTCCCTGGAGGGCCGCCGCATTGCCAGCCAGCCTCCCCGCCGTGACGGTCGTGCCGCCGGAGTAGCTGTTGACCCCGGTGAGGGTCATCGTCCCGGAGCCGAGCTTCTCGAACGAACCACCGGAGCTTGTCAGGTTTGAGGCGAGGGACACAGACTGGCCGTTGGAATCGATGCGGTACTGCTGGTTGGCGGCGTTGGAAAACCGGGACGAGTAATCGGTGTTGTTGCTCGCCGTCGCTTGAAGCGTGCCCCCTTCGAAGCTGATCGTGCCACTCGTGCCGAGGGGATTTGCACTGCCAGCCGACAGCGTGCCGTCGGCGAGCGTCCAGCTGCCGGTGTAGCTGCTGTTGTTGCCGGTGAGGGCGAGCGTGCCGACGCCATCCTTCACGAAGGCTCCGGTGCCGCTCATGACGCTCGAGTAGGTGCCGGAGACGGCCTGGTCGAACGTCACCTGGGCGTTGTTCGTGACCGCCCGGCGGATGCTGTTGGAGTCGCCGATCACCGACCCTGCCGAGACGACGAGCGCCCCGTTGGTGTTGGAGGTCGAGCCGGTGAGCGTGAGAGCGCCAGCGCCGAGCTTCGTGAAGGTGCCTGAGCCAAACATCACCCCTGCCCAGGTGCCGCTCGACGCCTGGTCGATTTGGAGTTCGCCGCCCGTAGCCACGCTGAAGGTGCCGGTCGTGGCGAGGCTGCTTGCCGTGCCGATGAGCGTGCCGGCGGCGACACTGCCGGTGGTGAAGGTGTTGGCCCCGGTGAGGGTCACGCTTCCGGCACCATACTTGGTGAAGCTGCCGCCAACGCTTGTCAGGTCGCTAGCGAGCGTGACGTCCAGGCTGTTGCTGTCGACGGCGTACCGCTGGTTGGCGGCATCGGAGAAGCGGGCGGAGTAGTCGGTGGTGTTGCCTGCCATGAACTGGAGAGCACCGGGGGCCACGGTGCCCGATGTGGAGAAGCTGATCGTGCCGGTGGTGCCGATCGCATTGGCGCTGCCGAGCGAGAGCCGGCCCTGTTCGATCGTCGTGCCGCCGGTGTAGCTGTTGTTGCCGGCAAGGTTGAGCGTGCCGGTGCCGGTCTTGATGAGATCGCCCGTGCCACTGAGATCGTCAGCGTAGGTGCTGACATTGCTGCCACCGAGGCCGTTGGTGTTTTGGGCAAACTTGAGCGTGCCGGCGTAGTTGAGATCGCCGACGAGAACGCCCGAGGTGCCGCTGGCCGTGGTGAAGGGGTTGTTATTGCCGTCAGCGCTGCCGATCTGGAGCGTGCCTCCCTGGTTGAGGGCGAACGTGCCATTGGCACCGCGCGAGAATGTGCCCGAGACGGTGACATAGCCGCCGTTGTTGATCGTCAGGCTCCCGGTGCCGCTGCCGCCGACCACCAAGTAGCCCTGAATCTCGTTGCCAATGCCGGAGGCGTTGTTGAGCCAGGTGCCGCTGGTCACCGTGACGGTGCCGTTGGAGCCGACGCTCTCTCCGATCGTAGAGTTGCGGGTTTGATAGAGACTGCCGTTGACCGTCAGCACGCCTGAGCCAGTGCCGCCGACGACGACGGTGCTCGCGCCCAAGGCCGTGCCGCTGAGGAGACTGAGCGTGCCCTGGGCAGCGGAGCCTTTGCCGAGAATAGTGTCGCCGGCCTTCAGGTATCCGCCAGAGTTGAGCGTCACCGTGCCGCTGCCGACGTTGCCGATGTTGAGTCCGCTTGAGGTGGCGAACGTACCGTTGGTGATCGTGACAAGCCCGGTGCTCCCTGTCCCGGACGCGATCGAGGAAGAGGCCGCCAAGGCGGTGCCGATGAAAGCAGTATCACCGACGAGTCCGCCGGTGATGTTGAGCGTGCCGCTCCCACCGGTGCCGCCGACGGTGCCGCCGAGCAAGAGGCCGCCTCGCGGAGCAAAGGTGCCACTGCTGACGTTGACCGTGCCGACGCCCCCACTCCCGACGCCGATGTTCCATTGGGTGCCGGTGACCAAGCCACCGGCGATGTTGAGCGTGCCGGTGCCACTGGAACCGAGTTCGAAGACCGTGTTTTGGCTCGCTTGGGTCGCTCCCGAGCCGGTGAGGACGCCGCTGTTGGCGTTGATCGTCATGTTGAGCGGGATGTAGCCGCGGCTGCTGATCGTTTGGGTGGCGCCGATGAGCCGGAGCGTGCCGGAGTTCATGAGCGTGAGCGTGCCGTTGCCGGAGACGGTATTGCTGATCGTGAGCAGATTGCCAGCGGATTGGTTGAAAAGGAGCGTGCCGTTGTCGACGAGGTTTGCTGCTCCGCCAACGGTGGCGCCGTTGTTGAGCTGCACCGTGTCAGAAATAAGGATCGTGCCGGCGGTGTATTGCGGGCCGCTTTCACCAGTAGCGGTGCCGTAGATCGTGAGCGTGCCGGGGGCGGCACTTGCGGTGCTTCCAGCGAAAGCGAGCGCCGCAGCCGAGAAGATCGCGGCAGCAAAAAGACGAAACCTCGACATGGCACACCCCTCGAAGAACAACTATTCAAAAACTCTGGCGATCAACACCAGCACACAACGATGCTTGGGTCGGCCTCAACCGGCTCCTCCGCAAAGCTGCCTGTTAGGGTAGGGCTCGCCGGGACGATTGCAAGCGTGGGTGGCGGAACCCTGGATCGCCCGAGGGGACGGTGCAAAAAAAGAAGTGGAGAGCAGCCGATTTCGGTTCATTTAGCCCCGCATTGCGTCAATACCTACTTTTCCGCAAGGTTCTGTTCGGGCCCTCATGGCCCGTTGAAGCGGCCCAGGAAGAGGATCGTGTCGTGGCGAGCGTCGCGGATGAGAAACAGGAAGGGGCGATCGGCCCGGAACTCGACCGGCGGCGGGGGTTGGTGAGCGCTCGACGGGACAGCGATCACTACGGTCGCGGCGGCTGCCTCGGTGCCCTCCTCGTTGACCTCGATGAAGGCCTGATGGATCACATCCGACACGAGCAGCCGAGGCCCGCCGGCAGCGTCGTCGATCATCCCGGACAAATCGGCCGAACTGTCGAAGACGTCGGTCATCCCCAGGCTCGCGAGCAGGGGATTCGCTTGGAAACCGTGTTCGATGCGGAATCGGGGCAGATGGACGATCACGTCCCACGATCGCGCCGCATGCCGCCACTGGAGGAGCGATTCGGCGGTGAGCCGGTCTTCGAGAGCTCTCAGGCCGTCTGGCTCCCTGGGGAGGAGCACGACCATCTCGAGATCCCCGCCGCGGTAGGGGAGGGCGAGGAGTTGGAAGCCTTCCTGTTCGGCGTAGTCGAAGTCGCTGTGCTGGGCCATCAGCGGCACGTCGATGGAGCTGCCATTGGCGCGGTGGAAGGGCTCATGCTTTGTTCGCTCTGGATCGAACTCGAGGGCCCACTTTCCCTTAAAAGAGACGGCGTTGGCGAGCACGAGCTGGGTCGCTTCAGACAGGGCATTTTCGGGGATGATGTTTTGGATCCGCTCGCGGGTCCGCTCGGCGACCCAGGCGTTGATTCGTAGCCGCTCGGTTTCCGGGCTGGCGGCGAAATCGGCTTCGTTGAACCCAGCGGCGAAGCGGTCGCCGAGGAGAGCGACGAAATCGCTGTTCCAGGCGACTCCCTTCTGGCCCCACAGCCCGGCCGACACAGCGAGCTCGTACGGCTTGGAGCCGGTGCTGTAGAAGCGGCTCATGTCTCCGGCGGCCGGGAGGCCGTCGCGGTCGGGGAGGTGGAGGACCTTCTCCATCTGCTCCAGCGTCCGCCCCTTGGCACCTGTCGCGGTCATCGCCAGCGCCGCGTGAATGGAGAACGGAGAGAAGACGAGGTTGTCCGCGTTGGCCGCGAGCTTCCGGTGGAGCTCGATCGCAAACCGATTGGAGCCGTCGGCAATCGTCTGGATCGGGGGCGACCACTCGAATGGCGGGATGGTCTGCTCCTTGGGCTTGCCACCGCCGCGGCTGTTCTCTCCGGACGATGCATCGGCGAATGGATCGGCCGACTGGCGAAGGGCATGGCTCGCCGCCAAGGCCAGGGACGTGATCGTCAGGATGACGCCGAGAATCGTGAGTCGCATCGAGAAAAACCTCTCCGGGAAAGCGGGCGTGGAGAGAGGCCCGATGCCGCTGCGCGGGCCACTCCCGGAGAACACGCCCGAGAACTGGGAGCCGTTACGGTCTCACGAGGGGCCGCATGCCCGGATGGGAGGGGGGCCGCGGGGCTCTCACGGCTGAAGATGAAGGAGCCCGAGGAGGCAGACGAGGGCAGCGCGCATGGAAATCGCTCGCGGGTGAACGTGGGCCACGATGGCCATGAGTTTATGCTGATGACGCGTGGAGCGAGGGCCAGGGGCCGGGGGGATCGGTTTCCCCCGAGAAGCAGAGAAGGGATCCAAGCATGACTCGATCGATGAGACGATTCATGAGGCGATCCGTCGGCCTCTTGCTTGCCACGGGGCTGGCGCTGGGACCCAGCGGGCTGTTGTCGAGAGGAGCGTTTGCGGTGGATCCTGCTCCAGCGGCCCCGGGCGCTGCCGAGCCAGCGCCGGAATCGGTCGAGGCGATCGCGAAGCGCGTCCGCGACTCGATCGTCACGATCCGGTTTTCCGGTCGTGGCGGCGGAGATCAGGGGCTCGGCACCGGGTTTGTGATCGCGGCCGACGGGCTCATCGCCACCAATTACCACGTCATCGGCGAGGCCCGGCCGGTGAGCGTGGAGCTCTCCGACGGCAGCCGGCACGACGTGACTGCGATCCATGCCTCCGACCGGGCCGCCGACTTGGCAATCGTGCGGATTGCCAAGCAGGGGCTTGCGCCGCTCGCGCTTGGAGTGCCCGAAACGCTCCTCGACGGCGCGGAGGTGGTGGCGGTCGGCAATCCGCACGGCCTTGAGCGGAGCGTTGTTGCCGGAAGGGTGTCGGGGCGGCGCGAGATCGACGGCCGGTCGATGATCCAACTGGCCATCCCGATCGAGCCGGGGAACAGCGGCGGGCCGCTTCTCGACCGGCAGGGGAAGGTGCATGGGATCCTGACGATGAAGTCGCTCGTCACGCCATTCCTCGGCTTCGCCGTCGGCGTCGATCAGCTCCAGCCACTCATCGACCGGCCGAATCCGATCAGCATCGACCGCTGGCTGACGATCGGCACGCTCGATGCCAAGGAATGGACCACCCTCGGCGGCGCTCGCTGGCGGCAGCGGGCCGGCCGGATCGCTGTCGAAGGCGTCGGTACTGGGTTTGGCGGCCGGTCGCTCTGCCTCGCCGGAGCGGCACCTCCCCCGCTCCCCTACGACCTCGCCGTATGGGTGAAGCTCGACGACGAAGCAGGCGCCGCCGGGCTCGTGTTCGGTGCCGACGGTGGGGATCGCCACTACGGCTTCTATCCCACCGCCGGCAAGCTCCGGCTGACGCGCTTCGACGGCCCCGATGTCCTCTCCTGGAAGATCCTCGAGGAAGCCGCCAGTCCCGACTATCTCCCCGGGCAGTGGAACCATCTCCGGGTCCGCCGCACTCTCGACGGCTTTTCATGTTTCGTCAACGATGCGAAGGTGTTTGAGTCGACCGACAAGGGGCTCGGCGAAGGGCGCGTGGGGCTGGCGAAGTTTCGCGACACGAAGGCAGAGTTTCGCGGCTTTGCCGTCGGAGCGGAGCTGCCGCAGGCGCGGCCACCGGCCGAACAGCTCGCCCGGGTCGCCGGCCTCGTCCACGATCTCGGCGCGACCAGCGCGGCGGCACCTGCCGACCTTGTCGCGGCGCTTATCACCGAGGGAAGCAGCGGCGACGCGGCGCTGGCTGCCCGGGCCGATGCCCTCGACCGGGAGGCGAAGCGGGTTCGCGAGCTGATGGCACAGGTGCAGGCGAAGCGGACGGTTGCCGCGCTCGAGCGCGTCGTTGCCGCCGAGCCGATCGATCTGTTTGGCGCGGCGCTCCTCGTCGCCGCCCTCGACAACCCCGACCTCGATCTCGCTGGCTCCAAGCACGATCTCGACCGGCTCGCGGCGGAGGTGACAGCGGCAGTGCCGGCCGGAGCCGACGATGCTGCCAAGCTCGCCACGCTCAACCGGATTCTCTTCACCGAGCTCGGCTTTCACGGCAGCCGGGGCGACTACTACAACCGCTCGAATAGTTATGTGAATGAAGTCCTCGATGATCGGGAGGGGATCCCGATCACGCTGGCGCTGGTCTACATGGAGCTGGCCAAGCGCCTCGGGCTGCCGATGGAGGGCGTGGGATTGCCGGGGCATTTTCTCGTTCGCCATGCCCCGGCCGGCGCCGAGCCGTGCTGGATTGATGTCTTCGACGGCGCGGCGATCCTCGATCGCGACGGCGTCGCCAAGCTCTACCGCGACCTCCAGGGGCGCGACTTAACCGACGATCTCCTGGCGACGGTCGGCCCGAAGGCGATCCTCGTGCGGATGATCAACAATCTCCTCTCGATCGCCACGCGCGAGGACGACGCCCCGGCGATGCACCGCTACCTCGACGCGATGCTGGCGGTCGATCCGGAATCGGGGCGCGAGCGCGTGATGCGGATGCTCGTCGCCAACCGGCTGGGGCGGAAAGACGCCGCCCGGGCCGACGCGCTGTGGCTCCTCGAGCGGGCGCCGGACGACATCGACCTCGCCGCCGTTCACCGCTTCCTCGAAGCCCTCGACCGCGGCGGGCGGTGAGCGGGAGCGGTTTCGCCGTGCGATGGCGGCAGGCTCGGAGGTAGAATGGGTGCCGCAAGCCCGGTCCCGACGGTTCGCCGAGGGGGACGCGTCGGGCGAATGAGGCCGTCAGGAGCGGGGAGGCATTGGCATGAAAACGATTCGATTGTCCGAACGAGCCGGGGAGGACGGTGTGCTTCACCTCCGCATTCCGGTCGGGTGCCCGGATGCGGAGTTCGATGCCGTCGTTGTCCTCCAGCCGTCGGATCCGCAAGGCGATCGCAGTGCAGGAAGCCATTCGTGGCCTGCCGGGTATTTCGAAGGTGTGGCCGGTTCGATCGATGATGAGACATTTGGTCGGCCTCCGCAGGGGAAGCACGAGCAGCGCCTCGAGCTTCCATGAGATACCTGCTCGACACGAACACCTGCATTCGCTTCTTGCGGCAGCGTCATCCCAGACTCGTGGAGCGTGTTCGCAGCCACTCGCCTTCGCAGGTGTGCGTCTGCTCGGTGGTGGTCGCGGAATTGTTTCACGGCAGTGAACGGAGCGAACATCCTGCATCGAATCGGGACAAGATACGCGAGTTTCTTCGCCCCTTCGTCAGTTTTCCATTCGACGATGAAGCCGCCGTCGTCCATGCGGCGATTCGCCGCCACCTCGAAGCGGCCGGCACTCCTATCGGCCCCTACGATTCCCAGATCGCGGCCATCGCGCTTGTGCATGGGCTGACGGTGGTGACTCACAACACCGCCGAGTTTGCCCGCGTCCCCGAGCTTAAGCTTGAGGATTGGGAGTCGGACTGAAAGGGCGCTGAAGGTTTGTGCCGCGCTCCCGCGGGGCGCTTTGGCTCGGGAAAACGCGGCGTTTTCTCCGGACAACCGAAGCGGGAAAATGGTGACGGATGACTTTTTCCCCGGACCGTCTAGACTT
>Ga0209500_10003164_pt1 | contig 11410 bp, 2 predicted proteins | sample S_140212_EF_Meta_FD_187323 | JGI IMG/M metagenome (GOLD analysis project Ga0209500, IMG submission 187323) | Freshwater microbial communities from Lake Simoncouche, Canada to study carbon cycling - S_140212_EF_MetaG (SPAdes) (version 2) | ecosystem: Environmental > Aquatic > Freshwater > Lake ...
AAGTATAATGATAAACTTTAACAATATATAAATACGAGGGTTTTAATATTCTTAGTATAATTGGGTTAAGAATCATAATCAATTTTTATCGCAACAGATAAAAAACCAACGATTTGTTCACTTCAACATCGCGGTAAGCCGATCTGTATTGATATTGGTAGTTTAGAATATAAGCGCCGCTCATTGCTTGATCCCCATTAGCATTCCCATCCCAACCAGGTGAGTTTAAATCACCTTTAAACAAGATTTCACCCCAACGATTGATAATTTGATATTTCAACCAAGTAACGTTTGTGGTGACGGGTTTGTAAAAGTCATTTTTGCCATCGGCATTGGGTGTAAAAGCAGTAGGAACAACTATGTGACAATCTTCATCGAGATAACCCACACGAATGGTATCTGAAATAGACCCACAGATATTGGTTACATCTACAATGTAAGTCCCTTCTTTGTTAATTCTGCGAATTGGTGTGGTTATTCCGTCTCTCCACTGATATGTAGAATTCCAAGATTTAACTTCAAATTCTAGAATTTCATTTTTGCAAATTGTGGTATCATTGCCCAAATCAACCGTTGGTTTCGGAAAAACCTGGGTATATTGAATACTGCTATCGGAACAACCGTTTACGGTTATTTTATATTTCACCGTATCGGCCCACAATATGCTAGGAACAAATAAATTTCCCTGCATATTATGTCCCTCAAAAACACCACCTGACGTATTTGGCACAATGGTTTCAAATGGATTTCCTTGGCAATAATAAGTTTTCAACTTTGCAAAAACCGGATCTGGCATTGGTTTTACATATACAAGCTTGTACAAAGTATCGAAGCAGTCAAAAACGTTTGACTGAACCAAGACAATTTTCTTGAAGCCTGTATCTTTAAATTTGTAACCCACCGAATTCGGATCTGTAAAGTTGTTATTTTCAATTTTCCAATATGTATTTTTCAATCCAAAACTATCGGTACTTACATTGGTAAATAGGTAATCATTTTGTCTTACACATTGGGCACTGTCATTAATGAGCATTTTTGCCTTGGGTTTCGGATGAATATGAATTAACCTTTTCGTACTGTCAATACAACCGCTGTCTGAATATGTATAAAGGGTGATGGTTTCAATTCCCGTATAACTATAGTTTTTGCTGTGTTTAAATCCATTTCTGATATCATTTCGCCCTAAATTGAAGATATATTGTACAATATTTCCTTTCACAATGTTGCTGGTAGATTGAAAAATAAATAAAGGATTTGGCTCACATTGTCCTGTGTCGTTGATTTGGAAGGACGGCTTCGAATTTGGATTTACCCAAACCTGTTTATTCATAGAATCTTTGCAACCAAAGTCGGAAGTGGAAACCAATTTGATTCTGTAATTGCCAATGCGGACATAGGAATGCGTTGTATTTGCAATCGATGAAGACGTTGAATCGCCAAAATCCCAGAACGTTGAAAGCGTACCTTTTTTAAGTTTTGTAAGATCCTGCAGCTGGAAGTCTTGTGTTTTGAAACATTTTCCAGCGGTATCGATTGAAAAGTTCACTTTGGGCATGGACATAACTTCTACCATTTTAGAAATGGTATCGGTACATCCAAAATTGGTAATGGTAGATAATTTCACTACATACGTAGTATCCTTCAAATAAAAATGGGAAGCATTGGGTGCATTCATTGCTGCCCCATCGCCAAATTCCCATTTGTGCGCCATTGAACCATATTTCACAGTGGTTTTGTTGGTAAACACATATTTATTTTGATACAAACATTGCTTTACAGCATTTATATCAAAATTTTCCATGGGTTTTGGATAGGTCACAAATTGCTCAGTAACCGAATCCATACATCCAAAGATGCTTTTTTCTACTAACTTAATATCATAAATAGTATCTTTAGGGAAGAAACGTGTAAATGTTTTGAGGTTACTCTTAAATCCATCATTGATTACCCAGCTAGAAGCTAAACTACCTTCGCCAATGCTTGACAATGTTTTAAACACAAAGGACTGGTTATTTACGCATTGGGTTGAATCGTTGGTATTTAAATCAACCAACGGCATATCGTTTACTTTAATCACATGTCCAATGGTATCAGTACAACCTTTTTCGGAAGTTGCCCTTAAAACGGGTCTATAAAATGCCCATTTTTTATATCTATGGGTTGGTGATATGGTTGTAGATGTTGTAAAATCGTTAAACGACCAATTATAGGTTAATGTGCCTTTTCGAATTCCTGAGGTATTTGTGAAGATGTAATTGTTTTGTCGGAGACATTGTGCACTGTCGTTCAGCGTGAATTTTGGTGTAGGCTTCGAATGCACAGTAATGATTCTGTAAGCCGTATCCAAACATCCCTTATTAGACGTTTCAATCAATGCAACGACATGATTTGTATCTGGCACGAAAGTATAGGTAGTTGGCGACGCAAAATTATTTGTCCCTAAAAAAATCCAACGGCGGGAAATACTGCCTAACGGAATGGTTGAATTATCTGTAAATATAAAATTCTGATTGTTAATACATTGTGCGGTATCGTTAATGGTAAACTTTGCCTTTGGCATTGGGTGCACCACAATTTGATTCAAGAAAGTATCAATACATTGATTGTTTGATGTTGAAATAAAGGCCAACTTGAATGTTCCATAGTTAGGGTAAACGTGCGACAAAACTGGGGAAGCCGCTTTAATGGTATCGCCCCACGTTGTTTTGTATGTCAAACTTCCATAATTGATTGTAGATTTTGGTATTAATGTAAATGCATTGGCTCTATAACACTGTGCACTGTCTTTTACAAAATATTTAGAAGCCGGCATTGGCCATACAATCATGGTTTTTTTAATTGAATCTACGCAGCCGTTATTTGTAGTTGTAGTTAACTGGGCAAAATGGGTGTTAAAATTGGGATACTTATTGTTTCCATTTACCGAAGTTTGGGTTTTCCCATCCGAATATTTCCAATTGTTTTTGGTAATGCTTCCATATTTTACTTTCGATGTATTTGTAAATTGGAAGTTGTTGTATCGCAAACATTGGTCGCTATCGTTGGTTGTGAAAGATGGAAAAGGTTTCGGATACACTTCAATAGATAAAGTCAATGAGTCCATGCAACCATATTGGCTTGTCGTAACCAATTTTACTTTGTAAAAGGTGTCTTTGGCGTATTTTCTTGAGGGACTTTTTACTGTTGACGTAGAATCGTGGAACTTCCATTTTCGGGAATATGTTCCATACGAAACCGTAGATAAATCGTTGAATGTGAAAAGTTGTTGGTTGACACACTGTGTAGAATCATTAATGCCAATTTTGGTTTTGGGCATTGGTCTTACATAAGTTGTTTTGCTAATGGAATCTTTGCAGCCTTTTTCTGATGTGGCAACAAGCTTAACTTGATAATTTCCAAAGGAAGCAAATACGTGTGTTGGACTTTTCGCTGTATCAGACTTTGTGTCGGAATAGGTCCATTTATACGTCAACTTCCCTTTTCTAATTCCAGATTTATTTGTGTAAATAAATGTATTTTGGGTAAAGCACATTGAAGTGTCGGAAGCAGTATAAAGTACCTTTGGCATTGAATGCACTGTAACTTTATTCTTGAAGGTATCTAAACATCCAAAGTTGGAAGTAATAACCAAGGTAATAAAATGGGTAGTGTCGGGAGTGAATTTCCGGGTAACAATAGATCGGTTAGAATTTGAATCTGCAAAGATCCATTTTCTGGTATAACTTCCCGAAGATATACTTGAGATATCAGTGAAAACAAAACTCTGATTCGCAAAACACTGTGCTGAATCATTCACTTTGTATTTACTCACGGGCATTGGGAAAGCTATTGTTTTTTTGATGAGTGTATCAATGCAATTGTTGTCTGTAGTTGCAATGTTCATTACATTGAATGTTCCAGAAGCAGCATATTTATTTACATTGCTATTTCCGGTATAAGTATTTCCATCTCCCCAAAACCCTTTGTTGGTAACAGTACCTGAACTTACAGTTGAACTGGCTGTTACAGTGAAGGAATTGTATCTCACACATTGATCGCTGTCGTTAAATGTGATTTTAGACACAGGCATTGGAAAAACAATACCCTTTCTGCTAAATGAATCCACACAACCATTATTGCTTGTTACAATAATTTTGGGATAAAAGTTTCCAACCAAGGCATGTTTATATGAACCTTTGGAAGTGGTTTGCGTTGTATTGTTTGGGTATTTCCACTTATAAGTAAATGTACCATTTTTAATGGTTGAAGTTGATGTTAAAATGAAAGTATTCCAACGCAAACATTGGTCAGAGTCGTTAAAGGTATATGAAGGATTTGGTTTTGTGAAGAGAATCATTTTTCTGCGGGCAGAATCAATGCATCCATATTGACTTGTCTTAATTAATTTCACATAATAAAAAGTGTCCTTCGGGTATGTCCTATTCACTACCCCATTCACAGAACTAGAATCGTGGAACATCCATTTTCTGATTGTGCTGCCATAAGGTATTGTGCTTATGTCGGTAAATACAAATTTCTGTTGGTTGATACATTGATCGGTATCGTTCACTTGTATTTTAACAACGGGCATTGGGTATACAATAATGCTTTTTGTAATGCTGTCGGTACAACCATAATTAGAGACGGCGCGTAATTTGGCTATGTAATTTCCATATACTGGATATGTATAAGTGGGATTGTACGTTGTGCTGTTATTTCCGTTTCCAAAGCTCCATTTTGCGGTTACCGTTCCTGTGGTGATGGTGCTCGTGTTAGTAAATTTGAATACATTTTGGCTGTAACATTGGTCGGAGTCGTTTACTGTGAAACTTGGCTTCGCCATCACATTTACCCTAAAATATTGTGAGGTTGTATCGCCGCAACCGAAGTTTGATTTTGCATACAATGTAACCAAGTATCGGCCTATGGCTGCATATGATTTTGAGGGACTATAAACTAAGGAATTCGATCCATCACCGAATGTCCAATATGCAGATAATTTGCCCCAATTGATTGTTGTATTGTTGCTAATGTTATACTTGTTGGTACTCAAGCACTGGTTGGTATCGGGAACAGAGAACTTTGCCTTAGGCATTGGTAAAACCCTAACGGTTTTAATCATGGTATCTAAACAGTTCAAGTTCGTTTTTGTAATCAAACGAACATAAAAGAGTCCGGTGTCTGTATAGCGATGTTTTACCGTTTTGCCAGAATCTTTGTTGCCATCACCATATTCCCAGCGGTAGGTGTAGGTTCCTTTATTCAGGGTACTCCCTTCGGTGAATGTAAATTGATTTACATTAAAACATTGAGGGATATTATTTACAGTGTAATCGGGAATTACAGAAGGTTTCACTCTAATTGGAAAGATGACAGAATCTTTGCAGCCATAATTAGAAATACTTACAAGTTTAGAGGTATAATATCCATCCAAAACAAACCGATATTTAAATAATTTAGAAGTACTGGTAACGCCATTGCTTAATGTCCATTTAGAACTCAAATTTGACCATGGAATAGTAGAAACATCTTTCATATTAAAAGTATGTTGCGTTAAGCACTGTGCGCTATCGTCTACCGATGCCTTTGCCGTTGGATTGGGATAAACAGTTGTTGTTTTAGAAAGAGAATCCTTACACCCTTTTTCAGTGGTTACAACCAATTTTGTTGAATAAAACCCATAACTGGCATACAAATGGGTGTCGTTATAGGTTATGGCTTTGGTATTGTCGCCACGGTACCAAATTTGCGATGCCAAGGCTTGTTTCCCGGTTGAGTTATTGATAAAAGATATGGTATTCTTATCACATTTGGGATTATTCGCAAATAAGACTACAGGTCTTGACCAAATGGTGTATTCTTTGCTAATATTCTCGGTACATCCTGCCGTATTCGATACATAGAGCCTCACCGTATAGGTTTTATCGGTCAAATATTTTTCTGAGGGATTTTGAGATCCCGAGGCAATACCATTGCCTAAATCCCAGTACCAATATTGAATTTTATCACCAACTGATATAGATTGATCTGTAAATTGCGATGTTTCACCAATGCAATTTGAAGTAACCGTAAAACTAGGTACAGGTGCAAAAGAAACCTTTACATATTTCACAATGGTATCGGAGCAGCCTTTGTCGGAATATACTGTGAGTTTTACCCTGTAATAACCGGTGTCTTTCCATTGATGGAATGGGTTTTCCTTTGTGCTTGAAGTACCATCTCCAAATTCCCAAATAAAACTCTTCAGATAACCTGTTTTAATGGTGGTATAGTTATAAAAACTTGTAGCAAGCTGTTTACAGTCTGTATACCAGTAAAAGTTCATTTTCTGCAATTCCCAAACTGTAATTTTATGTTTAAATGCCAAACTGGTATCCGGATAAATCGTAGAGCAAACATTTGTTGAACCATTTATTGTAAATGTACCTCGTGCAACCAAGTATGGGTAAAAATCTCCATAACCCGTATATTTCAAACTTACTGAAGTGTCGCTGGTAGTATTTAAGTTATTGTTATTAATGTCATTGAATTGCCAAATATAATTTGTGCCATAGGTTGATTTATTCTTAAATACTACATTTAACGGACTGCAACCAATACTGTCGCTAATAATTTCATATTTCGCCGTTGGACCCACTACCATTATCGTTTTTTTGAAACTATCAATACATCCCCTATTATTTCTTACTGTTTGGGTAATTTTATAGGTGCCTGTATTTAAAAATTTGGTGGGATTTGGGAATTTGATTTTGGCAAATTGTGGACCTAAATCATATGTATAATCGTTTATAATATCTCCAGACAATGTTCTTTTTGAAGTATCGGTGGTAGATGCTGTTGAAGTAAGTTTTACAGATTGTGGGCAAAGGAAAGTATCAGCAGTAGATGTAAATCCAGCATACAATCCAGAAACCTGCACTTGTTGGATATTCTGAAAGGTATCAAAACAACCCGCACTATCCTTGGCAATTAACGAAAGATTATAAATTCCCGGACTGTTGTAGACAACCTTAAAGTTCGAAGCAATGTAGTTATACCCTTTACCATCGTCGAGGTTGTACCAACATTTTTCTTTTCCTGCAGTTGCTCTGGCAGTGTTACTAAATAAACCGGATGGAGATGATCCTGTTGGGTAATAACGGCAATCTTCTTGAAAAGCAATAGTATCCCTCACACAAACGAAGTTTTTGCTGATACTCAGATTTATTTGAAATCCAACATGAATGTATTGAGTGTCTTCTAACAAGCATCCTGAAGGATTAACAACTCTAAGAATAACTCTGTAATCACCAGCTTTGGTATAGGTATGGGATTTAAAATGTTGAATTGTGTCTGTAACAATTGAACCATCGCCGAAGTCCCATTTAAATTTGGTACCTTTCGTTTGATTTGAATCGGCCAGATAAAAGAGTATTTTGGTGTTTTTACAGATGTATTTATTTGGATTATATGTAGAAGTGAATTTAGAACTCAATCTTACAATTCGAATCACTTTTGGAAACCATGCAGTATCTCGGCAGAGGACACCATTTGTATCTGTGCCATTTTCTACAATTATACCAGTTGTAACATAGCCCAATGAGTCTCCAGCCAAAGGATTAAGCGCATAGTTATGTGTAAATTTATTGAAAGACCAATAATTATTGAAACTTCCACTTTTGGCAGCTTGCAATGAGTCCCACATAATCCACATGGCATATTTTAGGCAACTTGGTTGAGGCCTGGTTGAATCAAACCATACGGTTTTGTTTTGCAGTAAAGAACTTGGACCGGGACAAGCCAATGTATCTGACGGGGTAAAGCTTCCTTTTGCAAGAGGCTTCATAAGCGGAAGCTGGGCATATGTAATATCGGTACATCCTGAAGCAGTATCGGTAACCCTCAAAGAAGCGTTGTAACATTTATCTACCAGCCTTGGATAATAATGCTTAAAGTTCAAGGAATCCTTTGAATAATTGCAGTTCTTGTTAGGGTTCACACCCGCCTTTGTATCAGTGGTACAGATATAAGTTAAATCGTCGGCATTCCAAAAAGAAACCAATTTTTTGTTTTTGTAGGAATAAGATCCATTTACAAAATAAACCGTATCATGTGCTTGACATTGAAATTGGTTTTGGATTTGTTTGAATCGGGCTATGGGTCCTGTAATTACAATTGAATCGAGCTTGCGAATACTATCGCAGCCATTTTTACTGATGGTAACGTAAGGATAAAATACACCTGTTGTTCCATAATGGTAACTACCAGAAAATATATTGCTTGTGGTTGGGCCTATAAAGCTCCAGGTAATTTTCGAATTGGCGATTGTCGTTTGAGAAAAATCAAATTTATTGTCGCTGTAACAACTGCTATAAATTTTTGTGATTTTGGCATCTACCGGGAAGCTTGTATTTCTAACCCTATTTTTTGTTAGAAAGGTATCGGTGCAACCATTGACATCGGTAATTGCCAATTTGGTATAAAAGTCTCCATCTTTCGTGTATTTGTGGGTTGTATTTGTCCAATTGGTTGTATCGATACTTCCATCATCGAAAATCCAAGTGAATTTTTTAATTTTAGAAAGCGAAATACTCGAGCTATTTGTAAATGAACCGGTTGTGCCAAAACAACCCGATATAATGGCATTATTGAGTTTGGCGGTAACAATTGGACGAATGAAAACCACACTGTCTTTGGTAATTTGGGCACTGCAATTGCTAGAATCAACCATTTCAACGGTGATATTGTAGATTCCTCCGTTGGGATCAATATAAGAATGGCAAATCAGTGTGTCTTTAAAAGCGCTAAAATCGTCGGTGTAGCCATCATCGAAAATAATTTTTCGAGATTTTAATGATTTGTTCTTAGACGACAATTTGATGCAAACATTGTTTTTGCGAAAACATTGGGTATCTCTAATAACAGAAAAAGTTGCATCTGGTGTATTGTTAACAAGCACTGAATGTACGTTTACTTTACAGGAAGTAGTTGCAAAGGCAACTGTTAAGAATGGGTATACCCTTTTGCCTTTTGAATAAACATGTTTCGATGTTTGTCCTGTTCCAGTTGACGAGTCACCAAAGTTCCAATTATAGCTCTTTGCCGCCGATAAAGTATCGGCAGTGAACGTTAAGGAAATTCGTTCGCAAATACTTGTATCGGAAACCTTGCCAACAGGGGTTGGATAGACAGTAATAATTTTCGTTACGGAATCTTTACAACCATACTTGGAAACCATCACCAATTTAACGGTATCTGTTCCAGTTGCGTTGTAGGTATGGTTTGGATTTTTAGTTGAGTATTTTGAACCTTTTCCAAAGTCCCATTTCCATTGAACAATTGAATCTAATGGATTTCCAGTAGACGTGTTTGTTATTGTTAATGGTAAATTTTTACAAGAATTATCAATGCTAAAACTAGCGGTTGGGTTGTCATATACGGTAATACTTTGAGTCAATGAATCCACACAACCTTTTGAAGTATCTTTCACAATAAGTCGAACTTTAAAAGTTCCGGCTTTATTAAAAATATGTTTTGGATTGTAGGCAAAGGCAAAATTTGCTGCTCCTGAAGTTGGATCACCAAAATTCCAGTCGTAGGTAATTTTCGAACCGGTTGTAGATGCGGTAAATTGTTTTTGTTCGCCTTTACAAGCCGTTTTGGGGTATGAAAAGGCAGGACTACATTGGGCAATTAAGTTGAGGCTGTGAAAAAAGACTGATATGACAAATAAGAGTTTTTTCACTTTTTATATTTTGCTTTGTATTCAACAATTTTTATTAACCGAATCGCTTTAAGCTGAAATTCTCATTGAAAAAAAAATGGATTTCAATCATTTTTTGTAAAAACTGCAAAAAATAATTTAAAGTTTTTTCGTTGTAATTGCGAATATACTCTAAAAAACAATATTAAACAATAATTTAAGTGTCAAAAACACAGAGTACACCAGAACTCATTAAATATTTAATCTAAAAAGACTTAAGGATAATGAATATTACAATTGCTCACTAAATTACAAAACAGAAAACCCCAGCAAGCTGGGGTTTCTTTTTTACATAAATACTAATAATTATAATTTAAACTTATAACCCAATGTGAGTTGTAAGCTCCATGACAATGAATGCTTCTAAATCTTCTTTTTTAGGCAGTTCAATCAAGTATTTGGAAACAAACAATTTGTTGTCTATTCCAGAGGTTGCGTATTCAACCAAAGCTTTATTTTTATTTGTTACCAATAATATGCCAATTGTAGGGTTATCATCAGATTGCATTATTTCAGTTCGAAAGTAACTAACATAAGTATTTAATTGCCCTATATTGTGATGGTTAAATTCTTCCACTTTTAGTTCAACCAAAATATGGCATTTTAAAATTCGATGGTAAAAAACCAAATCAATAAAAAAGTACTCATCTCCAATCAGTATTTTCTTTTGACGTGCTTCAAAACAAAAACCATATCCCAATTCAACCATAAATTCTTGGAGATGATCTAGTAACGATGTTTCTAAATCATTTTCTTCTACCGCATCCTTGTCTTTCAGACCTAAAAATTCAAATGCATAAACTGATTTTATAACATCCTTAAGCGATAAGGACTTGGGACTTCCAAGATTCAAATCTTTTAACATTTCTGGTTTCAAGCTCATACCACTGCGTTCATAATACAGACTGTGGATTTGGCGCTTTAATTCGTTAACCGACCAAGTGCCTTCAATTGCCGCATTTTCATAAAATCTACGTTTTAAAGGGTCGCTTAAGCTTAATAGTTGCTCTATGTGCGTGTATGATAAATTGTTTAAAATCACTTCACCTGGCACAAACAAATTGTTCTTCAATTGTGGGGTTACCGACCCCACAATTGAAGAAAAAGCAATTCCTTTTAAAAAACGAGTGTGTTTTTTGATTTCTATCCCCAATTGAGGATAATAGATATAAAATTCTTTAAATCTATATAATGAGCGACGATCGATACCTTTCACATGTATGAAATGCTGAGCTAGTACATCAAATAATTTATCGCCATAATTTGCGCGGTCCCTTCCATTTAATTCAAACTCGGCGATATAAAATCCAATGAGCCAATTACGAACAGTTAGCGAAAAATTGACAGCTTTTACTGCTTGTTGTTGAAAATGCTGATGTGTTTGCTCCATCATCAAAACTAGAGATTCGAAATCCAATGAATTATTACCCATTCAAATTTGATTTTTATAGTTACATTTAATTTATCAATAAAACCCCAGCAAGCTGGGGTTTTGTTAAATCGAATATTTTTAACTATTTATAATTTAAATTCATAACCCAATGTGAGTTGTAAGCTCATATGCTTATTAGCATTTTCGGTGAGTTTGCCGTAAAGGTTTTGGGCACTCATTTGACCATGAAATCCCAATGTGAAATTATTAAGTTCAACTTGCGTACCTAGAATCAAGCCGAAGTCGGATCGATTTAT
>Ga0209500_10003165_pt1 | contig 11409 bp, 12 predicted proteins | sample S_140212_EF_Meta_FD_187323 | JGI IMG/M metagenome (GOLD analysis project Ga0209500, IMG submission 187323) | Freshwater microbial communities from Lake Simoncouche, Canada to study carbon cycling - S_140212_EF_MetaG (SPAdes) (version 2) | ecosystem: Environmental > Aquatic > Freshwater > Lake ...
GGATTCGGGCGCCGTCACGATGGCGTGAAGAACGCCTTCAAGGTCGCCGTCCTCACAGGCGGCGCAGACTTCCAGCAACTCGGCGCAAAGGTCTCCGACTTGCAGCTCGTGGAGACGATGCACTACAGCGTGGAATCCATCGCGCGGCTCTACGGCATCCCACTCCATATGCTTCAGGTCCCAGGCGGCAACACCTCCTACGCTTCGGTTGAACTGATCGGCATTGAGTGGCTGCGTCTCGGACTCGGCCCACTCATCGCTCGACTTGAGGCTGGCTTCCAGCGACTCGTGCCGGGCAGCCAGCAGACCTTCCTGAAGTTCACGCTGGACGGCTTGCTCCGCGCGACGACGCAGGAGCGATACAACTCCTACAGCACAGCGCTAAACAACGGCTTCCTGAGCCTGAACGAAGTGCGCTCACTGGAAGACCGTTCCCCAATCGGACCAGCGGGTGACGAATACTGGAAGCCGCTCAACATCGGCGTCGTTGGTCAGGAGCCGCAGGCGTGAGTTACATCATCACCGACATTGACGGCACGCTGACGACAACCGGCGACACGCCAAACCAGCCCTACATCGACTGGCTGAACGAGCAGGTGATGAGCGGCGAAGAGCAGGTCATCGTTGTAAGCGCACGCAGCATTGACCGACTGCAAGAGACCCGCGCCTGGCTTCAGGAGAACAAGGTGGCGGGTGTTGAGGCCGTACACCTGAACGACTTTGAGGGAACGCCGTTCGCCACTGGGCTGGCGTTCAAGGAATACAAATACAAACTGCTCATTGAGGAGTTCGGCGCCGACAATATTGAGATGGTCGTAGACAACGACGCCGATGTGCGCGCGATGGCGCGTGAACTCGGTCTTGAGGCAGTCACGCCACAGGAGGCAATAGCGTCAGGGATGGATACGACGGAGGAGCAGAACTCCATCAGAGCGCAGGTTGATGTTCCTGCCTACATCCAGAGCGCAGCCGACAAGGGACTTGGCTACTACGCTGAGGGACTCGGCGGCGACGGACTGGTCGAGCAGACAATCAGCGACGCACGCGACCTTGCTGGCGGCAGCGTCAGCGATGAGAAGGCGCGCAGGATGATTGCGTGGATCGCGCGCCACCGGGTGGACTGGGAAGGCGTACCGCAGAACAGCGACGAATCCAACGACAACTTCCCCGGACCTGGCGCTGTTGCCGCCTACCTCTGGGGCGTGAATCCCACACAATCAGATGGCGCAGACCGCGTTGTACGATGGGCAGAAGGCATCGTTGCCGCGCTTGAAGACAGGGAGATCATTGACTTGAAGGAACTTGAGACTCGCGCACTTCCAATGGGCGACTTCACCGTCACCGAGGGTGAAGATGGTCAGAAGACCTTTACCGGCTACGCCGCGCTCTTCAACACACCGTCCGATGGGATGCAGTTCACCGAGATCATCGCGCCGAACGCCTTTACCCGAACGCTGAAGCGCGTTGCCGACGGCAAGAAGATGATCTCGTTCCTGTTCGGTCACGATGAGACACGCGCACTTGCCACGACTGCAAGCGGCCGCCTGACACTGACTGAAGACGCACGCGGCTTGAAGGTTGAGGCGAAGTTGGACCCAGCCGATCCAGATGCCGCCAGCGTCATCAGTAAGCTGACGCACGAGGCTCGCTCGATGGGGATGTCCTTCGGGTTCTCCATCCCAAAGAACGGCGATGTCTGGGAAGAGGCTGTTCGCACGCTGAACGAGATCAACTTGTTTGAGGTGAGCGTTCTGTCCGCCGGGCAGACCCCTGCTTACCCATCGACGATTGGTCTCACGGCTGTTCGCAAACTGTCCGCTGAAAAGATCGGCGTAGACGGCGACCGCCTAATGAATACGCTTGAAGCCATCAAGGGAGCACAACCGCTCACAGAAGATGACCTCAAGGTGATGGATCAGGTGCGCGAGAGGCTCGCGCCAAAGCCAGTCGGAGTTGATCCGAGTGTTGCGATGGCGCTGTTGCAGACCAAGCGCCTGATGGATCAGGAACTCTAAAGCCACGAGACCCCGCCCCGCTGCCCGATGTAGGCAAGCCCGCGATCAGGTCCTCCCGCTTGGTGAGTCGCAATATCAAGACAAGGAAATAGAAGGCGTCCAAATGACGCAAAGGAGTTAGAAATGGCATACGACAATCTTGCCGACAAGCGCGCGAACCTGCTCACGCAGGCTCAGGCGATTGTCACGGACCTTGCCGAGAAGGGTGGGGTTCTAGAGGGCGACGCGAAGCAGCAGTTTGACGGTCTCGTTGCAGAGGCTGGCACAATCGCTGAGGCGATCCGCTCGGAGAAGGCCGCAACAGAGGCTCGTTCACAGGCTGACGCAGCTCGTGCAGAGTTCGCTGCGGTAATCGCTCCTAAGGCTGACCGCGATGACAACGCAGAACTCCGAGAACTTGCCCGCACCGGCGGCGTCAAGGTCTTCGAGCGCCGCGATGTTTCTCGTGCATCAGGACTTGGGAACCCGATCGACATCTTCAACCGCGTAAATGTGGTTGCTGGTCAGATCAACCCATACCTGAACCCAGATGTGGTTTCGGTTTACAACGTGAGCACAGGCAACAACCTTCAGTTCCCACGAGTCACGGCTCTTGGAACCGCAGGGTCGTTCGCTGAAGCCGCGCAGATCACCGAGTCGGACGGCACGCTGTCCGCGCTCTCACTGACCCCAGTCAAGTACGGCATCATCCTTCAGGTCACCAAGGAGCTCGTCAATGACGCAGCCTTCGACCTGTCCGCGATGATCGCTGACAAGATGGGTGCAGAAGTTGCAGTCAAGCACGGCGCCGTTGCAGGCACCGCGATTTGCGCCGCAGCAGGGACCGCTGGTACCGCTGGTACCTTCATCCCAACTTACGCTGAACTGGTATCGCTCCAGTACTCAGTGAAGCAGCAGTATCGAAATGCTCCGAAGGCTGGCTTCCTCACGAACGATACGAACCTCGGGACGATCCTCGGGATCACATCGTCGTCAGTGCCAATCTTCCAGCCAGGTGGTCAGGGTGGCGTTGATCGTCTCCTCGGCAAGCCTGTCTACACGAGCGGCGGCATCGCTTCATTCGCAACTGGCGTGAAGGGCATCCTCTTCGGAGACCTCGCGTCCATTGCGACTGTGGTCGTCGGCGGCCTCTCGATCAGCGCCAGCGAAGAGTTCGCGTGGGACACCGACTTGGTTTCCTACAAGTGCACGATTCGTGGTGCAACTGATCTCGTCCAGGCGGATGCGGTCAAGTTCCTCAAGTCTGTCTAATCCTTAGGGACTAGTACTTGAACAGCAGGGGGTCGGGCTTCGGCTCGGCCCCCTGTTTAGTTGGGAGGCATATGAACTTGCTCAAGTTATTGAAGCAACTGGCACGCCGCAGGGGTGCCGCTAGAATCGCCGCAGAGTATCCTCAGAGCCACGGAGAGCGCGCCGTCATCGTTCGGTGGGGCAATACAGCCACCCTGAAGCGTGAGCCGCTCCTGAGGCGTGAACGAAAGGAAGACGAGTGAGCCTGAACGGATCGGTTGTCACGGTGGGAACCTCAGCTACGGCGATTGCCACAGGCAAGGTCGGAGCCTCCTATGTCTATCTTCACGCTCCAACCGGCGGCAACACCATCTTCCTCGGCCCATCAACCGTCACCACTGCCAACGGCTTTGAGCTGCACAAGGGTGAGGCAGTATCCTTCTGGCTTGCCGAGACTGATGTTCTATACGGTATCGTTGCGACAAGCACCCAAGCACTTATGGTTATGCAATCAGGAGGTCGCTAAATGTCCTACGCCACACTCGCGCAGTTCAAGAGCGCAATCGGCATCACCGACTCCGTTGATGACACGGTGTTGCAGTCCGTCCTTGATGCGACCGACGCGCTGATCGACCTCTACTGCGACCGTAAGACTGGCTTCGGCACAGCCACTGAGACGCGCTACTACACGGCTGAGGAATATGAGTATGTGCTGACCGATGACCTCGTGAGCATCACGACCCTCAAGACCGATGACCTCGGACTCGGTACGCACACAACGGTCTGGACCAGCGGCACCGACTACAACCTTGCACCAGGCAACGCCGCACTTGACGGCTTCCCATACACGCAGATCGATGTGAGCGTGACCTATCCAAAGAACTTCCCAAAGAGCGTCTATCGGGGTGTGCAGGTTGTGGGAGTCTTCGGCTTCCCAGCCGTGCCGCAGGCAGTCATTCAAGCTGCGCTGATTCAGGCTGGTGCTGTGTTCAGCAGCCGGACAAGTCCCTTCGGCGTGATCGGATCGGCTGACCTCGGTGGAATCCTGCGCCAGAACCGCGCACTGCACCCAGAGTCGCAAGTGCTGCTTGAAGCATTCCGCAAGCGATCTGGTCTGGTGCGCTAATGCCGAACCTGAACACCTACAACCTTGAGATCAACCAGGGCGCAACGCTGGCGCTGGTCGCCACTTGGCGCGACTCTGGCGGCACGGCAATCAACCTGACTGGCTACACGGCTCGCCTGAATGTGCGCGAGACCTACGCATCGACCAGCGCCGTCCTGACCCTGACCACAGAGAACTCTGGCATTGTGCTTGGCGGCGCAGCTGGAACCATCACACTCGCCGCAACTGCGACTGTCACGGCCGCACTGACCGCGCCGTTCAGCGGCGTGTACGACCTTGAACTTGTGAGCGGTGGTGGCGTGGTCACGAGACTGTTGGAGGGTTCGGCAACTATCTCGCCTGAGGTGACTCGGTGAGTGTCAGCGTCTCCGTCACGAAGCAGACCGTCACGATTGACGACGGCAGAGATGTCGTCACCGTCAGTCCAGTCACACAGACTGTCTCCGTTGCATCAACTGGTCCTCAGGGCGCAACTGGTCCAACCGTTGTCTCCGTCGCCGTAGGGACCACAACCACAGGCGCACCTGGTGGGACTGCATCCGTCACCAACTCTGGCTCCTCAACCGCAGGAACTTTCAACTTTACGATTCCTCAAGGACCGCAAGGAGCAACAGGTGCGGCTGGTGCCGCAGGTGCGACAGGCGCCACCGGAGCAACTGGAGCCACAGGCGCAACTGGAACGGCAGCCACGATCTCGGTTGGCACGACCACCTCAGGTCCGACCCCAACCGTCACGAATGTAGGAACTTCATCAGCGGCTATCTTTGACTTCGTACTTGCAAAAGGTGACAAGGGCGACACTGGGAACACAGGAGCGACTGGCGCTACAGGCTCCACAGGAGCAGCGGGAAGTGCAGCCACGATTGCCGTCGGCTCGACCACAACGCTCGCCGCAGGATCAGCAGCCACCGTCGTCAATGTCGGCAGTTCTGCCGCTGGAACATTCAACTTTGGTATTCCTCAGGGCGTCGCTGGTACGGCTGGCGCTGCTGGTGCAGCTGCAACCATCGCCGTAGGCACGACGACCACCTTGCCTGCTGGCTCTGCCGCAACGGTTGCGAACACAGGCTCATCATCCGCAGCCGTCTTCGCCTTCGGAATCCCTCAAGGCGTGGCTGGCTCTGCTGGAGCCACAGGCGCCACCGGCGCCACAGGAGCGACTGGTGCGACAGGTGCGACTGGTGCTGGCGTTGTGGTTGGTGGGACGGCGGGGCAGGTCCTCGCCAAGATTGACAGCACGGATTACAACACGCAGTGGGTCACGCCATCTGGAGGCGGCGGCGGCGTTACAAGCGTCACTGGTACCGCGCCGATTGTCTCTAGCGGCGGAACTACGCCAGCCATCAGCATCACGGCCGCATCGACTTCAGCATCAGGCGCGGTGCAGCTCACCGATTCCACATCAACGACGAGCAGCATCCTTGCTGCCACTGCGACCGCCGTAAAAGCTGCAAAGGATGCGGCAGATGGCAAGGTTGCAACGGTCAGCGGCACTTCGCCGATTACCACAAGCGGAACGACTGCGATCACGGTTGCCGTCAATGCCGGCACAACTTCAGCGGCTGGCGTGTTGCAGTTGACCGACTCAGTCACCAGCACCAGCACGACGACGGCAGCAACGCCAAAGAATGTCAAGACGACCTATGACATTGCAACCGCAGGGTGGGAGGCGTACAACTTTGGTACCGCTGGCGTTATTGCCACAGTCCCGCGCTTTATGCTCACCACCACCCTTGCTCCTTCAAGCGGAACAATCATTCACAGCAGAATCATTCCGCACCGAGACTTCACCGTAACCAACATCGCTTTTGCGGGTACGAACGCGGCAACTACGCCAACACTTATACGCTTCGGCATCTATACGCGCAGTGGCACAACCTTCACGCTTGTGGCTCGGACCGCATCAGACACGACAATCTTCAACGCAACCAACACGAAGTTCACTCGTGCGCTAGACACGACAGGCGGATACCCTGCTACTTACACAATGACGGCAGGCACTGAGTATTGGATTTCAGTGATCCAAGTTGCGTCTACGGCTGCGACGCTTCTGCTGGCAACCAGCAGAACTGCTAGCGTGGCGAACGCCGCAACAGGAGCCGCGGTCTACAACGACCAAAGCAAAGCAGATCTTGTGGCATCATCCACAGGAGTTGTAAGCACCACCTTCGGCGGTTTGTATGCGGAGGTCTCCTAATGGCAGTCATTATTGAACCAGCCTACCTAGACGAGCAGACTGGTATGCTCACCGAGATCGTCCGAGACGCGGAGACTGGCGAGATTATCGGCAAGAACGAGCGATACCCTGAGCCAGAGCCGGAGGCAGAGTGAACGACGCAACCGTCATCGCGGCGCTCGCCAAGCATCTCCGCGAGGCGAACCCACCGAGCGGCTACACGCTGCGACAAGTCCACACCTTCCCGCCAGACAATCTCGCCGTCGTTCCAGCCTGCGTGCTGATCCCTGGCGATGATTCGATCAGCTACGGCGCGAGCAACCGACAGGTCGTGCTGACCATCAACGCCACCGTCTACATCCAGCCACAGGCTGACCTCGGCCGCAAGTACGCGGACTTGATGGCGTGGCGCACCTGGCTGCGAGACAGCCTCATTGACGCCGTGACACTCAATGGAGCGGACACCGTGGCGCAGGCGAGCGTGACTTCAACGGCAATCGGCACCGACACTTGGGCTGATCAGGACTACCTGACCATTAGTGCCACAGTAGAGGTGGCAGTCGTAGAAGCAATCAACACTTCAGCGTAGAATCAACCCCACGCCGCACTGCGGCAGAAGATAAGGAGAAATAAATGCCAGCCGCTTCAGCAGGAAACCAGATGTTTTCTAAATTGGTGGCCTTCAAGGAGACGACTCCAGGCACCATCCCAACGCTGACCTCGGGTGGTCGCAAACTGCTTGTCTCCCCAACTGGCGTGCTGTCCGATGGCGTGACCATCGAACTTGGCACCGACCGATCCGTTGCGCTTCGCAACCCACTCATCTCCACGACTGGCACCATCGTCTCAGTTGAGCCGACACTGAGTGCGACCGTTCCTGCGGTAAGCGTCGGTGAACTCCCGCTCTGGCTGTCAATGCTTGGCACGGCAACGCCTGCCGGCACAGCTGCTCCATACATCTGGGACTACGACTGGTCAATGACCGCAAGCAACAACCCGAAGTCGTACACCTTGATCGCCACCGACGGCGTGCAGGCATACGCTGCTAACTACTGCTTGGCTGAATCCATCACCATCGCCGCTGATCGAAGCGGCCTCACCAACCTGAGCGCCTCACTCTTCGCGCAGAACATTGCCAAGAACAGCGCGACGCTGGCAGAGACCACGCCAACTTCATCCTTTATGGCTGGACGACTCTGGACCGCGTATCAGAGCGGCACCGTCTTCCCAGGCACGGCCGCAGGTTCTGCCTACTCGTTTTTGCTAGATTTTAGTTTGGAGTTCAACGCAGGCTTGATGCGTCAGGCATATCTCGCAGGCACAACCGTCTTCAGCACGCACGCTGAGTCGGCTCCGTTCACCGGCACGCTGACGATGACCGTGAGCAGCACGGCATCAGCAGTCAGCGCGTGGTACGACGCCTATCGAGCTGCAACGCCAATCGGCGTGCGCCTCGCCTGGACTGACGGCACTAACACGGCAAACATTATGACGATGATCGTGCCGACCGATGTTCAGCAGATGGCTGGCGCAGAAGACGGCCTGACGACGATGGCAGTGACTGGCACCGTGGTCTACGACCCGACGAGCACGAAGAGCCTCAGGATTATTGTTGGGAGTGACCTCGCAGTCCTGCCATAAGTTTAGAGAGAGTAGGAGGAGCAAATGGCATACCGCACACTGGAAGTCGCGCTAACAGACGCACCATTTGAGGGCTGGACCGCAACGATGCGTGCAGACGGAATCTCTGCACGCATCTTCATTGAACTCTCCAGCGGCTCAGTAGAGCGCCAGATGGAGGCCCTTGCCAAATTGGTAGTCAAGCACAACTTCAAGGACTCAGACGGTGCGCCGGTTGAAGACATCCTTGAGGCACCGATGGATGCGCTGGGCGCATTAATCGGCAAGTGGGGAACTGAAGTCACAGCACTCCCCCCTCGGTAAGACTCGACGCCCAGCGGCTGGCGGCGGGTCGCTCCTTAGTGCCGCACCCGCTGATCGCAGCGCACCTGATCGGTAAAGAGTTCGGCATCCCGCCACATCAAGTTTTAGAATGGGACGCAGGTGACTTCAACCGTACACTGATGCTGATGAACGACCTTCAGCCAAAGGAGCGATAGATGGCCGCACAGTCGCAAGACAGGATCACGCTCAACTACGAACCAAGCCAGGCAATGAACAACCTTGAGTACGGCTTGCTTCAAGGCAACAACCCCGCTGCGTTCAAGAGGTTGCTATCTATCGCATCGCTGAACGCTGTCCGCACGATGGTCGCGCCAATGCGCGCAGAGGCGCCAGTTGGCAAAACAACGAAGACCCCAGGGCGTCTGCGTAAGTCGATCACGGCTCGCAGAGGTCGCTACCAAGTTGCGTCTGGCGTTGTCGGACCGCGTGCCGGGCGTAATCGAGCAGGCGCCAATGGCGGCGCGTGGTACCGATGGTTCGTCACGAGCGGTATTAGTGGAGTGCGGCAAACCAAGAGCGGCCCGAAGGCTGTGAAGGCGGTGCCTGCCAATCCGTTCGTAATGCGTATTGCAAACAACCCAAGTCATCAAGCGCGAGCGATTGAGTCATTCAGCAAAACCATTGAGGCATACTTCAACAACGAAGCCTTCCGCAACACCATCCTGCGATTCAAGCGAGGGAGATAAATGGCAAGCCAAGACAAAGCAGCAACATTCTCAGTTGTCGCAAAGGATGCGGCGTCTTCCGTCCTGCGCGGCGTCGGCAAGGAGATGGGGCGACTTAGCAAGACTGGCGGCGCAGTCTTCAAGACACTTGCAGTTGCCGCAGCCGCTGTTGCCACCGCAATCACCGCTGCCGCAGCTGCAACAGTCAAGTTCACCCAGAAGGCAATCCAGGCTGCCATCGCGGATGACGCGGAGCAGCAGAAGCTGATCGCCACCCTCAAGGCGCGAGGGCAGACAACCGAGCAGGCAACAAAGCGCGTCAATGAACTTATCAAGGCGGGTGCGGAACTTGCGTTCACCGACTCAGAGGTGCGAGCAGGCTACGAGGTTGCGACGCGCTTCGCAAAGAAGTATTCCAACCAGCAGAAGATTCTCACCACTGCTCAGGACCTATCGCGCTCGGCGAACATTGACCTCGCAGCTGCGACAAAGATCGTAGGAAGGGCGTTTGACGGCAACGGTCGTGCCTTGACCCAATACGGAATCACGCTTGAGAAGGGCGTGAAGGGAACGGATGCGCTTGGCAAGATCAACGAGAAGGTTGGCGGCGTTGCAGGAGAGTTCGCCAAGACCTTCTCTGGGCAGTTCGATATTGTCAGGAACTCAATCAACGAGACAGTTGAAGCAATCGGCGGCGCCATCGGCGGCGGCGAAGGCTTGCCGACATTTGTCAGGTTGCTTGAGGGCATCCGTCCAGTCGTTGATGACCTCATCGGGGAGATCAACAAGAACCTTCCGAACATCCAGAAGTTCAGCCGTGAGCTTGTAGAGAAATTCCTTGCCAAGTTGCCAGGCTATGTAGCGACCGCCAAGCGAGAGTTGCCAATCCTCATTCAGAAGGCGAAGGACTTTATTGGTGGCGTTGCTGGATTCGCAAAGGACATCGCCTCATTCCTCGGACCTGACGGCCTTATCACCGCAGGCATCGCTGGCGTGGGCTTCAAGATGGGTGGACTTGCCGGAGGAATCGGCGCTGTGTTCGCTGAGAAGTTTATTCAGATGGGCATTGACCCAATCACGGCAACAATCACTGGAACCATCGGTGGAGCGGTCACCGCAGGCGTGGTGCAGGGCTTTGGCAGCGCAGTTGCACAGGCTGCGGTTAAAGCCTTCCTAGGACTATTTAAGAGCGTGCCAATCACCCCAAGCCTGCCTGGGGGCGCAGTCCCTACTGGCGGTTCAACTATGCTTGGAACGGCACTTGGAGTTGCTGGTGTGGCCGTAAGCATCGTGGCAATCACCACCGCAGCAGCCGCGGCCCTTACCAACGCGATCACTGGGGCTGGGATGACAAACAAAGTCGGCGGCAACAATGTCATTGACATCTTTGGAACCACAGCCGCAACGCTTGCGGATAACAGCAGAAGCCAGGGCGACATTCTTAGGGATATGTTTAGTTTTATTACGACTGGGCAGCGGCCCCTTGCAATCAACAATGACCTTACGGTCAAACTTGATGGCCAGGTTGTAGCAAGGTCAGTTGATAAGTATCTAGTCGCGCCTGGGGCTGTTCCGCGGACGGCTCCTGGCAATACCCCTCGCTAAATGGCGACCGCGCCGTTCAGCCTCTATGTAGACATCCCAAGCGTCGCTAGCGCGTCGCGCACTGCCAGCACCGTCACGATCACCACCTCGGCTGACAACAGCCTTGTCACTGGTCAGTGGGTGCAAGTCGAGGGGATGACTGGCACGGCGGGGACCTCAATGAACGGCGTCTATCAGGTGACCGTCACGAGCAGCACCGTCTTCACCTACACAGCTGCGGGGACGGCTGGCTCAGGCACGGTGACCACGGCAGTTGTGTCGCAGGATCTGTTCAATCCGCTCATCAACTATGCGAGTGCCTCACGACAGGCGGCGCTTTATGTCGATCTTGGCTCAATCGGAATGAGCGCAACTGGCGACGGCTCGTCAAGTTCAATGGGCTTCCAGGTGATGCAGGATGACACTCCAGCCGCAGGGCCGTGGTTTGGGCTGATCCCAGACGAGGCGCGCGTGCGTCTTTACTTTGAGGACACAGGCACTGCACCGGCTGACGCTGACCTTTACTTCATCGGCACCATCTCAAGCATTGACGCGCAGCTCAACGGCTCAGGTCAGGGGACGATTACGACGGTCTCTATCTCCGAGGTGAACGCCGTGCTCGATAAGTTGGTGGTGTTTGGCAAGGCA
>Ga0209500_10003167_pt1 | contig 11407 bp, 21 predicted proteins | sample S_140212_EF_Meta_FD_187323 | JGI IMG/M metagenome (GOLD analysis project Ga0209500, IMG submission 187323) | Freshwater microbial communities from Lake Simoncouche, Canada to study carbon cycling - S_140212_EF_MetaG (SPAdes) (version 2) | ecosystem: Environmental > Aquatic > Freshwater > Lake ...
TGCCCATATGGATTTATGGAACAGTCACCATCAATCCAACAGTAGGAAGTTTATATCAAAACCGATTTGGTATTTCTAATCTTGGTATTGTAAATACTGGAAGTAATCCTGGTATTGGGACAACACATTCATTAATAGTTACTGGTTCGGCACCTCTTCGTTGTTATCTAAATGATTGTAATATCATTGCAGGTTCCACAGGAAACCAGGCAATTTTTATGGATAATAGTGGAACTGGAACTCAATTATATGCAGAAGTTCAACAATTATCCAGAGCAGGTTCAGCAGGAACTGATTATATTGCAAAAGTCAGTAAAGGATATGCATTTTTTAGTAACTGCTCAACTGGTGGTTCAACTGCTACATTTAATGTAAGTGGAACAGGAACTCTACAAATCCAGTATAGTAAGATTGAAAGTGCTGGAGAAGCATGTGTAAAAGTTGATGGTGGAACTGCCATAGTTACTAGCACATCCTTTCTAAACACTGTAGGACATGGAGTATCAATGACTGCTGCTGGAACAGTTCTAATATCAATAAACAATTACTTTGATATACTTACATCTCCTGCTAGTAACAGAGCAATTGCTGGTGTTGCTGGGGTTGCTGTTTATCATTCCAATACAGTAATTGCTCCTGGAAAAAATGCAAAGTATAGCACTGCAATTGGTGCTGGATATATTGGATTAGTAACTGCATTAACTGCAACATAATTTATCTGTCTTATGAAGAAGCACTGCCAGTCTCATACTTGGTCCAGAAAAAAATAAACGAAGAGATATTTGAATAAGGGGTTGACAGCAGGTTCTGATGGTGTTATGATAAATACATCAGCAAGTCAGGAAATCCTAACATTGCTAAGGTGCTTACCGAGACTTTGCACCATAAATACGTCTCTCATACCTACACTGGAGGGTGGTGTAGGACATACTGTACTTATTCAATTCCCCTTGAATTCATACTTACCCTTTTACGAAAATGACTGCTACTATTGCTACACGCAATTCTACTAACCTCTGGGAATCTTTTTGCCAGTGGGTTACTTCTACTAATAATAGATTGTACGTCGGGTGGTTCGGAGTCCTTATGATTCCTTGCCTTCTTGTTGCTACTTCAGTTTTTATTATTGCTTTTATTGCAAATCCGCCAGTAGATATTGACGGTATTAGGGAACCAGTAGCAGGTTCTCTAATGTATGGAAACAACATCATCTCTGGTGCCGTTGTTCCTTCTTCTAATGCTATTGGATTGCATCTTTATAATCTTTGGGATGCTGCTTCTATTGATGAAGCACTTTATAATGGTTGGGCATATCAAGCAGTGGTATTCCACTTTTTGATTGGTGTTTGGTGCTATCTTGGTCGTGAGTGGGAACTCTCATTCAGACTTGGAATGCGTCCATGGATTGCAGTTGCTTATAGTGCTCCTGCTATTGCTGCGACTGCTGTATTCTTGATTTATCCCTTTGGTCAAGGAAGTTTTAGTGACGGAATGCCTCTTGGTATTTCTGGAACCTTTAATTATATGCTTGTATTTTCTGCAGAACACAATATTCTTATGAATCCGTTTCATATGTTGGGTGTTGCTGGTGTTTTTGGTGGTGCTTTTGCTGGAGCAATGCACGGATCTCTTGTGACTTCTTCTATTGTTCGTGAAACTACCGAACAAGTATCTCAAAATTATGGATATAAGTTTGGACAGGAAGAAGAAACTTATTCAATAGTTGCTGCACACGGGTATTTCGGTCGTCTTATTTTCCAATATGCTTCCTTTAATAACTCCCGTAGTCTTCACTTTTTCCTTGCTGCACTTCCAGTATTTGGTATCTGGTGTGCTGCTATGGGTATTGCAGTTTCATCTTTCAATCTGAACGGTCTAAACTTTAATGAGTCAATTCTTGACCATCAAGGTCGTCCAATTCCTACTTGGGCAGATATGCTCAACAGGGCAAACTTGGGGATTGAAGTTCAACACGAACGGAACGCACATAACTTTCCATTGGATTTAGCATCCATTGAAGCAACTCCTGTTGCTTTGACTGCTCCAACCATTGGGTGATATAATAAGGAGAGACCTTTTAAGGTCTCTTTTTTAATATAAATAAAGTAACCGTGAGCAGTGAAATGAATCAAAAATATACACAAGAGCAAAAAAAGATTTGGGAAGAAATGTATATTTCTGGATTATCATCTCACGAAATTGCAAGGCAACTTAATATTCCTAAACCAACAGTATATAAGTATTTGCAAAAATGTGGTATTACTCGCAACTGGTCTGAATGGCAAAAAGGAAAGGAACCTTGGAATAAAGGATTAAAGGGAGCACAAGTTGCTTGGAATAAAGGATTGAAGGGAATTTATACATCTTCAAGAAAAGGAAAACCAAATCCATCCGCAAGAGTTCCCTGTTCTCCAGAAAGAGCAAAAAATATAAGCAATTCTTGGAAAAAGAAATTAGAAGAAGGTTGGGATGGATTTGGTGGATATGGTAGATTGCCAACAGAAGAGCAAAGAGAACTTCCTTGTTCTTTATATTTGGTTCGTTATGTTGATGATGAAGGAACTCATTTTAAGTTGGGCATAACAGTTCGCAATTTACAAGAAAGACTTAAAAAACATTTGGTTTCAATTGTAGATATTTATAAATCTACATTGGGCGAATGTTTTGATATAGAACAAGAACAACTAAAATATGCAAAAGAAAACGGTTGGAGATATTCCAGTCATTCTACAACTGAACTTATAAAACCAGAAGGTATCCCTCATCTTTTAGAAGTATTCTCAAAATTAAAATGACCTTCCTCCTCATCCTCCTGCTCTTCCAGTTATTCGGAGTGTTCCTCTTTCTAATGTCCCTCCTATGATATCCTCCACAACTCCATATAAACTAGCAGAGATTATTCACGATACTTGGCCCAACCTTTACAGACCGATGAAAATGCCTTATAATAAACAAAATGAATCACAGAAAGCATAAACAAACAGAGAATCTTAAAAAGAAACTACTTTCACCAAGTAGAAGTATTCCAGACCCACTAGAAGTAGATGCAGTATGCCCTTATTGTGGAAAGTATGATAAGTCTTGTTCTTATGTAAATAGTGCAAGTCGTGCTTATGCAAGAGGTGCCTGTAAGAAGAAAATCGCCAATAAATAATCATAAGTCGCAGGTACTTATGGTTCCTCTACACTCGTTTAAGGACTATCTGTTTAATCTTGAAACGACGAGTAAATCAGAAGCAAAACGAATGTGGAGAAAGAATATAAAAGAACAATGGGAGCACAAGTGTGCCTATTGTGAATCACAAGAAAATATCACACTGGACCACATTACTCCCCAGTGTAAGGGTGGTCTAGACATTAAAACGAATGTAGTTGCCTGCTGTCATTCTTGTAATCAATCCAAGGGACATGATCATTGGAAGTTATGGTATGTTCAGCAAGACTTTTACAGTGAAGATAAACTTAATAAAATAGAAGAATGGATGAAACCAGAAGCACCAGCAGATCTTTATTCTTATCGCCCAAGAAAAAATATTGCATATTAAAATAAAATAAATAACCAAGCGTAAATGAATTGAAATGACAGCACAAGAAATATTAGGATCACACTACATACTGGACTTATGTTCTTGTGATAATTATCTTTTGAATGATGTAGATCATATTATGATGTCATTACGAGAAGCAATTGTTCAATCAAATGCAACTCTATTGGAAGAACTTAAGTATGAATTTACTCCTCAAGGAGTTACTGTAATATGTTTGTTGTCAGAAAGTCATATAAGCATTCATACTTGGCCAGAAAAAGAATATGCAGCAGTAGATATTTTTACTTGTGGTGATCATACCAATCCAGATAAAGCTTGTGATTTTATGATAGATGCATTAAAATCAAAGAAACCTACTATGACTATAATTAAAAGAGGAATATAATTTTTTTTAATTGTGTGAGTAGTTTTAACTATTATTAAAAAATTATGAATTTTACTGTTTATTCAAAACAAGGTTGTCCATATTGCGATAAAGTAGTTTCAATACTTAATCATATTTCGGGAATTAAAGGTTGTCCAATTAAAGTTTATTCTCTTGGATCTGATTTTACGAGAGAACAATTTTATAATGAATTTGGAGAAGGGTCTACTTTCCCTCAAGTCATAATGAATGAAATTAAGTTGGGAGGTTGTAGTGACACAGTTAAATATCTCACCGAAAATAAAATCATTTGATATACCAATAAATAGAGGTGTAGAGTTAATATTGGGGGAGAAATCAAAACCCAAAAAGCCAAATCCTTTTTTATTAAAATTTGGTAAAATGTTCTCTCTATTTCAAAAAGAGATTCATTTTGAATTTGAGTTTTCAGTTTATATAAAAAAAAGATCTCTCGGAGAATAAATATGGAACCCGCAATATTAGCTATCTTTTGTTTAGTAACTCTTTTATTTTTTGTTATTGGTGGAGTTATAGGTTGGTTCTTAAACGATATCATTCATGCTTTTTTAAACAAAGGAAAACATATAATCATGCATCCAGAAATGCTTGATGAGAATGGTAATATTTTACCAGATGAAATACTTGCAATTAGATTTGAAAACGATTATGACGACAACAACGACGAAGAAGACGACGACTAATTCTTCTGTAAATATAGAACTTCCTGCTAATCCTTTTGTATTTGAAATTTTTGATCTTGTAAATAAACAAAGATCAAATTCAAAGAAAGTAGAAATTCTTCAAAAATATGAACATCCATCATTGAAGGCATTGTTCATATGGAATTTTGATGAAACAGTAATTACTGTTCTTCCTCCTGGAGAAGTTCCATATTCTAATTTAAAATCAGAGCAAAAATTTAGTGGAACTTTGACCAATAAAGTTGATAATCTCATTGACACTATGAGTAATAGTGAAACGACTTCTCTTGGAAATGCATCAGATTTAACTCAAGGTCACACTACCATTCGTAAAGAATATGTGAGATTTTATAATTTTATCAAAGGTGGAAATGATTCTCTAGCATCTCTTCGTAGAGAAACAATGTTTATTCAAATGTTGGAAGGTTTGCATCCACTTGAAGCACAAATTGTTTGCCTTGTGAAGAATAAAGAACTTCAGAAAAAATATAAAATTACAAAAGAGATTGTTTCTGAAGCATATCCAGATATTACTTGGGGAAACCGTAGTTGAGGAATTTAAATGTCATTAAAAATTATTCATGAAAAATGTGATAAGACATTATCAAATAATAAAAGTCTTCCTATAAATTCATATTTGATTACTTATATTGTAGAAGATAAAACTTATTATGATATTGTGCAATCAAATGGTAGGGTATCTATATTTGATTCATATTATGATCAATATGGGAAAGGTTCTCTTCAATCAATTGAATGGACTGAAGGAAGAATAAATCCAAAATTTTATGGGGTAACTAAACCAGAAAGGAAAAGTAAAAAATGAATGATAAATTAGTTGCAAATATTGACACAGAAGAATTTACAAAAATTAAAAAGAAATATAAAAAACTAAAGAAGTATATGAAATCTCCACTTTATCAAGTTAAAGTGATGGATGGAACTGAAAAAATTGTAACAAATTTACTCAAAGAAAATCAACAAGAATTATAAGATAATTTAAAGGAGACCTTGACATGTCTTCTTTTTTTGTGTAAAATAATAGAAATATTTCATAATTATGGATAGAGAAAAAGTTAAACTTATCATACGAAATATGGAACTTCTTGTTGATTCATTAAAAGCAGAGATCTACTTTGATGAATCAATTACTGGCATTGATAAGAATGTTTATCTTGAACCTAATGATTACGATGAAATTTTTGAAGACTAATAAAATTGAGGACATTTAATGAAACCAACAGTTAGACTTATTTCTGCAACATCAGACGCAGAGAAGCATATTGCATATTGTGCTCGTGTAAGTAATCCAAAAAATCAAGAGAACAATAATTTTGAAGGATTGCTTAAATATTGTATTAAGAACCAGCATTGGAGCATTTTTGAACATGCTTTCCTTACAGTTGAGATTAACACCTCGTTGGCGATTGCTACGCAAATCTTGCGTCATAGGTCTTTCACCTTTCAACAATTTAGTCAAAGGTATGCTGATAGTACGGAACTTCAACTTGAACTTCCTACGCCTGATCTTCGCCGCCAAGACACAAAGAATCGTCAAAATAGCACAGACGATCTTGACTATAACGTAAAAGTAAATCTTCAAGAAAGAATTCAAAAGCATTTTGAACGTTCTCTTTCTTTGTATAACGAAATGCTTGAGAAGGGTGTAGCAAAGGAATGTGCTAGGTTTGTTCTCCCACAGGCAACACAGACCCGTTTGTATATGTCTGGTAGTCTTCGTAGTTGGATGCATTATATTGACCTTCGTAGTGCTCACGGCACCCAGAAGGAGCATATGGAGGTCGCAGAAGCAATCCGTTGTATCTTTACCTGTCAGTTCCCTACAATCTCTTCTGCTCTTGGTTGGGGTAGGGAAAACTGCCCCGAATGTCAAGATGCCCCTTCTATTTGCATAGAATAAATATTTTTGTAAATCATTATAAACAATGGCAATTTATCCAATTATTAACAAAAAAACTGGGGAACAAAAAGAAGTGAATATGAGTATTCACGATTGGGATCAATGGACAAAGGACAATTTAGATTGGATTCGTGATTGGTCAGACCCATCAACTGCACCAAATAATTGTGAAGTAGGGGAATGGAAAGACAAACTCATCAGTCGTAATCCTTCGTGGAATTCTGTACTTGAAAAAGCAGGAAAAATGCCTGGTTCAACAGTAAAAAAAATCTAACAAAACATAATGGCAAGACAAAGAAAGAGAAGTGGCGATCAACCAATTGGGGTTGATATGACTGCAAAACAATCAAAAAGAAAAAAACCAATCAATGCCGATTTACTAATAGATATTGAACCCCTTACTGATAATCAAAAGAAACTTTTTGAATCTTATAGTGAAGGAAAACATTTAGTTGCTTATGGTGCTGCAGGAACAGGAAAAACTTTCATTAGTCTTTATAATGCCTTAAAGGATGTTTTGAATCCTATTACTCCCTATGAACAAATTTATATTGTTCGTTCTCTTGTAGCAACTCGTGAAATTGGATTTCTTCCTGGAGATCACGAAGATAAATCATCACTTTATCAAATTCCTTATAAGAATATGGTAAAGTATATGTTCCAGATGCCAAGTGATGCAGACTTTGAAATGCTTTATGCTGGATTAAAAGCACAAGAAACTGTTAAATTCTGGAGTACTTCATTTATTCGTGGAACAACTCTTGATAATTCAATTATTATTATTGACGAATTTCAAAATCTTAATTTTCACGAATTGGATTCTATTATTACTCGTGTTGGTGAAAACAGTAGAATTGTTTTTTGTGGAGATGCAAGTCAATCAGATTTACAAAAGGCAAATGAAAGAAATGGAATTGTTGATTTTATGAGTATTTTGCGTAAAATGCCATCTTTTGATATTGTTGAATTTGGTATTGATGATATTGTTCGTTCTGGACTTGTCAAAGAATACATTGTTGCCAAACTTGAACTCGGGTTGTAATGTTTAACTATGTAGATTTGGATCTACCCCAATTGGAGAGGGAGACCATTGATGGTGTAAGATATTATAAGGTTCCTAATGAGGATGAGTTAATTAAACTTGTCTCTATCACTTCTGTAACCAGTCATAAGAACCGTCAGTTCTTTGCTGATTGGAGAAAGAAAGTAGGAGAAGAAAAGGCAAACAAAATCACAAAGCAAGCAACCAGTCGTGGGACTGATATGCACACACTTGCTGAAATGTATTTGAAGAATGAAGAGTTTAATTCTGAAGTTCTTCCAATTTCTCAAATGTTATTTGGAATTGCGAAACCTTATTTGAATAAGATAAATGATATCCACGCACTTGAAAACTCTTTGTATAGCAAAGTTTTAGGTATTGCGGGAACTGTTGATTGTATTGCAGAATACGATGGTGAATTAGCAGTTATTGACTTCAAGACTTCAAAGAAACCAAAACCAAGAGATTGGATTGAGCATTATTTCGTACAGTGTGCTGCTTATGCTTGCATGTTATACGAGATGACTGGTATAATGGTAAAGAAGTTTGTAATCATAATGGCTTGTGAAAACGGAGAATGTGAAATTTATGAAGAATACGACAAAGGCAAGTACATCAAGTTACTCACCGAATATATTAGAGAATTTGTTAGAGATAAACTTCAGCAATATGAATGATAAAATAAAGGAAGAATTGGACAGTAAATTTATCTGTCCACAAAAATTTGCACAAGAGATTGAACAAATTGTAAAAAATTGTAAGGTCAATTATATTGATGCGATCATTAGTTATTGTGAAGAAAATTCAATTGAAATTGAAAGTGTATCTAAATTAGTTTCTAAACCACTAAAGGAGAAACTTAAAAATAATGCAACTGAACTTAACTTTTTAAAGAAAACTACTAAAGCACGTTTGCCTCTGTGACACCTTTTGATGTATATAAAACTTATCTAGCTTTTAAGAATCATTTTACCAAAAAGAATTACGACTACTTTAAGTATTGTGGAAAGTCCAGAGCATCTCTGGACTCTTTTCATAAGAGGAAAGATAGGTATTTCTTTGAACGAACTTCCAGACAGAAGAATGATGAAGAAATCAAAGCATATTTTGTAGCAAATTTTGCAGAATGTAATGATACACAATCTTTATGGATTGGTGAAATCATTGAAAATGGAGAACAAATTTATACAAATTGGTTGAAGAAATCTCAAAGTCTTTTTTACTTATTCAAAACAGAAGCAGAAATTTTTATAAACAAAGATAGTTTTGTAGAATTATTTGAAATCAAAAACAATCAGCATCCAGAAATTCTTAAAAAGTATTTTCAAGGAGCAATTAGTTTAGAGACTATGGTAATTCTTGATATGATATTAGGTTATGTGAAACAGTTTGATAAGAAACTAACAGATCCAGTGTGGGAAACCGTCAGTTTAAGAATTCAAAAATATATGCCTTTCATAAATATTGATGTAGCAAAGTATAAGGAAGTTCTCAAGGAGATTGTTTTATGAGTGGATTTTTTGATTCGGAAGTGGTTAGAGAATCAATGTCCGAACTGGATTCACTTCAAGAACAACTTTTTGTTGATATGCTTCGTCTTCCTCTTTTAGATGTTGAAGAGAAGAGAGATCATCTTAAAATGATGACTGATTTCTTGGAGAAACAAAAATTGTTTATCTTTAGACTTTCTTTGTCTGATGATCCAAAAGCAATTGAAATGAAAGAGAAAGTTCTTGATTCTGCTAAAATGCTTGGTCTTAAAAAAGGTCAAACAATTAATGATTTTTACGATATGATGCAAAAAACCATTGATGGTCTCAAAAAAACACTTGACGACTGACTAAATATAAGTGCCTGTCTGGGTCGCACTTTTCAGGTGGGGAGCAGTAATGTTCCCCTTATAAATACTAATGCGACCCAGATAGAATAGAATGAAAAAGTATTTTTATGTGTATTATTCCTATGAGGAATATGGGAGAGGATATATTGGAAAAAGAGAATGCAAGTGTCTTCCAGAAGAAGATATAAAATATTTTGGAAGTTTTACAGACAAAACTTTTAAACCAACTCAAAAAATAATATTAAAAACTTTTGATAGTGTAGAAGATGCACTCGAAGTAGAATCTATTCTTCACGACTTTTATGAGATAGATAAAAATCCTCATTTTGCTAATAGAGCAAGGCAAACTTCTAAAAAGTTTTATTATATTAATCCAAGTGAAAATATGCTTGGGGAAAATAATCCAGCAAAAAGACCAGAAGTTAGAAAAAAAATATCTGATTCTGCAAAAAAGAGAGTTTTGGGTGAGGAAACCAGAAGAAAAATAAGTTTATCCAATATGGGAAAAAAATCACCAAAAGGTATGTTGGGCAAAAAACTTACAGAAGAGCAAAAACAAAAAGTAAGAGAAAAAAAAGTAGCAAGAGATAATAAAATTTGGAATATAAAAGATCCCGAAGGAAAAATACACACTACAAATAACTTAAAATATTTTTGCAATTTAAATAATTTAACTGATTCTGCTATACATCACGTAATTTCTGGTAAAAGAAATCACCATAAAGGATGGACCAGGGCTTGACATCCCTTTATAGATCTTCTATAATAAAGTTGTTACAAAAAACACTTAATACTACTAATACGGAGAATACAAATGTCTTTTGCTGATTTGAAGAAGCAATCAAAAATGGGTTCTTTGACTGAAAAACTCATCAAACAAGTTGAAAAATTGAATGATACTGGTTCCAAAGATGACGAACGTTTTTGGAAACCTGTAATGGATAAGGGTGGTACTGGTTCCGCAATCATTCGTTTTCTTCCTGCATCAGAGGGTTGTGATCTGCCTTGGGTTCAAGTTTGGTCTCACGCATTTCAATCAAATGGAAAATGGATGATTGATAATTGCCTCACTACTTTGGGACAAAACTGTCCTGTATGTGAAGCAAACCGTGAACTTTGGAATACTGGTAGTAAGGATAATCAAAACATTGTTCGTGATCGTAAGCGTAAACTGTCTTATTACAGCAACATCTATGTTGTAAAAGATCCTGCAAATCCTGCTAATGAAGGACGAGTGTTCCTTTATAAGTTTGGTAAGAAAATCTTTGATAAGATTATGGCTGCTATGCAACCAGAATTTGATGATGAAGAACCAATCAATCCTTTTGATTTCTGGAAAGGTGCGAACTTCAAACTGAAACTGGTGAAGAAGGATGGTTATTGGAATTATGACAAGTCAGAGTTTGCAAGTCCAGAACCTCTTATGTCTGATGATGACGACCTGGAATCAATCTATAAGTCGCTGAATAATCTTGGTGATTTCACTGATCCTTCTAAATTCAAATCTTATGAAGATCTGAAGAAGCGTCTTGATTATGTTCTTGGTCTCAAAGGAACTCCCAAGTTCCAAGATCCAGAGACAGTTGATGAAGAGGAAGAAGTTGAAGTTTCACGTCCTGTGCGGGAATCTGTTTCAGTTCGTCCTTCTGCTTCTAATGATGATGAGGACGAGGATGACGCAATGTCATACTTCCAGAAGTTGGCAGAGTCCTGATTTCAAAATTGACTTTTAAATCCATTTTACCCCCGAAAAAAATCGGGGGTATTTTTTTGCCAAAAAGGTTTTTATACCCCAGTAAATTGTGGATTATAAGTTTTCTTGTTTAGTTGATTGATGTATTGAGACGATTGATCGTATTTCATAATATTTCTCATATCTGTAATTACTACTGATAGGAATTGTGGTTTTAATACTCTAATTTGTCTCTTATCTTCATTAATACCGACTTCATACTCATAGTTTGTAACTG
>Ga0209500_10003168_pt1 | contig 11405 bp, 13 predicted proteins | sample S_140212_EF_Meta_FD_187323 | JGI IMG/M metagenome (GOLD analysis project Ga0209500, IMG submission 187323) | Freshwater microbial communities from Lake Simoncouche, Canada to study carbon cycling - S_140212_EF_MetaG (SPAdes) (version 2) | ecosystem: Environmental > Aquatic > Freshwater > Lake ...
ATCCATCATCGCAATGCGCGATCAGGATTTGGAAATCGAATCAGCAAAAAGAAGCAATGTCAGTGCCGACATTTTGAAATTGGCATTGGCGCGATATACTAACTTATAAAAAAAACTAAAAAATCATGAATAAAATCAAAGCATTAAAAGAAGAAAGAGGCCGTTTACTTGGTGAATTGGCAACTTTGCAAACAACCATTGAAAAGGAAGCCCGTTCAATGGCCGATTCAGAAACAAGCCGATTGACCGAAATTGAAGCCCGTTTGGGTGCGATTAAGTCAGAAGTTGAAACCCTTGAAAAATTGCAAAACCTTGCAGCGCAAGCCGCCGGACATAGTGCCAGCCGCAGCGAAGAAAAGGAAAAAAGCAACATGGCAAAAGATTATTCATTCAAGCGCGCAATGGAAATGGCAATTACCGGCCGTCGCGAAGGTGTTGAAGGTGAATTTTCTGCAATGGGTGGCGAAGAATTCCAAAGAAGTGGTGTTAGTGTTTCTGCACATAGCATCAAAATCCCTTCTGAAGTATTCAAGCGCGATATGACTGCAACCGGTGGATCAAGTGGATCTGAAGGTGGTGTGAATGTTCAAACATCAGTTGGTTCAATCATCGATGTATTGTTGCCAAAAACTGTGTTGGCCGGATTAGGTGTTCAGCAACTTAGTGGGTTGGTTGGAAACTTGGATTTACCAACTGCATCAACTTTGCCATCAGCGGGTTGGAATACTGAAAATGGTTCAGCAACTGAAAAATCACCAGCATTCAGCAAAATTACATTTAGCCCAAAAAGATTGGCCGCTTATATTCAGGTGTCTAATCAGTTGATGTTGCAATCAAGCAATTCAATTGATGGGTATGTTCGTAATTGGTTATTGAATGCAATGGCGCAATCATTGGAAAGTGCTGCAATCAAAGGTGGTGGATCAAATGAGCCAACCGGAATCATTGCAAATGCAAATGTCAATGTAACTTTCGCCGGCGGCGCGACATCAAATGGAACAAATGCCAATGGTGCTGCACCGGTTTGGGCTGATGTTGTGAATTTGATGAAAGCGGTTGAAAATGCCAATGGAAATGGTGTTTCTTATTTGACAAACCCATTGGTGAAGGCAAAGTTGCAAACAACAAGCCGTCAAGCATCAGGTGTTGAAGGAAACTTCATTTGGGCATCAGGTGGAACGGATTTGAATGGTTACAATGTTGCAACAACAACTTTGGTTCCATCAACTTTGACAAAAGGTAATTCAAGCGCATTGTCAGCAATGATCTTTGGTGATTTCAGCAAAATGGCCATCGCATCTTGGGGTGGAATGGAATTGACTGTTGATCCTTATTCAGGTGCAACCGCCGGTTTGACAAATGTTGTTTTGAATGCTTATTTGGACACAAATTTGTTGAATCCCGCTGCATTCGCAGTGTGTAAAGATATTGTTGCTTAATAACAACAAATCAAAACCCATGCGGGGGTTTATCCGCATGCCATGGGTGGTCTTGATTGCACCGCCCATGGGCCATGAAAGTGAAATTTTTGATTAACCCAACCGGCAAATTCAATTTGTCTTATAATGCGGGCGAAATTGTTGAAATGGATTCCAAACAATGCGAATTGTTATTGGAGGCCGGCGCAATTGAAATCGTTGAAGATGAAATAATTGAAAAGCCAAAAGTGAGCAAAAAGAAACCGATCAATCCCGAAACCGAATTAGACGCTGAATAAAATGTTTGTTGCAAGAAGATACACCGCATTCGCCAATCCGGCAACCGATTATGTCAGTTTAGCGGAGGCCAAACAACATTTGCGCGTGACATCAAGTTCTGATGATGCATATATTACCAACTTGATTTCGATGGCAATTGAATCATGTTCCGCCTATTTAGGTTATTCCATCAGGAAAGGAACTGCGCGGTATGCATTTGATGGTTTTACCGGCGCGCCAGCGATTGTGAATCCGATAAATGGTCTAAATATACCATCAGGCAATTATTTTCGCTTAAATAGTCGCATTTTGGCCATTTTGAAGGTTTACTATTTGAATAGTTCACAAACATTGACCGAATTTGATGCAAATGCATGGATTTCATCAACCGATCCGATGGGATTGTTTTCGCGCAATGTATTCATTGAATCATCGCCGACATCAATCACTGATGATTTGATCAAATATATCATCGAGGTGACCGAAGGTTTTGAACCAGCGGGAACCGCCGGTGTTGATCCTGATAAACTTTGCCCGGCATCGATAAAGCATGCGGCATTGTTATTGGTTGGCCAATATTATGACAATCGCCAAGCCATTACAGTTGGGGTTCAAAATTCACCATTGAATTTCGGGTTCCAATATTTATTGGATGCTTATAAAATTAGTGTATTATCATGAACGCCGGGTTGATGGATCAATTGGTTTCTTTGCAATCTTATTCAGAAAGCATTGATACAAACACCGGTGAAAAATTGCAATCATGGTCAGAATATGCAACCGCATGGTCCCGCATTCAAGAAGCCGAATCAGGAATTGAAAGTGTTGATGCGGACCGAAGGGAACACAAACAAACAGTGCAATTCACCATCCGATACAATTCATCAGTTCAGGTGAAACACCGCATTGTTTGGGATTCAAGAAATTTTAACATCATCAACATTGCGAATATTGATCGCGACATGTATTTGAAAATTCAAGGCGAATTGGTAGAATGAAAAATCAGGTTCAAGGATTGGCGGAAACAATTGATGCATTGCAAAAAATTGGTGTTGAAATTGACACCGAAAAATTGCGCGCAGATATTCGAGAATTGGCAAGGCCAGTCATTGACACCGCAAAATCATTGGCACCGCATGATTCAGGACAATTGGCAAGTTCAATCGGGTTTATATCCAATTCAGATGCAAAATATAAATACACAGTGATGATTGCGCCCAATTTGCGCAGTGAACATGGATATTTGGCATTATGGTATGAATTTGGAGGTCAGGCAGAAAGGTTCACAAAATCGGGGGCGCATCGCGGTCGGATTCCAATGCACCCATTTATGCGACCAGCATTTGACATGCACAAAAATAGAATTGCCGAAGCGATCAATGAAAATATCAGAAAGCGCATTATTGATTTGGCTAAAAAAAACAATATTTCAACAAAATAAAAAATAAAAATATAATAATATGGCAAGCACAGGCATCACCAATGGAACCCTGATCTCGATTTACAAGGTAATCGCGACAGTCAACACCAAAATCGCAAATGCGACATCAAATGATTTTACAATCACAAAGGACATGATTGAAACAACCAACAAAGATTCAGCCGGCGCGAAAGAATATATCGCGGGTGAGTATGGATATACAATGTCGGTTGAAGGTATGTTTGAAGAAGATGCATCAGTTGGCGCATTGATTAGTTGGAAAGAAATCATGACCGATTTGATGGCCGGAACGGAAATCACAATTGTGATGACATCAGCAATCACCGGTGATTTGAAATTAAGCGGCGCGGCATTATTTAGCGATTTGAAATTAACTGCACCACAAAATGCGGTTTCAACTTTCACTGCATCAATTCAAGGAACCGGCGCATTGACAGTTTCTACAATGGCTTAATTAATTTGCCTATATTTGTGGCATGAAAAATAAAATTGAAATAGGGGGTGCAAGTCATCCCCTTATTTTTAATATGAATTCATTGCGCAATGTCATGTCTGATATTGGAATGGAATCATTTGCGGATTTGCAAAAACATTTGGACATGGCAAAAACTTTGGATTTATCATTGGTTTGTGCATTCTATGGAATTTTAGAAGGTTATGAAATCAAAGGTGAAAAATCACCATTTTCAAATGCATCCGAGATTGGCCGATTAATTAAAAAATACAATGAATTATTGCCGGCATTGAATGGATTTTCAGAAGCCATCACCGATTTTTTCACAATCGAAGAAACCGAAGAAAAAAAGTAATTGCCAGCAATGAAGGCCCACCATTGACATGGCGAAAAGTCGAACAAATTTCATTCGGCGAAATGGGCATGAATGAAATCGATTTTGGTCGATGTTCACCAAGATATTGGCGCGCCCGATTGGTTGGCATGCGCAATTCGCAATATCAGGAATTTCAAAACCAATGGGAAATGACCCGATGGATGGCGGCGACAATAATTTCACCGCATTTGAAAAAACCCATCGCCCCAAATAAGTTGATGGCATTTCCGTGGGAAATGATGCAGCCGGATGATATTGTTGCAAAAATTACTCAATATGCGGATATATTTGCGAAGTTAACCCCGCCAGCCGAAGCATGAAAGCCATAAATGCAGTATACAATATTTTATCCAATAATTCAGCATTGACGGCGGTTGTTTCGACCCGAATCAATCCATTAAGGATCCCACAAGAATCATCATTTCCGGCGATTTCTTATCAGTTGGTTTCAGTGATTCCGCATCCATCAAAATCGGGTCCATCTGAATCAGATTTTGCAAGGGTTCAAATTAATTCATTTGGAACAACTTATCAAAGTGCGGTTCAAGTTGCGGATTTAGTTCGAACCGCAATGGAAAAGACATTGCCAGCGACTTTCAATTCGGTTTATGTTCAAGCAATTGAATATGATGGCGAAGCGCATATGAGTGAAGATAATGCGGGATTTGCGGGGATTTATCATATTGCCCAAGATTATATCATTAATTACAACAAATAATGGCCAAATCCCAATCACTCAATATCATCATCGGGGCCGATATTCAAAACCTTAAAAAGGGATTGGATGCGGCGGTTGTTGCAACCCAAAAAGCCGGCAAAGATTTGTCAGGCGCGACCGGTGAGGCCATCAAAGGGATGCAAGATCAGTTTGCCAAGTTGGCCGCATCAAAGCCATCAATGGCAACTGTGCGACAAATGCAAAATATTGCAATGACGGCCCGATCATTGGGTCCTGAATTTCAACAATTTGCAAATGAAGTGATCAAAGAGGCCGGCCGGATCAAAGATTCAGTTGGTGATATGCGGGCGGAAATTGGGTATTTTGCCAGCGATACAAGGCGATTGGATGCGGTGTTGGGTGGTGTTCAAGGTTTAGCCGGTGCATTCAGCGCGGTTGAAGGCGCGGCGGCATTGATGGGAATTGAATCAAAGGATTTGCAAAAAACCATGGTGCAATTGCAAGGTGCATTGGCCTTGGTTAATGGATTGCAAGCGCTTCAAAGTGCATTGCAAGCCGAAAGCGCATTCATGGTTGGATTAAACACCGCAGCAATGCGAATTCAAACCTATGTGATGGGTCAAGCAACAGTTGCGGCGCGGGTTTATGCCGGCGCATTAATAGCAACCGGCGCGGGCGCAATCTTGGTTGCAATCGGATTGATTGCATCAGCATTTTCCAATGTCAAGGACAAAACAAAAGACACAACAAAAGCGGTTAATACATTAACCGAGGCATATAACAAGCAAGCGGAATCATCCAAAGAAGCATCAAAAAACGGGATGGAAATCGCCGATCAATTGTTGAAGAAAGAATTGGATGCCGCCAAATTGCGCGGTGCAAGTGATAAGGAACAAACACAAATTGAAATTGCATTTTGGCAAAAAAGGAAATCCAATTTGGAATCCAATTTGGCCGGTTATGACAAATATTCGGCACAATATTTACAAATTAGACGAAACATATCAGAAACCGAAGGCAAAATCGAAGAACTGCAAACAAGTCAATCAATTGCCAATGGCGAAAAAAGGCGCGAAGCAAAAAAGAAGGCGCAACAAAAAGAATTTGACGATTCAATCGCATTGATTAAAGCCCAAGGGCAAGCGACAAATGATGCTGAAAAATTCTTTATTGAACGAAATAAAAAGTTAAAAGAAAAGGCCGTATCGGATGAATTAAAATCAAAAAAATTCAGCGGTGCAAATATGATTGCCGGGACTGCGATTGCACCGGTTTTGATTCAGGTCAAAATTGATCCCAAATCCTATTCACAAGTAGTTCAAGATTTTGACAAATTAACACAAGATATTGGCGCGGCAATTTCCGCATTAGGTGTTGATATTGCAGTTGGTTTTGGCGAAGCAATTGGCGGTGCATTGTCAGGACAAAAAGATGCCATGGCAAATTTTGGTGATGCAATCATTATGGCATTGGGTGGATTTATGTCAACAGTTGGTAAATTGTTAATTACCTATGCAATTGGTGTTGAAAAATTCAAAACCGCATTTTCAGATTGGCGCGCTGCATTAGCGGCCGGTATTGCATTGGTAGCCATTGGCGCAACAATTAAAAACACAATGTCAAAAGGTCCATCGGTGCCAGCATTTGCCGATGGTGGTATTGTTAGCGGTCCGACATTAGGTTTGATGGGTGAATATCCCGGTGCAAGATCAAATCCCGAAGTTATTGCACCATTAAGCAAATTAAAGACATTAATGCGATCAGATCAATCAAGCGGGTATATTGCATCAACAACAATTCAGGGGCGCGATTTGGCGATTGTATTGGAAAGATATAACAAAGATTCAAAGCGCGGATAATGGCAAGGAAATATTTTGGTTCATTCTATTCAATAACCAACAATCAATATCGGGTTGAATTATGGGATTCCGCATCAGGAACCACACCGGAAATCACCGCGCGATTATATGCCGAAAGGGTATTGGCCGCCGGAGGTTATCAAGAAGGTTCATCATGCTTATTGACCAAATTACAATCGCTTAATTCATCAACTGAATTAATATTGGCATCAGATGGTTTCAATTTAGAAATTCAAGGCCAAGGAACACCATGGTATGAATCGCCAATCAGATCATCAAAAGTTTCAACACAATGGGTCATTCCTGATCAAACAGTGTTGGATGATTTTATTTCATTGTCAACCAATCTTGAAAATTATTGGGCCTTAATTGTTTATCGAGATAATGCGCCATTTTTTATCGGGCGAGTTGTTGCGGATCAAATGACCCGATTGCGGGAATCAATTGCATCAAAACCAATCATTGATTTGACGGCGGTTGATGGATTGGAATTGATGGAGGGGTTCAAAGTGGATGAATCATGGTTCACCGATGGAAAGATTCAACCAACATATCTGATCCGAAAATGTCTTGAAAAATTAAATTTATATAATTATTGGGTTACCCTTGGAATCAGCAATTCATATTTTTATGATGCATCGGTAATTTATGCAACAAATGCAGTTAGAAAGGGATTGGATGTCATGTATTTAGACATCAATACTTTTTTGCCTGATTATGATCCATTCCAAGATGTCAAATCAATTGATGTCATCAATGGCATTTATGAGCCATTAAATATGATTGATTGCAGAAAGGCAATCGAAATGCTTGCAATCAATTTTGGATGCCGATTCATGCATGATAAGGGATCATATTGGTTCTATGCTGCAAATGGATATGCGGGTTCTACAATCGCTTATCGCCGGTATTCCTATACAATGGGATATCAAGGTGCATCAACCTATTCACACCGCCAAACAATTGGGTCCCATGCGCGCCCTGAATGGATGGCAAAACCTTCTTTGACTTATCAACCAGCCATTCAAAAATTGGTGATCAATCAAAAAAGGCAAATGGGCGCAAAGAAAGTCAGATCATATGATGACAAAGCGACCCCGGCATTTGAATTGATTTCAACACAAATCCCAACCGGATCAACACCAGATTCGGCACCAATGCGAATTCGGGTTATTTCCAAATCTGAAATTTATCGGGCAAGCGGGACGAAGAAAGAGGACCGGACATTTATGAATGTCATGATTTGGGTTGAAAATTCATCAGGCGCAAAGATGCAAGCCAATGGCAGCGGATATTGGTCATCGGTGGGGGTTGCAACCGGCGAATTGGTTGAAAAAATCACCCTTGACATGAAAGGGACATGGGTTGACATGGTTTGGGAAAAATCATTAACAACCGCGCCGATTGGTTATGACAAATTATATATCAAAATTGATTATGTCAAAGCGGCTGAAATTACTTACACTAAATTAACCGGATGGAAATCATCCGCATTGGTGAACAAAGAATTTTGGGGTGCAATTCAAGTTGCATTTGCTGATTCATCAGCATATCAAAACCCTGATCTTGTTTATGACTTAGCGGAACAATTTTTCCCATCATCATCGAGTTCAGTTAATTCAAGCAATGTTGAAATTGATGTTGCATATTATACCGCGCCAAACAAATTTTCAGTTGGAAATATATTGGTAAGCGATGGAACAAATACAATTTTGGAAACTGATTGGCATGCGGGATATGATTCAATAACAACCGGAACATTGACCAAAATGTTGGGAAATACTTTGTCCGGCCTTTATGCAAATTTTGTTCCAATCATTCAAGGAAATTGGATTGATTCGGGATCATATTCACCAATAAAATCCCTTTATTTTGACAATTATACTTGGTTATTAAATGGGGTTCAATATTCAGGGCGATCAGAACAATGGAATGGCGAATGGTTGGCAGTCAGCCCGGTGTATGCTGATTTAACAACAACCGGTGAAGGATTGCGCATTGGCAAAAGTCCGACACAAGTCATTGGCGATCGCATAAATGCACAAGAACAAACAATCACAAGTTTGTCAAGTTACATTCAAAATGTCCCAAATCAGGTGTTGGAACATTTGGTGAATTATGCTGATCAGGCACCAACAACACAACCCACACAAGATACACAATGGGTTGTTAAATTGAAATATACTGATTCAACCGAATTAGTGACATGGAAATTGATCGAAGAAGGAACAGTGACAACATACACCGCGGGGGTGCATTCATTGCTTACAAATTATCAATTGCACACCTTAAATTGTGCAACCGGTAATATCACAATCAATTTGCCATCGGCAACATTGTGGAAAGGTGAAAAATATTGTTTTGTTAAATTGGGATCAGCCCATAATGCGACAATAAATGCATTGGGTGGACAAACAATTAATGGCGCGGATCATTTTAATTTGAATACTAATTATCAATCGCACACCATTCAATCGGATGGCATCGAATGGTTTATAATTGCAGCGCATCCATAATTGTTGTAATTGTTTAATGTCATGCGATTATTTTTGAACCATTATGGCACAAGCAAGCGCAGATATCATCGCGGGTTCACAAGGATTCAAAAGACATGGGGCCGCAACAGTGACCGGTGTTTCCTATGACGCAATCGTCCCACAAGAGGACACAATTTTTACATCATTTTCGGTTCAAGGCGACAATGAATCAAGCGGCACCAATGTTTTGAGTGCGCGCGGGATGTCATCGATCACTTTTCAACAAGGCGCATATTTGCCCGCCGGAAAAGGTTTCAAAATTGTTGGATTTGTTATTTCATCCGGATCGGTTATTGGTTATTAATCAAATATCATGTTAACATCGCAAACACTCGGAATTGGCACGCGAGGCGGGGCGAATTATAGGGGCCAAGGTTGGTCCATTGTATTGGCTTACAAAGCGCGCATCACCGCCGATGGCGGATATTATGAAGGCATTTCATGTTTGTTGAATAAACTAAATAATTTATAATATGTCAGATTTATTGAATGCGGCATCATTGATCATGATTCCATCCGGTTATTCGGAAGACAAAGTTTATAGTGCAGTCCCAACCGACGGAAGCGGGGATTTAAGTTTTACCCGTTCTAGTAACGGAACACGGGTAAATAGTGCGGGATTGGTGGAGGTTACGCCGTGGAATTTGTTGGAGTATAGCGAGGATTTTAGTAATGCGTATTGGTATGCGGAAGCGGGGAATACGGTTACGAGCAATTCAACAACTGCGCCCAATGGAACTTTAACTGCCGATACAATAACGGCAACAAGTGGCAATGAAATTAATTTACACAATTTTGCATCGTTTACAATTACTGCAAATACTTACACTTTATCACAATACTTAAAAAATAATGGCACAAATTTAATTCAAACATATATTTATAATATATCAACGGGATTTGTGGGGTTGGGTGAAATAAATTTTGCGAATGGAACTTATACGGCTTCAATTGGCACGGGTTCAATAGAAAATGTTGGTAATGGTTGGTATCGCGTTAGTTTGTCGGCAAATTTAGCAGGTGGAAGTATTACAACGGGAGTTTTTACAATATCAACCACGGGAACGCGTAGTGCATTTGTTTACGGCGCACAACTAAACATCGGCTCAACCGCCAAACCCTATTTCCCCACTACCGACCGCTTAAATGTTCCACGCCTAACTTATCAAAATGGCGGGGGCGGGTGTCCAAGTTTGTTGTTGGAGAAGCAGAGTACGAATAATATTTTATATAGTGAGCAATTTGATAATGCTGTTTACACCAAACGAAATAGCACAATTTCCGCAAATGCCACAACATCACCCGACGGCACAACAAATGCAGACAAAATTCAAGAAGACACAAGTATTAACCGCCACGACATTTATCAATCGTGGGATTGTACAAATGGCGTAACCTATACACAAACAATTTTTGCCAAACAAGGCGAAAGGCGTTATTGTTTTTTGAGTTTTGGAACGGCGATATTAAACGCGGGTGATACATTTTTTGATTTGCAAGATGGCGTTGTTGTTTCAACCCCAAGTGGGGTAACCAGTGCCATTCAAAATATGGGTAATGGATGGTATAGATGTAGCATTACTACAACTTGTAGTTCAAGCGGAACGGGTTATTATGTAAATGGACCAGCAATTACAAGTAGTAATTACATTTATCAAGGAGTTAGCGGTTATGGTATATTTATTTACGGCGCACAACTCGAAGTCTCATCTTACCCCACATCCTACATCCCAACCACATCAGCAAGTGCCACAAGGGTGGCGGATGCTTGTAGCAAGACGGGGATTAGTAGTTTGATAGGACAGACAAGTGGAGTTTTGTTTTTAGATATTAACCGAACGCAAAAAAGTGAAAATTACAATATCCCTATTTTTGTAGGTTCGGGGAATAATTTTATACAATTATATTTTAGAAGTACCAATGATTTGGTGGGTCAAGTTTATACAAGTGCGGGGCAACAAGCGGCAATAATTAGTTCTACTCTTGCAAATGGTAGATATAAAATAGCACTTGCATACGCATCAAATGACTTTGCTTTTTACATCAATGGAGTACAAATAGGAACGGATTCAAGTGGAACTGTGCCGACTTGTAGTCAAGTGATTATAGGCAATGACGATTCGGGAAATTTTAGTTATAATGATTCAATAAACCAAGTTGTTTTATTTCCTACAAGGTTGTCAAATTCTGAATTGGCTTCGCTAACTTCGTTATAATATGAAATCACACGGATTCACAAAAACCCCAACATACAAAAGTTGGTGCAAAATGAAGGAGAGATGCAACACCCCTACAACAAATAGGGCGAATAGTTATTTCAATAAAGGCATCACATACGATAAGCGTTGGGAATCTTTTGAAT
>Ga0209500_10003169_pt1 | contig 11403 bp, 10 predicted proteins | sample S_140212_EF_Meta_FD_187323 | JGI IMG/M metagenome (GOLD analysis project Ga0209500, IMG submission 187323) | Freshwater microbial communities from Lake Simoncouche, Canada to study carbon cycling - S_140212_EF_MetaG (SPAdes) (version 2) | ecosystem: Environmental > Aquatic > Freshwater > Lake ...
AAATACCTTGCTTAGATAATTTTCTAAGATTAAAGGTAAAATTCCTTGATTGAAAATTTTGTCTGATTAATTCGTCATGGGCATCTTTGGTTGTGGTTGCCCAAACTTCTGCGCCATTTTTTGCGTATTGAATCCAGTCTGTTCCTAGTCCTGAACCTATGCAAAGAATTCTTTCGCCTGCGTGTTTGTTGAATTCAAGGAGTTTGGGAACCCATTTTCCATAATGCGAGTAGCGCAGTTTTTCTGCTTGCATAAACCATTCTGGTGAACCCGCCTTGGGTAAGTCATTCTCTTTATTTGGCTTTCTTAATGATTCTTTCCAAAAAATGCTTTTGATCAGTTCTTGGTTTCCCCAAGTCCTATTCGTTCCGGGAAATGGAATAGATGCAGAGTAATCTTCTGATTCTAATTCCGTAAAGCTTTCCTGCATGATTGATCTTCTATCTTAAGCATTTATCTTGCTTTTATATACACACAATTCTTTCGTTATTCTAATTAGGTTTTTATGTCAAGACCAACCACAAGATGCTAATATTAAGTTCCAAAGATATGGTAGTTTAGGGTGATTAATTACTAAATAAATGTTGCGAGAGCTTTAAATTCATTGTATTGATGATTTTACTGCTTGATAACAACTTGTTTTCGTAAAGGAAGATAAAATGGCTACTCTTAAAAGGTCGGTGGCGCCCCGAAGAGATTTTTTAAAGGCGGGTGCTGTTGCATTATCTGCCCTGCCAATTGTTTCTGGCGGTGTTTATGCACAAGGGAGCGATGTTTTAAAAATTGGCTTGGTTGGGTGTGGGGGGCGCGGGTCTGGCGCTGCTGCACAGGCTCTTCGTGCCGATAAAGCTGTTTCTCTTCATGCCATGGGGGATATGTTTGGAGATAGGCTTGAGGGAAGCTTAAATAGTTTTAACAAAGACAAAGAACTTGCAGGAAAGATAAATGTAGGCGATAAAAAATTCTTGGGCTTCGATGCTTACAAAAAGGTTATAGATAGTGGGGTTGATGTTGTTTTACTTACCACCCCTCCCCATTTTCGTGCGCAGCAAATTAAATATGCGATTGAAAAAGGCAAACATGTTTTTGCTGAAAAACCGGTTGCTGTTGATGCCACTGGGGTCCGTTCTGTTTTAGAGTCTTGCAAACAGGCCAAAGCTAAAAATCTTGCTGTCGTTTCTGGCCTTTGCTGGAGATATCATTACGGAAAACGCGAAACGATGACTCGTATTCATGAGGGGCAGATTGGTGATATTGTTGCAATGCATACCAATTATGTTGTTGGTGGCCTATGGCATCGAAAACGAGAACCTGAATGGTCGGACATGGAATGGCAACTTCGTAATTGGCTTTATTTTACTTGGCTGAGTGGCGATCATATTGTCGAGCAGCATATTCATAGCCTTGATAAATGCATGTGGGCTATGAAGGATGAGCCGCCGATTTCTGCGATGGGTCTTGGGGGTAGGCAGGTTAGGGTTTCTACTGATTTTGGTCATATCTTTGATCACCATGCTGTTGTTTATGAGTGGAAAAATGGCGCTAAAGCCTTTAGTTATACTCGTCAGCAGGATGGCTGTTTTAATGAGGTAAATGATTATCTCATGGGCACCCAGGGGACTTGCGATGTTATGAAGCATCAGATCAAAGGGAAGAATCCTTGGACCATGAAAAAGCGCCCACAGGACGACATGTATCAAAATGAACACAACGAGCTTTTTGCAAGCATTAGGGCTGGCAAACCCATTAATGATGGGGAATGGATGTGCCAAAGCACCTTAATGGCTATCATGGGTAGAATGGCAACTTATACAGGTAAATTAATTACATGGGATATGGCATGGAATTCAAAGGAAGATCTTACACCTGCAAAATACGAATTGGGAATGATGCCCATGCCAGAAGTTGCAAGGCCTGGGATTACCAAGTTTGTTTGATTTTATCTCTAGGGCTTCGCTTTTTGAATCGATGCGAGGGTTCTCATGATCAATAATTCTGAGACCCCTTCGTTTATTTTTCAAGGTGTCAAAATCATTGATACCTTTGCAGAAGCTTTTCCTATTACTGGCACTCGCGTTATTGTAACGGCGGTTTCCAAAGAATGGGCTTTTATCGCTGCTACTACTTCAACAGGGTATGCTTCTTCCGTTATCGGTTGCGATACTGAAGCAGGGATTGAGCGCGAACTTTCTCCGGATGAAACTCCTGACGGACGGCCCGGCTTTTCTTTGCTCTTCTTCGCTTTTTCCAGAGAGGCTTTGCAAAAAGCGATTGTCGCAAGGGTTGGTCAATCTATTTTAACCTGCCCCACCACGGCTTGCTATAATGGTGTGCCTATTGATCCTTTGCGTGCTATTCAGATTGGTGGCATGTTGCGCTTTTTTGGGGATGGGTATCAAACCAGTAAACTTTTGGATGGTAAGAGATATTGGCGAATTCCTGTAATGGATGGCGAATTTGTTTGTGAAGATAAATTCGGCACAGTTAAAGGCGTGGCTGGTGGCAATATTCTTATACTTGCTACCACTCAGGCCCTTGCACTTCAGGCCGCTTCAAGAGGGGTTGCTGCAGCCCGCAAAATTCCCGATGTTCTTCTTCCTTTTCCTGGCGGCGTTGTTCGTAGTGGAAGCAAGGTAGGCAGTAAATATAAAAAACTCAAAGCCAGTACCAATGAAGCTTATTGCCCAACCTTGCGAGCAATTGCAGCTTCGCAATTGGATCCAAATGTTTCCGCAGTTTATGAAATTGTCATTGATGGATTTTCCAGAGAAGCTGTTGAGGCTGCAATGAAAAATGCGCTTCATGCAGCTTGTGGCGAGGGAGTTGAGTGCATCAGTGCTGGTAATTATGGAGGCAAGCTTGGACCTGTTCATATCAGGCTTTCTTCCTTAATAAGCTAGTTATGTGTTTTTAAGCTGATTATTGTCAAAGGTTTTTTTATGATTCGTCTTTCTTATCTGTCAAGTTCTAAGGTTCCGCTTGAAGCGGAATGTATTACCCCTGATTTCTTTCTTGGTAAAACCAACTCAGACATTTCCAAGCTTCCAGTCTTCGACGGTAATCGAAAGTGTGAACTTGGGCAGTTCTTTTCTATTTCTGGGACGATGGATGATGATTCTATTTTGATCGAAAATGATTGCTCCAATGTTAAATTAATCGGTAGCAGAATGACTCGTGGAAAAATTGAGGTTCTTGGAAATGTGGGCATGCATCTGGGGGCTGGCATTTCAGGTGGGTCAATTCTGGTTAGGGGGTCTGCTACGGATTGGGTTGGTGCTGAAATGAAGGGTGGCACTATTGAAATCCTTGGCGATGCGGGCCATCTTATTGGAGCTGCTTACAGGGGCGCCTCGGTTGGAATGCGGGGGGGAAATCTTATCGTTCATGGAAGCTGTGGTAATGAAGTTGGTTCCCACATGAGGCGGGGCCTTATTGCGATTGGTAAAAATGTTGGCGACTTTGTAGGCATGGGAATGATCGCAGGCACCATTATTACTGCTGGATCTGTGGGTATAAGGGCTGGTGCTGAGATGAAAAGAGGCACTTTAGTTTTTCTTTCTGAAAGACCTGCTATGCTTCCCACCTTCCGATTTTCCTGCAATTATGATCCTGCTTTCCTAACGATTTATTTTAATAAACTCAAGCAATTCAACTTTCCGTTATTGAATATGATTTCTCCTTGGTCTAGGTATTGCGGAGATTTAATTTCTCTTGGTCGGGGTGAAATCCTGTGTAAGGCTAACTAATGTTTGAGCTTTCTTTTTCTTGCTGTCAAGTTTACGGCCTCAATTAAAGACTTCCATTCGATGTTAAACAAAAGCGATAAAGTTTTAGTGACTGGGGGTGCTGGCTTTATTGGAAGTCATTTGGTTTCTGCCCTTTTGCAGCGAGGCTTTGCCGTTAGGGTTCTTGAAAAACCTGGCGTAAATATCAACCATCTTCCTAAAATTGATCTCGAGATTGTTTGGGCTGATATAACGAAAAGGGAAAGTTTAACGAAGGCGATATCAGGTTGTTCCGTTGTTTTTCATCTTGCTGCAGATCCCAATCTTTGGCGGAAAAGCAGGTCCTATTATCATCAGGTCAATTTTCAGGGTGCGAAAAATGTCATCGAAATTGCACTCGATTTAGGTGTAAAAAGAATTGTTCATGCAAGTACCGAAAGTATTCTTACCCGTAAAAATCAAAAAGATGAAATCACTGAAACTCAGCAGGTTGGATTAAAAGATGCGATTGGCAGTTATTGTAGGTCAAAAATGCGTGCAGAATTGTTCGCATTGGGATTAGGTTCCATGGGCGCACCCGTAATTGTAGTGAACCCTACCCTTCCTATTGGCCCAGGAGATTATGGACTTAGCCCTCCTTCAAAAATGATCCTTGATTTTTGCAAAACTGGAAGAAAAGAGTACATTGCTGGTGATTTGAATTTGGCTGATGTTCGAGATATTGCCCAAGGTTTCATTCTTGCTTGTGAAAGAGGGGAACCAGGAAGGCGGTATATTCTTTCAGGAGAAAATAAAACTATTAAGGAAGTATTTCAAATATTATCCCATATAGTTGGCCTACCTGGCCCAGAGACTCAAATCCCTTACCCTTTGGCTCTCGGATTTGCTTTTTTTTCAGAATTGTGGGCTGACTTTGTTACAGGAAAAGCCCCCCAAGCAAACTTAACCGGGGTGCAATTAACTCGAAGAATCATGCATTTTAAAAACAATATTGCCTTAAAAGAAATTGGATGGAAAGTCCGTCCTATTGAAAATTCCCTTCAGGAAGCAGTTGCTTGGTTCCATTCCATTGGATTAATCTAGATTATTGGTAAAGAATCAACTTTTCAAAATTGTTTATTAAAGGTGCTTGCCAGATAGCCTTCCATCGTTTTTAATAGTTCAATTAACTGTTTAGCAATGGAAAGGATTCCTGTGCCAGTCTCATTCATAAATAAAAAGCACACGACTTTAAATCCTGTTTCAGGTCAGGTTGGTAATTTGCTAGACCAAGCTTTTACTGCGGTTGTTAATGGCCGCGATTTTTTGACTCGACATCAGCAAAAAGATGGGCACTGGGTCGCTGAATTACAAGGCGACACTATTTTAGAATCTGAGTTTGTTTTACTCATGGCTTTCTTGGGTAAAGAAAACGACGAAATATGTCAGAAGTGTTCGGCTTATATTCAATCCCAACTTAATCCAGATGGTGGTTGGAGTAATTTTCCAGGCGGGCCTTTTGATCTTAGTGTATCAACCAAGGCTTATTTTGCCCTGAAGTTAACTGGTGTATCAACCCAATTGCCATGGATGAAACTTGCCCGGGAAAAAATACTCCAAGCTGGTGGTGCTGAAAACTGTAATAGTTTTTCGCGGTTTTATTTTGCGCTTTTGGGCGAATACTCTTATCAAAATTGCCCTGAAGTTCCACCAGAACTATTGCTTTTACCCTCTTGGTTTCCTGTCAGCATTTATTCGATGTCTAGTTGGACTAGAACTATTCTTGTTCCCCTGAGCATTTTTTCTGCGATCAAACCATCGATTAAATTACCTAAAGATAAAAGTATTCGTGAACTTTTTGTCGAAGATCCTTGGCAGGCGAAATGGCCTTCCCCACCTTCCAAAGAGGTTTTCTCCTGGCGTAATTTCTTTTTGTTGGCAGACTCTGCAATTAAAAAGATCGCTCCACGATTACCGTTCCTTAGAAATTATGCAGTTAGCAAAGCCGCTCGTTGGATGCGTGAACATTTTCAACACTCCGACGGTGTAGGGGCTATTTTTCCGCCCATGATTTATACCGTGGTTGCTCTTAAGTGTTTGGGTGTCAAAGAATCTTCCCCCGAAATGCAATGGGCCCTGAAGCAATTGCTCGATTTGATTATCGAGGAAAATGGTTCCATTCGACTTCAACCTTGTGTCTCTCCAGTTTGGGATACCGCCCTTGCTACGATTGCTGTCGCAGATGCTGGCCAACCCCAAGATGAATTGAATTTAAGAAAGGCAGTAGACTGGCTTTTGAAAAAAGAGGTTACAGGTAAAGTTGACTGCTCAACCAATCATCCTGATATGAAGCCTGCAGGTTGGTTCTTTGAATATAACAACCAGTTTTATCCAGATATTGATGACACCGCAATGGTCATCATTGCAATGGTTAAAACTAATAGTCATAATCGTCCAGAATGTATTGCTGCGATAGAGAGATCGGTTCGCTGGATTTTCTTGATGCAAAATCGTGATGGAGGCTGGGGCGCCTTTGATAAAGATATCGATCAGGAATTTTTAACCAAAGTTCCATTTGCTGATCACAATGCAATGCTTGACCCAACGTGTCCTGATATTTCTGCACGCGTGTTAGAAGCGCTGGGTGAACTTGGATATCGTTCAGATGAAATCCATATTCAAAAAGCTATTGAGTATATTCGGTGTTCTCAGGAACCATGGGGCGCTTGGGTTGGTCGCTGGGGCGTGAATTATATTTATGGTACTTGGCAAGTTTTGCTCGGCCTTAAAGCCGTAGGGTTTGATATGAAGGCCCCTATGATTATTAAAGCAGTTCAGTGGCTTAAGGGGTGTCAGCATCAAGATGGTTCCTGGGGTGAAACTTGTGCTACTTACAACGATCCATCGCTTGCTGGTCAGGGCGAGGCTACTCCCTCCCAGACTGCGTGGGCGATTTTAGGATTACTTGCAGCTGGTGAAGAAAACTCGGATGCGGTTCGAAAGGGCATTTCTTATCTCATAAATACCCAAGATTCCGGAGGCGATTGGGCTGAATACTTTTTTACGGGCACGGGGTTTCCTAAGGTCTTTTATCTTAAGTACCATTATTATCGAGTCTATTTCCCATTGATGGCCCTTTCACGGTATTGCCGTGCTCTTGGGTATGCCTTCAAGCAGAATACTTATTGATCTGGTGTTGGATCAGTTTGTCGGTTTAAATGATTTTAGCTTCTTTACATATATGCAGTGAAAGGGATTTCTTATGCGTTTTCCGTTATCTTTAACTTCTACTATGATTGGCTATATAGGCAAAAAGAAAATAACCGGGCAGAAAAAATTCCCATTGGTTCTTATGCTTGAACCTCTCCATGCTTGCAATCTTACTTGCACAGGGTGTGGCAGAATTCGAGAATACTCTCAAACTATTAAGGATAAACTTTCGGTTGAAGAGTGTATGGTTTCTGTTGATGAAGCAGCAGCCCCGATTGTTAGTATTTGTGGTGGCGAACCTCTTATCTATCCGGAAATTGGCAGGCTGGTAAAAGAAATTCTTGATCGCAGAAAACACATTTATCTATGCACCAACGGTGTATTTTTAGAAAAGAAACTCGATCAGTTTAAACCTAGTGATCGTTTCTTTTTTAATGTTCACCTTGATGGTATGGAAGCGACCCACGATCTTATGGTGGAACGCGAAGGTGTGTTCAAAGCTGCGGTTGAAGGTATAAAAGCTGCAAAAAAAGCTGGCTTTTTGGTTTGTACCAATACCACCATCTACAAGGAAACCAACCTTGATGAAATAGACAAGCTTTACGCTTTTCTTTCAAAATTAGGGGTTGATGGCTTTTTGATTTCTCCTTCATACGGATATTCAGCAGTTCATGAAACAAATCCAGATGGCGCTGCAGAAATATTTATGACGCGTGATGACATTCGTAAGAAATTTGTTGAAGCGCAATCCCTTTTCAAAAAATACAAGATGATGTCTTCCCCTATTTATCTTGAGTTTTTAAGTGGTAAACGCGAAATCCCTTGCACTGCTTGGGGCAACCCTACTCGTAATGTCAAAGGCTGGAAAGGCCCTTGCTACCTTATTACTGATACTCATCATGATACCTTTGATGGTTTAATGAATGACACCGATTGGGATAGTTATGGCCATGGTAAAGACCCTCGTTGCGAGCATTGCCTGGTCCATTCGGGATTTGAGGCCAGTGCTGCACTCGGGGTTAATGGTAAATTAGGTGATAGCCTGAAGATGTTGATGTGGCAACTTTCTTAGAACTTAATCAGGCGGATGCATCTGAATTAAAGCTTTTGTGGCTCCTTTTCCCTACATGGGCTGAGGAGCTTTCTTTTTTGCATTGTATTCAATCAAAAACAAACAAGCATGTTTCAGGGGTTTCATTTATTGAAGGTGATTATTCGGGCTATCAAATCTGTAGTTTTGTTGTCGGTGTTGGGAGAGAAGCACAGCGATTTTGTTTGCAATTAAGCGAATTGATTTTAGTAAATAAACTTATTAGGCCTAATTTGGTATTGTTGGCAGGATTTGCAGGTGGGTGTAAAAAAGAAAGCAAGACGGGCGATGTTTTTTTTGTGGACCGTATTCTTGATAATCATCAAACAACCATAATTTCAGAAATAGTTTCAGTCGACCCGAATTTTTTTAATCAAAATTTGATTCGATTTGGGGTTGCGGTGACCGTGGATCGAGTTGCAACTCCGGAGGTAAAAAAGATTTTTGGTAAAGAGGGGGCAGATTTGGTGGAAATGGAATTGAAGCTTGTGCATGACATTTTTTTTGAAATCAGAGTACCTGTTTTTTGTTTGAGGGTTATTTTGGATGATTTAGGCTTTACAGTTCCTGAAAAACTGGCCACTTTTGTTCAAAAAGGCAGGCTTTTGGTTCTGCCATTCGTTTTATTTGTGTTTTTTAACCCAACTTCAGTTTGGCAATTGTTTCTACTAGGGTTTAAGACAAGTTTAGCGAAAAAAAAATTATTACTAGCTTTAGTACTGCTTATTAACGGTTTAGGTCTAAAGAATCGAAAAAACAAGGAGGGCATGAAGTTCGACCCCCATATTTGACTAAGTATTTACAAGTTAAACTATGGTGTGGTCGATTTGTTAATTGGTAATGATTAATTCACTTATAGAAAGCACTTGGAAATGAATCATTCAAGCTATTGTAATATTTTCATATTTCTACTTGAAATCCCTCCTCATCCCCTATAAGATTCGTTATCCCTTGGGCAAGGTGATTTAAATTCGACCTGCGGGTCAATTATTTCGAACTAGGCTCAATCGAAATCTATGTTGGTATCCTCCTTCATGGTTTCTTTATAAGTGTAAAGTTGTAAATCCATAATTTGTAAGGGTTTATGCTAATTATTATTCGTTGTATTTATCTAAGGAATTGTAATGAAAATTAAGAAAAGTGCTGAGGTTGAAATCAAAGAAATTGATATCAAAGAAATTGAAGTCCTTAGCACAACTGAAAATCCCACTATTTTTTCTTCTGATCTTTTAACTCCAGAAGAAGAACGAAACTTGTTGGCTGATTTTTGGGAAACCAAATGCGAATTAGTTCGTTCCTTGGTTAGACAATACCCAAAACTTCGCAGCCAAAGGCCACCGCTCGAACCTTGGCCTATGGCACAGTTTATCAAAGATAACTGTATTGAACCTGTTCGCAGTGCTGCTGCTATCAGGAGGCTTCATGATCGCTATGTACATCTTAAACATAGACTCGCTTCTGCTAATATCGCCTTGCTGCGCACGTTGCAAAGCGCTTTAGGCACCATGCTCTTAGTTATGCCGATTTGCTTCAAGAAGCTGTTTGTGGATTGATGCAAGCTATCGACAGATTTGATGTGAGCCATGGTACCCGACTTGCAACTTATGCAACTTGGTGGATCAGGCAAACTTTGCAGATTGCTGTTGCAAGACAAAGCCATTTGGTTAGTCTTTCCCCTCACCATTTGCAAGAATTAGGTCAACTGCAACAAGAATCTGAAGCTTTGGCTCATGGTGGCAAACATTTGCCCACCCCCCAAGAATTGGCTTCCCGAACTGGTTCTAGCCTTGAGCACTTGACTCATTTGCAAACTGCCACTCGGACACCTGTTTCTTTAAATGCTGTTCTCGACGATGACAGTGATTTTAAACTCACCGAAGCCATGCCAGATAACGAAAGCACGATTCAGCGCTCTAACAATGAGCGGCAAGAAGCTTTGTTGTTCCTAATGGAAAACCTTCGTCCTAGAGAGCGCAAAGTTTTGGATCTCCGCTTCGGCTTAACTGGCAGTGGTACTCATAGCCTTCGTCAAATCGGCAACCTCCTTCGCATTAGCAAAGAACGAGTTCGCCAGATCCAAAATAGAGCATTAGAAAAACTTCGTGCCTCCGCTGAACGCGTTGGTTGGGAAGCTGATCTTCTTCTTGGGTAAAATTCTGGTTGGTAATATTTGACACAGGAAAGGCGGGATAATTCCCGCCTTTCATTTTTATGCTACTTGTTGTTGGTTTTGATTTTCGATTTCTTCTCGTATCGCTTCATTAATCGATTCTTCGATAAACGACAACACTTTTGCAATGGTCAGACCATCCATAACCCGATGATCAAATGTTAGGCGAATGGTACAATCGCCATTGGTTGCTATAGGCCCATAATTCAAGGCGCTGGTAAGGGGTGTTAAAAGGTGGATAGTATTTGCATCTAGTTGTGAAACGGAACTGACAGAAAAGGTTCCAAAGTTTTTCGCTTTGCAATAACCAGAGAGATACAATCCGTAATTCCAGATTAGCGCTCTTATGGGCCAAGGAAATTTCGAGGTTCTTCGCATTCTTTTAAATAACGATACTGAATCGATTGGACTATTTTTAAAATGTTGAAGTGCTTCATTTATTTCTGATAAAGGTTTGGATTCTGGTTTTTGAACCATTCCGAATACTACCGCTTCTTGAAAATCAATTATGCGATTTATTGCAACGCTGGCAATTGGAATTGGGTGTTGATACAAATGAGCATAAGGGAAAGACATCCAAGATTGCCTTAGCTCATCAAATTCAATTGAAGCTAATGCCATTGCCTTGGTAAATATGCTGGTCCAACCGATTCGTTTTATAGAATTGCTTTTGGCTATTTGCACTGCCTTGATGTTGATATTTTTTTCAATGGTGCAAAGTGGAACCTTATTTGCATAGTAGACAATATCACTAATTAAAGTTCGTGTCCAATGAACGGAAATTTTAAAGCCTTTTTGTCCCATAATCTTCTGCAATTATTAGAATAGTACCATAGCATAATAAGCATTTGAGCATTTGTTAAACAAGGTCAACAAGGTTTTGATAAAGAATTAGTCGATGTAAAAGCAGTGAGTAAAAGCATTTTTACTTACTGGATAAAATTCGTTTTAACTCATCGAGGATTACTTCGACTTGATTTAAATTGTTGTAATGCACAAATCCAATTCTAAGCACGCCCCCCTTGCCTTCATACCCTAATGTTTCCATTAATGTTTTTGCGTAAAAGTTACCGCTATATGCGAAAATGCCTTTAAGGGCTAATTCTTTTGCCATGATATTAGCTGGAACCTTTTTGCTTGTTAAAGCGAAGGTTGCAACACGCTGGTTGATGTTTTCCAAATCTTTTAACCCCACAATTTCGATTCCATCCAGTTTTCTGATTCCTTCA
>Ga0209500_10003174_pt1 | contig 11393 bp, 18 predicted proteins | sample S_140212_EF_Meta_FD_187323 | JGI IMG/M metagenome (GOLD analysis project Ga0209500, IMG submission 187323) | Freshwater microbial communities from Lake Simoncouche, Canada to study carbon cycling - S_140212_EF_MetaG (SPAdes) (version 2) | ecosystem: Environmental > Aquatic > Freshwater > Lake ...
GTGTCAAAGGCTGTTCAAAAAAACGACCCCCTTTCTGTAAATTGCACATTTGGCATAACACTTGCAAATTCTCATCCAGGTCACTGCCATTTAGACGCTTTGGAACGATGTGATCGATGTGAAGCTTGCCTTCGGTCTGCCCACATCTTTGGCAGCAATAGCCATCTCGAATCAGGATGCGTTCACGTATGCGTCTCCATCCCTTACGGTCTGATGACTTCCATGCCTTTGACATCAGTAATGCCCATGCCTTCCGTGAAATCTCCATGCGTTGCACATTGAACCATAACGCACATTAATGTATTTGATAGTTGCATCTATCTGCCTGTATCCGTCGAGGTTGCGATAGTGCTGGCTTCTCATCTGACCTAAGCCAAAGTGACTGCCATTCTTAGCTTTGACATTCCATCGTGATTCTTTATAGATGATCTTAGATAGGCAAATGTATTGCTGATAGTTCACAATCCTTGAATGTGTATATAGTTTGAGCATATCTGTATCAGTAGCTTGCGCAGGTTGCACGTTTATTGCTAGAGAGCCAAGCATTAGGCATAGAGCACCCATAAGCTTCAAACTTCGCTGCGAGCTACACCGGCACACCGGCTCTCGCGAGAGCATGAAGCGTACCCAGTGTGTCAAGTAAATCCATGAATTGTGGATAACCTGAACGGGGCTTTGGCGTGTTGTCCACAGGTTATCAACAGGCATCAATCTTTCCCCCAACCCCTACCCTTGAAATGAATGGGTGCAGATGTCCACACTCGTTCCATAGATACCAGGCAGTAGTCGCATCCGGGTGAAGATAGATCATCTTCGAATCCGGCTTTGACTACTTTGATGTCCGAGCAGACCGGGCATTTGAAATCATAGGCTGGCATTTTGAACCTCGAATAGTTGGATGCCCAATACGCCGCAGCTCATGCACTCGACGCAATGAACATTAGGTGGCAGGTTGTCAGTCACCTTGACTATTTTGTGATCCGTCGATTTCTTCTCGACCCTGCAATCAAGCTTGATAATTTCTAGCATAGATGCTCCGATTCAAATTCTCGATGGGATTTAGGTCTGATGGGTTGATCCAATATGAACCATCGGATCGTTGCCTGGATGGTCTGCGTGCCATGCCGATGGGAATCCAGCCGATGATGTAGTAACTCGGTGAATTGCCAGTGACCAGCACTGCCACGTCATCAGCTCGATCACGATCACGCAATATCAGACATCCATTTTTCCAAGGCGTGTGCTTGACTTCAAGATTCCAAGAAACGTCAGCTTGATTTTTGAATGTATTGACCGTGCCTTCAAATGGTAAATCAAAGTATTTGGCCACTGCATTTTCAGCACCCAGTGCTTCAGAATTTCGTGCAATATCCTGAAATAGATTGAGTTTCTGCACGCTGTAATCATTCATGCCTTCAGAGCCGACTGCACGTTCCAGTGCTTTGACTGCGCAGTTCATTTCTTCGTCATGATTAAGTTTGACTAGGATCATAATTGCAACTTATCTTCACACTTTTTGCATAACCACACGACTAGGGAATCTTCTCTGACGTATTCATTGCACATCGCGTCATTATCGCAAATTGAGCAGCTGTCGAATCCGAAAGAGCTGCCAACGAAACTGTATGTATGGCTCATTTGCAATCACCACATATCCAAATCATCGTGAGGCCTTGCGTGCCTATCATGTGGCCGCCTGCCAATGGCTTCCACATCTCGCATTTGTCGCACCAATCAATTTGGATGGGCAAATTCTCTCGAATTTCTGTGCCATCCTGTTGGATTGTGATTGCATCGCCATTTGGATGCTGGATGAATAGTTCACCCATCAGACTTGAGGCTTCCATTTGCCATCGCTGCCAAGCACCATCCACACCGGTGGGCATTGATTTGCTTTGACCTTCTCAGGGCATACGTAGCCGTGATATGCCTTGCCCGTCTTTGGCGATGTGCCTTCCTTTAAAATCATGTGGCCGTGCTTACAGATTGGTGACTCGGACTCCATCTGTCCACCTAGTTGATCCTTGATTTGCTCGACGGCTGATTTGGCTGTGTGGAATCCATCTTCCCAAATTGGCTTTGACCATGGATCATCCTCGACGAAAGCTTTGGGCATTGTCTCGACTTGCTGCATTGATTCCAGGCTGGGCTTTGTCTCTGTGCCCAATACGACTGAAGCGCATCGACCAATTGCACTGCTGACGGTATCTTCGATATACCAGCGTTTCATTTGGACGTTATATGCCCCGACCATGCCATGTGCGTAGTCGATGGCGGCTGGCTTCTCATCCTCATAATGACGGAAGATGCGGCACTCGATGAGTATGTATCCCTTTTCGGAATTCCAGTCAATAATCGACGTCTCGATGCGATTGGTTGGATACGTGGCGTGCAGTCTGATGACTTTCTGATTGACGGTTTCGTAACCATCTAAGAATCCGGCCATTATCGCACCGCCTTGCGTGCCATGATTTTGCCGCGAACTATGCCAACGGCCTTGCCTTCACGAAAGCCGACTGTGTAGCCGACCATAAATCCCCCGGATACTCCAATGAGTAGCCAGGCTGCTGTCTCCTGAATTGAATACATTTTGTTCTCCCGATGGGAGCTTGTTTGTTCTCCCAGGAAGAACGGTGACGCATAGGGCTGACATTTGCAAGAATCACGCCTAATCTTCGGCGTGTCTATCGCTTCCCATGATCGTTAATGTGCTGAATGAGCAATGCCCGGATTTCCCTGACATCGTGGCGCAAGCCCTCGGCAAATCCGTTGGAGACGGGTCGTGAGTTGCGTTCAGACTTAGCTGCAAAAATGGCTGCTACAGCCGAAATTGTGGCGGCGGCAATGATGCCAACCGCCGTAATCGTTTCGTTCATTTGGCATTGACACCAAACTGCTTATCATTTGGATTCAGAAATCTAATGATGACCGGCACGACGGCAGCTGCACCGGCTGCGAAAATCGCCTTTGGATCGGTCACTCCGGCCATCCATACGGCCAAAGCTGACGCCAAAAATGAACGCAGCCATGAAGCTGCAAGTGCTTTGAATTCAGTCATTTTCTTTCTCCAATTTTGCTATCAACGCAGCAACTTTTGCCGGTGGCAGAGCAATTTCAAAGTGCATTTCATCCTTGCGATTATGGTAATCGCCGCCCCAAATTAAACCGTATTTTTTGGCCAATGCACGGATCATTGGCACTTTTTCATTTGGGAATGTCCCAAATTTGCCCAGGGGATGCTGTGTGGCATTGAGATCGATGGCCGTGCCCGATGAGTGGTTGGAAAGCTTCCCCACATTTCCCCGGACATCGCGATAGCAATACCCCCAATCATCGAGACCGCCCTCATCGATGTGTTCGATAAGACTGTGAAACTCAGCTGTAAATCCAATAAGCAAAGGTGCAACGGCTTCGGCGCATTGGAGCTTCAAAGTAGTGCCAGGTACGGCAAATGACTTGATGCCGATTTCGGCCTTGTCCTTAGACGCAGGCCAACCATTTGCCGAAATCATTTGAGCAATAGTGCCACTTCTTCAGCTGTAAGTCCCAAGCGATCCAAAATTGCTTGGCGATTTACTTTTTCGGATTCTTGACTTTGTTTCCTTATATTTGATTCTTCTTGATCTTTTTTATATTGATTTATTTCTTCCACGGTTAAATCACGTGTTGTAATTTCTCCAGTTGTTAAATCATAAATTGTGGTAGTTAATTTTTCTTTTGTCATTAGCTTACTCCATACACTAGAACTGATCCGCTGCCTAAATTGCCCGATTCTGCTAAAAATGTAAGTGATGTAATTGCTGCCGTTTGGTTATACCAATTCATCCATCCTCGCATATTGTAATTGGTGCTTGTGGTGTAGTTGTTTGTCATGCCGTATCCATAGGACATTTTACCGGTGACAGTATTTGCATAATCGGGAATGATTATATCAATTTGCGATATTGAAGATGCCGTGTCATTTTGTCCTGCGCTAAATCGCCAAGAAGTTGCGTTTGGAGCTTGATTAGCTGTTGTTGTAAATCCTGCTACAGTAATGTAATTAGTTGCGGTGTCAGTATTGACTCGCACATTAAATCCGTTATCACCAGACGAAGGTTTGAAATTTCGCACATATAGTCTTAATTCTTTATATGTTCCAGCTATTGATGATGTGGTAACTGAAGCACCCGTCAAAGTGACTGTTTGCAAAAGTGTCATTCCACCGCCGCTGGCAGGTGTTGCCCATGATGGGGCTGTTGCACCTCCATTGACTGTCAAGACTTGTCCGGCAGTTCCAATGCCTAATCGAGTTACTGCGCTTGATCCTGTTGCATAAATGACGTCGCCTGTTGTTGTGACTGTAGATTTTGGTATGGCCGCAGCTGCTAAATCATAAGATGATTTGACTGCTGTAGGTGTTGCGGCCAACACTGATGATGTAGTTGAGGTTGAGTCTGAAAGCTGAACCGCACCTGCCTGGGATGTTGATGCAGATTGAATTCCGACTGTGATTGCCCCGGATGTGCCGCCGCCTGTAAGTGGTGAAGTCGCTGTGATTCCAGTGATGTCACCTTGGTCATTTGCGATCCATACGAAATCCATATCCGTATTGGAATTTTTGGCAAGGATTTGACCCGATGTGCCACCTAATAGATCGGCCATCGATGTTGCAACGGCCTGACCAAATACTTCAAAATCGGCAGGTAAGTCCGTCACCAAATCTGTATTGGTCGGCATCTGCCAGCTGAACGGCGTGGTGGGATTACTCATATTTTCTCCTTATGCGACTACTAGGGCATTTTCCCACGTGAGAGTTCCCACGATGGTATTCCAGGCTTCCGACACGCTGACATCTTCCCACTTCATAGCCTGTAGTGAATAGGCCAAAGGTGATAGAAGTGCGGTGACGGAAATTGTGTTGTAACCGGCCGACCACTGCCAGCCCTCGACGAATCCGGCATATTGACCGGCTGACATATTTTGCGGAAGATCAGAGATTCGAAGTGGAAGCCCCATGAATACATTGATGAGAGCATCACGATCAGCATCGTCAATTTCAGGGTTTGTAAGCTCGAATCGAATTGATTGCATCATGTATTGAGGATAGGCACGCAGCTTCAAATAAAAGGCTGCCTGCGAAGTGGCATCGGCTGCGTCGTGTAGCGTGGTCGGGATAATTTGAGCCAATCGGCCATATATCGAAACTGAGGTCAAATCTTCGTCATTGACTTCATTTTGTGAATTCTGACCATATTGAATCGTGATGTCATTTCGTACGTCACCGGCACGGGTTTGCACCTTGATTCCAGCTGCCAAAGCTTGAGCCGCTGAAACGTCTGTATAGCCGTTAGTCGCTAGATACTGGCTTCGATGAGTCGAATCCGCATATGAGATTCGACCCTGTGCATCTTCGTAAATGTAGCCAAGTCCGGATGTGGCTAAAGCTGAAACAAGTGAATAGACATCGATGGTGTCTGCCGAACCTGATCGGAGTGCCAAATCATAGTTGCCCGGTGTGTCAATTTCACCAAGTCCAGTATTTTGAGCATTTGCCCACGTTTCAGTGGCAGGCGTGTAATTGCCCCACGTTAAAGCTGATGGCACTTCCGACCAGTTATTGATTAGCAAATCAGTAAGCACATGACTGATTTGAGTTCCATCATAAGCACGGGCAATGGCCGCTGAATAAAGTGCTTTTTGAAGCCTGGAAAGTGCACCCAAAGCGATGACGTTAATTGATTGAGTGATTCCGATACTGCCTGCCTGAACGACTTCAATGGCAAGATCAACGACCGAACCGCCAAAAATAGGCACGAAAGTATTGGTCGAATCTTTTAGTGAAATGGAGACCGAATCATTAATGTTGATTGATACCTGGGATTGAGTCACATTGTAAAGAGTGAGACTGCAATATCCGGCCTGCGCCTGTTCATAGATATTGTTTCTGCCACTTTGGATGCTTAAATTTGCCAGCACGAATTGCTGATATTGCACTCCATTGATTGTGACTTCCCAAATCGGATTCCATAGGGTCATGTGACCAATGCCCCTGCTCCACCTGTGCCACGGTAAAAGCTGTTATTGAGGACGGTTGTGATCGTACGTGCCGCGGCTTCAGGATCGCCAACGACTCCCATATTTACTGTAACGGCAGCCTTAGCGTTGGCCGCTGCAATGACGGAATCAACACGGGCTTGATCCATTGCATAAACTGCAGCTTGATTTGCCTGATTGATAAATCCACCATTATTTGCCGATGATGCAACGGATGCAGTGCCAGCTGATGATCCTGTAACCGTTGGAGCTGTGATGGTTGGAACTGATGGTATTGCCGGCGTGCCTGTGCCTGAACTGGATTTTGGAATATTAACGGTTGGAGCTGATGAAACGGGAATCAACGGCACATTGGGCAAAATTGGAATCGAATTGTATTTGGTAAGAAGCCAATTGATTGCAGAGATTGCCCCGGTAATTGCCGAAGTAATAACACCGACAATATTGCCAACGATGTCGATGACGCCACCTGCGATAATTCCAACGCCTTGCAATGCCTTACCCAATACCGTGCCAATGACCGGTGCAACGTAGTCGGCGATGAGCTTTCCGAAGGCTAAGAATGAATCCATATTGTCACCAATTGCATCTTTGACATATCCAAAAGCTTTAACCAAGCCATCCCAAATAGGGGTAAATACGTTGGAGATGGTTTGTCCAAGATACAAGATGTAGCCGGTTAGTCCACCTGACTTTTCCGAAAATGCGTTTGATACCTTTTCAACGATTGGAATCACATTGACCGTCATAAACGTCATAAGCTTTTCCAGGATTGGAAGCAATGCAAATCCGATAGTTTCTTTGGCTTCATCAAAGGTGACTTTGAGCCGTTCCATCCGACCAGCGAAAGTGTTCGCATTGGCTGTGGCTGCGCCTGCGAATAAGGTCGAAAGTCTGCCCTGGACTTCTTCAAATGACATGGCCTTGAGTTCAGCTGACGAAAGACCGATGCCCAACTTACCCAATGCCGCTGTGTTGCCGTCATAGGCCTTTCCTAAGGCGTTTGCGACCCCTTCCAGCGGCTTTCCGGTCTGTGCTGATATATCCAATGCCAATGCCAGCAAATCCTGCGCTTTGCCTGCATCGTTGGTCGAAAGTGCCAGGCGTGCCATTGCTGGCCGAAGCTGATCGTCGCTGACGCCTGTGGCCAATGACATTTTGAGGATTTGCTTCTCCACGGATGCGATTTGGTCGTTGGTTGCACCGGTAGCATTTTTTAGTGCTCCGGCCAATTTGACTTGCGCAGCTTCATCTTCGATTGCAGCCTTAACGCCATCGATGCCAATCTTGATGGCATAAGCCCCGGCAGCTGCGGCAGCGGCAGCAAATGCCAGGCCTGCCTTTTTGCCGAAATCACTGATTTTGCTGGATGAATTTTCAACGTCGGAATTTGCTGCCTTCAGCGATTTATTCAGCTGATCGACGTCGGCAAGAATCGAAAGTTTAAGCGTTCTTGATCCGGTAGCCATTACCACTCCTTCAAAATCTTATCGAATGAATTTTCCCACTCATTGATGATATATGGCTGCTCGGCACGCAGGGTTGGATAAATGAACCATCCACGCGATCCACGGCCTTCTCGACCTGACCACACTGGAAATTGCTTGAATCTATTTGAGCCAAATTCCGAACCACCCCAAAGTTGCTGAGTAGTTGCTCCACCACTGAATTTTTGAGCTGCAAAGCCAAAAGAAATTTCACCGATTTTGCTTGACTTACTTACACGCGATCCATCGGCGATACGGCCTGCGACATTGCGTGATTGCAACGTGCCTGCCTTAGCCTGAATTTTTCCCTGTAAATATGTGGCCAGTGCATTGGATGAAACTTTTGCCTGGGATATGGCTTCATCATCCATTGCCTTGAAAGCTTTGATGACACCCCGAAGATCGCTTTTGTCGTAGGCGATAGCTTCATCGGTCATTTTTTGCCTCCAAAATCTCAATGGCTGTCAATACATCCTCGGCAGTCTCCCAATACTGCATCGGAATTCCCGTTGCCAAAGCTAGATCGACAAGAATTCGACCTATGCTTCCGGGTCTATGGCTTTTGGGTTTGTCTCTCCTACGGTCACTTCGACCACGGTATCGCACCAAATTTCATAGGGCTTCACCGGCTTTCCAGCGTTCTCACGTTTCATTGCGTGATATGCCAGGAAAAGAAGATCGGAAATTCCGATCTTCTCCTGCGCCTGCGAAATGATATTTCCCGTCAGTTTTTCCCACTTTGCCCACTCCGGTGGTTGCGCTGTGTAGATTTCCTGATTTCCAGCTGTGTATTCGATTGTGATTGGTAGTTTCATTTTCTCCCGATTTCTTTTGCTAGTCGAGTGCCGGTGTGGTCACGCAAGTGAATGAAAGTGATGCTGTGAGTGCATCAGGTGCAGTGCCGCCCAAAGCCGGGAAGATTGGCTGAACGTTGAACGCGTATGCCACCCCTGCGACTGTGAAAAGGACTGGCAGTGCTGTATTTGGTGCAGATGCAGCCGCGTTCCAAAGAGCTTCGCATAATGATGAAACTGCGCCAAAATCTTGAAGCATTTCAACTGCGAAAGTGCCCTGGGTATCTGTGGTGTAGTAAGCCTTGCCATCGAGTGTTTGATATGTGTTAATTGTCGAATCGACGGTCAGGGTTGCTGAAGTAGCTTGAGCATCATAAGTATCACCATCGATGGTGAATGTGATGTCTCTACCGGTGATGATAGTTGTCATTTTTGCTCCTAGTTGTTTTCCTGGGTGAAATAAGTCGAAACGTTCAAATCTGCAACGAGCAAATTTGATGCACCGACCGAAACGATTGACGGCCTTTGAACATCGCCGACCACGTATCCTGGGGGCATAGCTCCCAAAATGCTGATGATGAGTGCTTCGAGTTGATCTAAAGCACCGCTATTTGCGTTATTTGCGACCGCTGCGGTCACGATAAAATTGACTTTTACCTTTGTGACTGCGCCATTGATTAGCGTACTTTCAAGCCACGGTGAATCCGGGATGATGACGCAAGCCGGTGGGATTACGGCTTCCGGTGCTACTGGATAGACGGATGCTGCAACGCCTGAAAGAGCTGTGGCCAGTGCAGTACGGACATCCAAAAGGGTTGTCATTGGCATATTGAGTCCACATCATAAAATGCAGAGATAAGCCCAATGACACGATTTTGTAATGATCGACCCATGCGGAATGGCGTTGGCGCAAAATCAACACCTTCAATTTGGCCGCCGGGTGCTGTGACACTTTGAAAGATTTCTGTGGAGACGATAAGAATTGCAGTTTTGACGGCTGGCACGCTTGCATATAATTCGGCAGCTGAACCGCCATCAAGTGTGATCGTTCCCGCTGGAATACAAGGCGTGGTGATGCGATCTGCCTCATCGACGACGGCAGTAACCTCAAAAGCATTGACGGAATGGTTACTGACGGTATATGGGCCATCTAGTCCATTACCTATTCCAGCGAGAATGACCTCTTGCCCCACGACGAAAAAATTTGGCCTCAAGGTGTCGATGTAAATGACATCGTTTGTGATGCGTGTTGCAACGACTGCGCTTTGGTATTGAGTCAGCATTGGCAAAATTGTTGCCTCTGCACTTTCAATCATTTGATCTAAATATGCGTCAGAATAAAGAGAATCGGAAACGCCAAGGATGACGCGTAATTCATCCGCAGTGACAATATTAGGCATTTCCGATCCCTTCGTCTGCTCGGCCAGTTCGGGAGAGACCTGGCCGATGGTTAATTGGTGTGGATTAGTCCTTGTTGAACGCGTAAGCACCGGCAGCGATTTTTGTCGCTGTTGCGCCATACCCGTACATCAAAATTCCAATGCTTCCGTCTGAAATTATGTTAGTTCTCAATTCCAGGCGTTGGCTTTCATACCATGTGTAAGCATCGCGGTTGATGACGTACATTGAGTCATCTCCTGTGCCTGTGAGTGCTGTATCGACCCAAAGATCGATGCCGTTGACTGATCCACGTAGTGAACGAGGCTGTGCGTTACCAGCTGCGTTCTGTGGTTGTAGAGCATTGTAAATTGGTCGGCCATCAACGTTGAACGACATGATGCGTCCCCACATTGCTGGTGATACGACGATTGCATCAGCGAACTTAAATGTGTTTGAATAAACGCTAACTGCGCCATTTGAAACCCATGTAAGAAGTTCAGCTGCGGTGATGTCTGTACCGTATCCGGTTGCAGTCTTTGTTGCTCCTGCGATGATCTGTGCAGAGTTATATTCGTTTGTCGCACGTGCATATTGTGACGAAAGATTTGAAATCAACTCTGTGAAGAAAAGTGGATCGCTGCGATCTGCGAGCTCAACGGACATGACCTGTGAGCCCTTGAAGGACTTGACATCCACGTTGATGAACTCAGATTCCATAACGACTGGGGTAACTGCGTCTAGTTCATCGACCTGACTTACATCAGGAAGCTGTGTGATCTTTGGAATTTGAAATACAAGGCCTGCTGATGGCAGAGTTGAATTTGAAATTGAGTCAATAGATGCTCTGACATTGTCTGCAAGGCCATTGACCACTTCGCGAAGCTGACGTGTAGGAATTAAACCTGGATTGTCAGTGCTGCTTGTTGCCGCTGCAATAAATGCACGTGATTCTTCAGAACCACGCATTGCTGCGACTTTGTGCATGAGGTATGTCTCAGGTGAGACAACTGGATTGCGTGTTGCGATGAAATTGACAGGCTTTGGTGCTGCGGCCTGAACTGATGCTGAAGCTTCTACCGTCTCGGCGGCAGTTGGCTCTGTGACGGTGTTTTCCACGACGTCTCCTTCTGTTGATGGTTGTGGTTGTGCTTCTGCCTCATCGGATGATGGTTCAGAATCTTCGGGTGCTGTAGTTGCTGCGACATTTGACACACGTGCTGAATCAAATGCCGGATTGTGGGTCAATGCGACCCCGACTATTTCGGCTGAATTGACGATCATCGTTCCATCCTTTGCGTGAGTAAAATCATTTGCATTTGCTTCCACACTGAATCCATCACGAAGTCCGTCCATTGCTTCCTGAATTGCATCAGTGCCAGCTGTGGTCTTTGAGATTTTGAATGTGGCCTCGATTGAATTTCCATCCGGTGAAAGTTCCATCGAAAGAGTTTTGCCGATAGGACGAGCTGAATCGTGCTCCAAATTCAGCTTCACGTTTGCAGGCATAAGTGATCCACGCTGAAACATGACCTTTCCGGTTGATGCTGTAGCCGGTACGCCAAATTCAACGATTTTGCCGGTAATGGTGCGGGCTTCGGAATCTGCCGCTGTGATTGTGAATGGGGTTGTTATTTTCATGAAATGAGCTCCTCTGATTTGCGAATTTCTTCAACGGTAAGTGCTGGATTGCCATTTG
>Ga0209500_10003178_pt1 | contig 11387 bp, 18 predicted proteins | sample S_140212_EF_Meta_FD_187323 | JGI IMG/M metagenome (GOLD analysis project Ga0209500, IMG submission 187323) | Freshwater microbial communities from Lake Simoncouche, Canada to study carbon cycling - S_140212_EF_MetaG (SPAdes) (version 2) | ecosystem: Environmental > Aquatic > Freshwater > Lake ...
GAAAGGTTTGGGGATGGAAGGTTTGGCCGCCAGAGGATTACGACGCCATCTATAAAAACGCTCAATCACCCACTATCCTCCACTTTCCTCCACCTAGACCAAATATAAAAAATATCAGTAAGATTTATTTTTCTTATCAAACCTCCCAGAAGGTATCAGATTAGCCTTTCAAGCCTTAAATCAGCGGGTATCAAACCATCGCCCTGGCTCCATATTGTTCATATTCTAATTATCCTAAAAAAATAAATTAAGTGATATACTGTTTTTATGGAAGAATTAATAAATCTAATTAAAGTTCTGCTTGCAGATAATATCACCCTTAAACTTAAGGCTCATGGATATCATTGGAACGTAGAGGGTATTGAATTTTCTCAATATCATGAACTTTTTGAAGAAATTTATACAGATTACGAACAAGCAACAGATACATATGCTGAATGGCTTAGAAAATTAGATACATATGCACCATTTAAATTATCTAGATTTATACAGTTAAATGAAATTGGAGAACCAGAAGTTACATCTGATCCAGTAGTAATGTCAAAAGATCTTTTAATGGCAAACGATATGGTTACAACAAAACTTATGAATGCATTTGATATGGCAACGGCTCAAAGACAACAAGGACTTGCAAACTTTTTTGCAGATCGTATGAGTATGCATCAAAGATGGCACTGGCAGTTATCTGCTTCAGTAAAATAAATTTCTATAAAATAATATAAGTATACACACCTTCAAACCTTTATATCAAGCACATTCTGTGTCTGGCTATGGGGATATCAGGCTATAAGGTTTGAAAGGTTTGTTATTATACTAGGGATATTACGGTATTCTTTCTATACCCGCCGAAATTTGATATACTTTTACTATGAGTGAAAAAAAGATTCCAGGCTATCTACAAACCCCACCAGATTGGTGTGATGACTGTAATGCTGCTCCAGGAGGAGAATGTCCTGATTGTGGCTGCACCCATAACTGTTAATAATCTTTGACTTCCCCGCAAAAATAGGATACTAACCGCTAGTGCCCTCTTAGGGCATTGGAAGGTTTGATAGTTCCATTTTGCGCCTTGACTTTACCGCCGAACTTTGATACACTAGATAGATGCATACCTACGAATTTGTTTGCGAAAGATGTGAGACAACGATTCATATGGAAATCCATAAAGAATTAGACTATAACTTTCACTGCCCTTGCGGTAGCAAAATGACATTAATTTTTTATCTTAAAAGCCCAGACGTCAGGAGTATTTAATTATAAATAATATACCAAACCTCATTTCCGCATCTGGATCTTTCAACCTAGATGAGGCTCTTCGTGCTGTCGCCGAACTTCATATCCCAGAAGGTACATTATTTCATAGATGCCAAGAAGATAAAAAGCCTTGGCCTTGTCTAACCATTCAGGCTATTGAAAAAGAGTTAACAAAATGATGGCTGATAACCTTACTTGGGCGGAAGAGGATGTTAACCTTTGGAAGGGTTGGACTTATAGCCCTGAAAAAAATCGCTATTACTTTAATGATATAGGCAATGAATCTCTTGCAGCCTTTTGGGCAGATGAGTTTTTAAACCAGGCATACTCATAGAATGGAAAACTTATGATTAAAAGTAAAGAGTGGAGAGTTAGTAATAGGGTTTGGTTGGGTGTTGGATTTGCTCCCCGCAGAATTGCGTTGGGCTTTAGCGTAGATAAGTTCAATGCTAATATTGATTTTCTTTGGTTTTGGGTATCACTTGAATATTAAACTGAGTCAAGCCCATGAGTGAAGATATTGTTGATTTAGCCATTTCAATGACAGAAATAGATACGGGTATACGTTTATCTCTAAATGAGCGTGAAGCAATGGCTGAAAGAATACTGGAAAAATTAAAAAATAATTAATGATATTATTGCATTATGGAATTAACTGAAAAAGTTTGTAAACATGTTTGGAATTTTTCAATTACTGCAATGGGACATAGCAATATTTTTACTGAAACTTGCATAAAGTGCAATTCAGTAATTAGCACACTTGAACTTTTTAAAGATGAAAACTAAAAGTCTACGTTTCTGTAATTGATAGAATATTCTTTAAAGTTTCCTAAATATTCATATACTCCAGAATGGTTAAGAGAAATCCAAGGTAAAATCCACGTAGGAATTGAAATTTTTTCTGCATAATCACAAAACATCCAATCCTCAGACATATAAGCCTTGGTTTTTTCATTAATTTTACAATCAAAGAATGCTACTTTTTCTTCTTTATCCCCTTCTTCAACATACACTTGCTCTGGATATTTTTGTTTAAATTTGTGGAAAACATCTTTTGCTATAAGCATAAAACCAGTTCCTGCTTGATAAACCTTTAATGGTTCATTAGGATTAAAAAAAAGCAGATCGCCTTCTTTTTTATCAGTTGGCATTAAATAATTTACTACAAAGTCAGATTGATATTTTGAATAATCTTCTTTATTTTTTATAAATCCTTTTTCTTCTGCTTTTCTAATAAAATTCCAGTTTATATGTTTTTTTGGATAAACGGCACAAATAATTTGTTTCTCTTTATCTAATTCTGCAAGTTGAACCATATATAAAAAATCAAGTGCATCAAAAGTGATATCAGCATCAACAAAAAATAAGTAATCACGATTCCTTTGTAAAAAGGCGTGAGCCAAATTATTTCTTCCTCTTGTGATTAAAGATTCATTATATATAAATAGAAAATCAATATCTATGTTATTTGATGCACAAATTTTTGTTAGTTCAATTATAGACCTAATGTATCCAGTAAAAGCAACTCCGCCAGACATTGGAGTGGCTACTGTTATTTTTATGTTTTTAAATAATTCTAAATTAATATTTTTTTCTATCATTAATTACTCCCCTTTTATATAATTATAGCAGAGCCGTTTTGACATATCAACAAAATTTTGGTATACTAAATGTATATGCCAGTCAACAAATTTGTCATCTGCAAATTATGCAAAGAAGAAATTCAGGTAAGGTCAGCAATGGCATATCAAACTTTATATAATCATATGAAAGAACATAAATGAAAAAAATGAAAGATTTTGAAGAGTTTGATAAACCTATTGATTTAGTTGTTCACACTAAATGTCCAGATAAATGGTTGCTCATAGATAGGGAAACTGGAGAAATATATCAAGGAAGTTCTGCGGGGCATTGGAATAGACTTGATACAGTTATTAAAAATAAACCATAACTTTACAAAATAACCTAAATAAGATATACTTGTAAAATGGAAAAAACAATAGATATCGTTATAAAAGAAATGCGTGAAGCAATAGCCAAAGAAATTGAGGCTATTGATATTAATAGTAGTGCTCAGATAAATGGTGTTGGCATGAAGATTCTTGCTGCAAAGATTGCTAGGGGTACACACACTTAATCTGCTATGATAGAGGTATGTTTTGTGAATCCTGTGGGACTAAGTTGATTAGCAAGGACTGTAAGAATTGCCTTATTAATTCTAATGCCCTGAAAGAATTTGAAGAAGAAAACGATTAATTTTATAAATATTTTAAAAAATAAAAATTAAAGAAAGGGTAAATTAAAATTAAAAAAAGAATCATTGAATTTGGTCCATTGCACGAATATATTGAAATACCAAAATCATCAAAATCTTACATTCCACAATGGTATAAAGATGCTCCAAAATGGGGTGGTGGAAGTGATAAAATTGAAATTTCAAATTATGCATCTAATGCTGCAATGAAAACCTGCTTGCCATTTTTAGATGCTTTAACTTGTGGATACACTATAGAATTATCCTGTGATATTCAGGTTAAAATTGTTAATGGTAGTCCTAATCTTACTTGGCTATCTTCTCCAGATCCAGTTGCAATAAGAGATCACTCTTTGGCTCCAACACTTCCAGTACCATTTGGATACTACCCAGATCATATGATTTGGATGACTCTTTATGCAATCAGCGTACCAAAAGGCTATAGTGTTTTATTAACTCATCCAATTAATAGATACGACTTGCCTTTTATTACGCACACTGGACTTGCAGATGGAGATGTTTGTATTCCTGGACAAATACCAATTCCATTTTTTTTAAAAAAGGGTTTTGAAGGAATTATTGAAAAAGGTACTCCAATTATTCAACTAATACCAATTAAACGTGAAAGTTGGATATCAAAAAAAAGTGATTCTTTAATTGAAAAAAGTAAAAAAATTCATTATATTGGAAATACTATTTCTTCTGGATATTATAAACTAACAAGATGGCACAAGAAAGAATACAACTAAAATGTCTAATTGGACTGAAGAACTTAATGATAAACAAAAAGAAGATGTCTGGAACTTTATTGTCTTTACTGTTAAAGAAATAAGAGAGCAGATTGCTAAAGATATTGAAGCAACTATTCCACTTTGGAAGTCAAAAGGCTTATTAAAATCTCGTAGAACACAAAAAGCCTTTGAAGCATCTGCAGCAATTGCTAGAGGAGAAAACGAAAAACTATAATGGCAATAACTATTTACTGGGCTTGCAATGATGAATCTTGGTTAAGGGCTAAGCCACCTGAGTCAATTTATGCAAATTTTGTAAAAAATCCTAAAAATCAAAACAATAGTATAACTTTGTGTCCAGCAACAAAAGATTATATGAAAAATATTTTTTCATTAAAATCATTATTTGATTACAATTTTACATTAAACTTAAATGAAGAAATAAATGAAGTTTTTTCAGATAAATATAATCAAAAATTTTTTAATGATCATATTTTAGTTCGTTCAAGAAAAGATAGATTATTTAGTTTTAATCAAAAATTTTCTTTTTTTACTGAAGAAAAATCTTTATTAATGTCTGGGGGAATATTTCCTTTTTTAGAAAATAATAACATAACTAAACAATGCACACCAATTCCTGGAACTTTTAATATTGGAAAGTGGTTTCGTGAAATAGAGTTTGCATTTTATTTAAAAGAAGAGTATGATCAGTTTAAGATTGAAGAAAATGAAATTTTTCAATATATAAAATTTGAAACTAGAGAAAAAATTATTTTTAAGCAATTTAAGGTAACCCCTGAAATACAAAAATTTTTATCAGATATTGATAAGGCAAAAGAATTTAGAATAGTAAAGACAAGATTGCTTACAGAGTATTACTCAATGCTAAAGCATAAAAAATATATAATTAATGAAATTAAAAATAATTTATTGGAACAAAATGTCTAATATAGTCTTTCTTGGTAACTTTGAGGTATCTTATAGTAGTGAGAATCATCATGCTAAGTCTTTGGAATCTCTTGGGCATACCGTGCAAAAATTGCAAGAGAAAAAAGCAGGTAGCACAGAAATATTAAATGCAGCATTAAACTCTGATCTATTCATCTGGGTACATACACATAGATGGCAAACTCCAGGATCTAGGTCTATGACTGATGTATTAAAAGAATTAAAGGCTGCTGGTATACCAACAATGACTTATCATTTAGATTTATGGTTTGGAATTGAACGTGAAAAAGATTTAAAGAATGATGACTTTTATACAAACATTGGTCACTTCTTTGCTACAGACAAGTTAATGTGTGATTGGTTTAATGAAAACACACAGGTCAAAGGACACTTCCTACCTGCTGGAGTATATGACAAGGAATGTTATATCCATGAGGATTATGATCCACACAACTTTGAAAATGATATTATCTTTGTTGGTAGTAAGGGTTATCATCATGAACATAAATACCGTCCAGAGTTAATAGACTTTTTAAGAAAAACTTACGGTAAAAGATTCTTACATGTTGGCGGAGATGGGGACACTGGAACTGTACGTGGTCATGAATTAAACCGTATCTATGCTAAGAGCAAGGTAGCGATAGGTGATAGTTTAAACATTAACTTTAATTATCCTTACTACACTAGTGATCGGTTGTTTGAGAGTACTGGTCGTGGTGGTTTTACTATCTACCCTCGCATTAAAGGGCTTGAAGAATACTTTAAAGATGAAATTGAAATTGCATTTTATGAACACGGTAACCTTGAAGATCTTAAAAATAAGATAGATAAGTATTTATTAGACGGAATATCAAGAGAAGCAATCAGACTTAATGGACATGAAAGAACAAAGAAAGAACATACATACGTCCAGAGATGGTCTGCAATATTAGAAACTTTAAACATAAAATGAAATATTTAGTTACTGGTGGTGCTGGTTTTATAGGATCAAACCTTGTTGATAAGTTAATTAGTCTTGGTCACGATGTTATTTGTATTGATGATGAGTCTGCAGAATGTCATGAACAATTCTATTGGAATGATAAAGCACAAAACTATAAGTATGATATTTGTGATTATGATCTGGTTGCTCCACTATTTAAAGATATTGATTGCGTATTTCATGTTGCATCTGATGCAAGAATACAGCCAGCAATACTAAACCCTAAAAAATCTATTCAATCAAACGCAGTAGGAACAGCCAATGTTCTTGAACTTTGTAGGATTAATAACGTAGATAGATTAATTTATTCAAGCACATCCTCTTCCTATGGCAAAAAGGCCTTGCTTCCAAACCAAGAAACACAATCTCCTGATCCATTAACTCCATACTCTGCTTCTAAAGTTTTTGGTGAAAACCTTGCAAGAGTTTATTACAACCTTTATGGATTAAAGACCATCTCTCTTAGATATTTTAATGTTTATGGAGATAGACAACCATTAAAAGGTCAGTATGCGCCAGTAATAGGACTATTCCTAAAACAATATCATGAGTCAAAGCCATTGACAGTAGTTGGCGATGGGTCTCAACGTAGAGATTTTACTCACATATCAGACGTAATAGAAGCAAACATCCTTGCATCTGAGGTTGAAAATGGATTTGGTGAAGTATATAACATTGGGTATGGAAGTAATTACTCTATACTTGATATTGCTAATATGATTTCAAATGATATTAAATTTATCCCGTCAAGAATTGGTGAAGTGCAAGAAACTCTTGCATCTAACGACAAGTTTAAAAATCTAACTGGATGGACTCCAAAGATATCTTTGATGGATTGGATACAACAATGAAAATAAATTTTGGTTGTGGCAGCATTCAGCCTTCTGATTGGACTAATATAGATATTGATCCAGAATATCAAACAGAGCATAAAAATTTAAATCAAATTGCAGATAATTCATGCGACATGATAGTCTCACATGCAACAATATGCTCAATTTATTATCATGATATTAAAACAATTTTGTTAGAATTTAACAGAGTATTGAAACCAAATGGGGTCGTAAGAATTAGTTTGCCAGACATAGTCTCTGGATTTGAGGCATACAGAAATAATAATATTAATTTTTTCCCTAATTCTGAAGACAATTTAGATAAACGTTTTTCTGCTTGGTTAACTTGGTACTCAGCATCACATTCTTTATTAACACCAAAAGCATTAGAGTATAAATTAAAAGATTCTGGTTTTAACCATGTATCACAAACAGAATTTAAAAAAACAGTTTATTTAAATGAAAAAATATATGAACTTGATACAAGAGAACATGAATTTTATTTTGTGGAGGCAATGAAGTGACAGAGATGATTAAGACAATTTTAAACGGAGAGTTTGAAATGGTGCTTCCAAAACATCGTGCAGATAGACCAGAGTGGCATAGAGAGTCAGGCTGGGAAAAGTTAAGGCTTAAGTCAATGCATGAACGTATTGGTAAAGGAGATGTTGTTTATTATGTTGGTGCAGAAGAGGGAGAGTTTCCAGCACTATGTCAAATGTGGGGTGCTGAAGTCGTTTTGTTTGAACCAAACCCTAAAGTATGGTCACATCTTCCATTAACCTGGACATCTAACAATCTAGAACTTCCAATGGCTTGTATTCCTGGATTTGCATCTAATAAAATAAACGATCTTGCAAGAATTTATTATAAACACTGGCCTCCAGAAGTTGATGATGTAATTGAAGCAGCCCATGGATTTAAAGAATTATATCTTGAAGGTGAATCATATGGTCAGATTACTATAGATTCTTGTGTTTATGATCACGCTATTAAGCCACCTACCGCGATTTGCTTGGACGTAGAGGGTAGTGAATGGAGGGTGCTAGAAGGGGCTGAGAAGGTGCTTAGAGAGCATAAACCAAAGATTTGGCTATCTGGACATCCAGAATTTATGCTACAACAATGGAATGAATCTTTATATAATCTTAGACAATGGATAAAAGGGTTGGGGTATCAAGAAACTCTTTTAGATTATCAACATGAGGTACATTTGTTTTATGAATAATTTAATATTTTGTGCACATGTAGATGATGCAATTTTTTCATTAGGTGATTATATTATTGATAGTAAAGATAGTTTTACAGTTGCAACTGCATTTGCTGGCATACCGACAGATTCTGCTGGATATAAAAAACACACCATATTAAGACAAGAACATGAAGAAGCCTGTTCTATGATAAATGCTAAAGTTATTAATGGAGATCTATTAGATGATGTTTATGGAAAACAAGATGAAGATCAGTTAATAAATTGGATAAAAAGTATAATTGTAGACTTTGATAATATCTATATCCCATTAGGAGTTCATCACCCAGACCACATTCTTTTATCAGACACGTTACTTAGTCTAATGAAATATTTTAATAAAACATACTTTGTTTATTCTGATTTACCATATATCATCTTATATCCAGAGTTATACAAAACAAGATTAGAACAGGTTAAATTAAACAATACTTTAGAAAATATCAACACTAATTTTACAAAAAACAAATTCAATGTAATAAAAAAATATAATTCACAAATAACTTATGTGGCTAATCCATCTCAAGTAGATGAAGATTTAATTCAACAACTTATAGTTAAAGAAAAATTATGGAAGGCTTCAAGATTAGACCATGCTAAAACTTTTTGGGATAAGGCTGCAAAAGATCCAGATGTGAGATATAAATATATTGCGGATGAGTGGGCACTTACTGAAACATTTTTAAATCTTATAGAAAATAATAATAATTCTTGGAACAATGTTTTAGAAATTGGATCTGGAATAGGAAGACTTATAGTTCCTTTAGCAGACAAATATCCTGAATGTAATTTTTACGGAATAGATATTTCTGATGAAATGATAAAAATTGCACCCACAAGAAATAATATAAAGTATCAAGAACTTACAGACAACCTTGACTTAGTGTATTCAATGCTGGTTTTTCAACATATTGAGCATCAAGAAAAAATTGATTATATTAAACTTGCTTACGAAAAATTAAAAATTGGTGGTAATATATTTTTTCAGTTTGTTATTGGCGAAGACAACGCTCCATACTCTTATCAAACATCAAAAGTTAAGATTAGCAAAATGTTAAATGATGCTGGATTCAACAATTTAATCTTTACAAATCATATGCATCCTGAATGGATGTTTGTCAGGTCTACAAAATGATAAACGCATATCTTTACTCAGTTAAACAAGAAGACTGTGCTGCCGATAAATGGGATTACGGTTTATTAAAACAATTTTTTAATAAAAACAAAATTAAACCAGACAGAGTAACAACTTTGCCTAATGTAGATAGAGCCTTTGTTGTCATTCCTGGACCACAAAATGTAGATTTTGAAGACCAAATATCTGAAGAGTTAAGGAAGATAGGCAGGGTAGTTTTATTTATTACTGGAGATGAAAGCGCTACTTTTAAAGTTGATAAGATAGAACATAGCAATATTGAGATTTGGATTCAATACCCACATAGAAAACATTCACAATATAATAAATTAGCGTTAGGTGTTCCACAACATCTATCAAATAATTTACCAGAGTATCAAGATAAATCTTATGATGTATTTTTTTCAGGACAGATAACTCATCAAAGAAGGCAAGAACTTGCAACTGTTATGCCTGACATACCAAATTCTTTTTATAATCCGACTAATGGGTTTGCAGAAGGACTAAGTCCAAAACGATATTACGATAAAATGTTTTTATCAAAGATTGTTCCTTGCCCTAGTGGAGCAATGGTTATTGATTCATTTAGATTTTATGAAGCAATTGAAATGCTTTGTTTACCTATAGGAGATAGGTTAGATTCAAAAATGCAAAACACAAATTTTTTTAATTTTTTATTTCAAGGTGAGCATTCAATAAAAACTGTTGAAAATTGGCAAAACTTATCTGGTTTGTTGCCTGAATTATTAAATAACTATACATCTGAAATGCATCAAGTAGTTTGTTGGTGGATTAAATATAAAAGAGATTTGTTTAATGAATTAATGAGGCAAGTAAATGCATAAAAGAGATATAACAATTGTTATGGCTACCTCTGTAATTACAGATCACCCAAGCACAAAAATGATAGATCAAACCATTAATGATATTCGTGTTCATTTTCCAGACAACGAAATTATTATGCAAATAGATGGTCTTAGAGAAGAACAACAAAATCGTAAAAAAGATTACGATGAATATAAAAATCGCATTTTATGGAAATGTTTACATGAAGATAAGAACATACTTCCTTTTATATTTAAAGAACATAGTCATCAAACCAACATGATGCGTCAAACAATTACTGAAGTTAAAACACCTCTGTTACTTTATATTGAAGGCGATGCTCCTTTAACTCCAGATATACCAATAGATTGGAATAAGTGCTTGGATATGTTTGAATACAATAAAGCAAACACTATTCGTTTTCATTATGAATCTTTTATTCCAAAAGATCACGAACACCTTATGTTTGGTTTAGAAGATGGCTTTATGAAAACCATTCAATGGAGTCAGCGACCACACCTAAGTAGAAAAAAATATTACAAAGACATTGTACTTCCAAGATGTAAAGATAAATTTTTTATAGAAGATACGTTTCATGGAGCAATTCAAGATGATATATCTCCATACGAAGTATTTAATCAAGAAGGTTGGGATATGCATAAACTTTGGATTTATCATCCTGAAGGCAATATCAAACGCTCTTATCACTTAGATGGGCGTCAAGGCACAAGAAAGTATACTTCCGATGATAAAACTTGGGGGTATAAAGAATGAGACTAGGAATCATAGCAAGATCAGATAATACTGGCCTTGGTAATCAGACTAGAGAGTTAGTTAGTATGCTTAGTCCTGATAAGATTCTTTTAATTGACTCTACCCCGTTTAATAATAATAAGCAACATCCAGAATGGTATGAGAGATACAGTTGTATTAAGACACAGGGTTTTCCGTCTGTTCAGCAGATGAAAATGTTTTTAGGAGATGTAGATGTTGTATTAAGTTGTGAAACCTTTTATGATCAAAACTTTATAAGGTTTGCGAATAGACGTGGAGTAAAAACCATTCTGCAGTATAACTATGAATTGTTTGGTCACTTAGCAAACCCAGAATTACCATTACCAACTGTATTGTTGTCGCCTAGTTTATGGCAAATTGAAACAATTCAAAGTATGTTTG
>Ga0209500_10003179_pt1 | contig 11384 bp, 13 predicted proteins | sample S_140212_EF_Meta_FD_187323 | JGI IMG/M metagenome (GOLD analysis project Ga0209500, IMG submission 187323) | Freshwater microbial communities from Lake Simoncouche, Canada to study carbon cycling - S_140212_EF_MetaG (SPAdes) (version 2) | ecosystem: Environmental > Aquatic > Freshwater > Lake ...
GTTTTACCGCAGAAAATAAAAAAGGTCATTGTTCTTAATTATGAAAAAGAAACAAACTCCAATATGTCAAACAGTAGAACTAGACAATTGTTTTAGTTGTAAAGTTGTTGCGGGTAAAATACACAAGAAAAAGTGTGACATTGAAAGATGCAGTGAATGTGGTGGTCAAAAATTAAGTTGTGAATGTACTAACCACGATAAACAATTCGCCTTCTGGAAAGGTTTTTGGCCTGGGGAACTTGAATGTAAAGCGTTGAATATGGATTTAAATACTTTTTATATGACAGGAATGCACAAAATATTCTTTGTCAAACCCCGATAATATCTTATGGCTACAAAAATTACAGAACACAACGAACTAATTGCTACCAGAGTACCACCTGGCGATAGATGGACACTTATTAATGATAACCGTAAAATCATTCATCCAAGTATCACAGAAGCGCTTGAATCTTATTTCAAAGAAACCAAGAGCAAGTGTGAATATAGATTAGCCCCACTAGATAGCAAATTATATGCTATTAAGACAATTGAAGAAGAAGTGGTACCACAACCACCCAAAGGCTTCAATATCTATGGTGATCCCGTTTAAACGGTTTCGGTAGTAGCGGTGGGGGGGGTATCAAAATTCCCACTCACTTGATTTGACTGTGGTTGCAATCTATTGGAAATTTCTTTGTTCAATACACGCAGATTATTTTGGCACAATTCAATTTTAGCCAATTCGTCGTATGCTAAACTTTTCAATTCAACCACAGTTAATTCAGATATCTTTTTTTCCATAAAACTATTTTAATTTTGAGTTACAGGCGAAGCACCTTCTACGCCTTTTTGTTGACGGTTATACAATTCTTGATTTAAAACTCTTAAGTTGTTTTGTGCCAAATTCAAATTGACAATTTCATCATAAGATATTGCTTTTAATTCAATAAGCGTCAAATCAGCTAAATTTATTTGTTTATTTTCTTCCATAACTTTACAATATATAGGTTTTAATTACACAACAACATTTATTATAAATCAAATAGAACCAGTTGTTACCCAAGGCAATGGCGGTTGAACCACCGGTGGATTTATTTGAGTATACAAACTGGATACAGCTCCCTTTTCAATGTTAGCCTTGCTGCCACTTCCCATACTATCAAATGTCCATCCAAGTACTTCATTTTGAGTTAATTGCTCGTATGGTATGAATGATGATGCACTATGATATTGTACACCTGTGGTACCATATAACCTACTATTGTATGTGGATCCACTTAAACTACCTGTCGCAACAATAAGTTTACCCAAACAATCCCAATGCACCGTAAATACAACGTCTGTGTTTTGTTTATACGTAGGATAACAATCTAAATTTGTTACCTTCCAAGTAATTGTTGGTACATTCATTTATTTTAATCACTGTGTGTATCGACTATCAGTTTGTTTCCAATTGGGCACTTTGTTTTCCCAATAATCAATTCGTGTTTGCACTGTATTCCAATCTTCAGGCGCTCTCAGATATTCTATAGATCCTTCAAATTTGGTTACTACGCCATTTTCATCTGTATTTTCATAAGATGGTGTGGGTATTACAACAGTAGGAAATGCGCTGATATAAGGAAATGTTAAACGTACATGTAGTCCGTCGTCTTCCAACACAGTAACGTCGTTTCTGTTACCATATGCAGCAACAAATTCTCTACTCGCTTTGTCGTGAATATTATGTATTATAATTGTGTCTTTCATAATCTATTATAAATATTGTTATATATCAAAATTCTTTTTTTATTTTTAAATATGCACTTTTTTTACAGTTGTAGAACCAGCTCCACCAGCCGCGCCGTTACTAGCTCCAGGCGCACCGGCACCGCCGTTTCCACCATTTGCAACAATTGTACCCACATTAGTATATGTCCCGCCATAAATAATCATTATCCTACCACCACCACTACCGCCACCTCCGCCTCCTGCATAGGATGTGGGTCTTGTGCCATCACCTCCAGTTGCGCCATTACTTGAAAGTGTACCATTTATCGTAATATTACCTCTCACAATTAATAGTAACAATCCACCTGTACCTGTATAACCAGAGCCTCCATATCCAGTTGCGGCAGGTGTTCCAGCTCCACCGCCTCCAGAACCATTTGGCGACCCTGGATTAGGTCCAAATCCACCTTGACCACCAGCTTCAAATGCAGCGGAATCACCGCCTGCTCCTGCATACGAACCACCTCCGCCTCCCCCTCCTCCTGTAAATATAGTTCCTCTACCACCGGATCCTCCTGCGGTGGCACCGCCTGGTTGAGAATTACCGCCACCGCCGCCACCTCCACAACAAAATATTCCAGCTGGCCCAGTTACGCCGGCTGTTCCACCAGCTACACTTCCACTCAATGGCACTCGTATCTTAAAATTACTAAACCAAGCACTGCCACTAGGCGCCCAATTCCAATGTGTGGGTATTCCATAACCACCTGCGGTACTTGATGAAAAATTATTAAAATATAACGTCGCATCAACCAAATCATATCTTGAATCGGTACTTGAAGCAATTCCAATAGGCGCAGCAATCTTGGTAACTACTCCGCCACCTTTGCCTGTCATACTTATGGTGCCATTAACGGTCAAGTCGCCAGTACAATATATTACCATTCCTCTACAAGGTCGCAATGGACTAAACAACACACCGCTGTTTATGGTTAAATTTTGAAAATTCTTTACAACTGGGTCGCCAAATTGAATAATATTATTTAATCCTGCGGGAGATGTGGATGAACTTATTTGCGCACTGCTGCTTATGGTTACACTACCATCTTTGCCTGTGCCAAAATAGTTACTATAACTGCTTAAACTAGATACAGCAAAGTTGTTGCTGAACAATTGATCTTGGGTACTTACTCTTACTTTAACATTACGTGAATTTAGTGCCAATGTTGGATCTACCAATGGTAAAAAGCAATCATAACTGTTTGCGTTATTAACTAGTGTTGTTAAACTTGATATTTGTGTAGCCATAAAATCTTAAGTATGCACCCTTCGTATAGTTATAGCACCAGCTCCCCCGTTACCGCCACGGAGAGTGCCGCCAGAACCACCATTTGCAACAACTGATCCACCATTAATATATGTACCTCCATAAATAACTATCATTCTGCCGCCACCGGATCCGCCACCGCCACCCTGACTGGCGGGCCCGCCGGTGACACCATTGTTTGAAATTGTACCATTTACTGTAACACTGCCTCTTACAATTAATATAAGTAATCCACCAGTACCACTGCCTCCAGATGGTGAACCAGAGCCTGCGGGCGTTCCAGCTCCCCCGCCGGAGACGGGGCCATTTCCCGCTCCACCAGCTTCAAGTGTAGCGCCGGAGCCGCCGACACTTGTCTGCGCTCCTCCTCCGCCACCTCCTCCTGCAAATATAGTTCCCCTGCCACCGTCACCGCCGGAGCCGCCGGATGGAGCCCCCGATCCACCTCCTCCACCTCCTCCACAACAAAATATACCAGCCGATCCTCCACCGCCGGGCGTGGCACCTGGGCCAAGCCCTCCAGCTCCGCCACCAACACTTCCGCTTATTATTGCTATTCTGGTCTTAAAATTACTAAACCAAGCACTGCCACTGGGCGCCCAATTCCAATGCGTAGGTATGCCTCGTCCACCAGCAACACTTGACGAACAATTATTAAAATATAGTGTGGCATCAACCAAATCATATCTGGAATCGGTACTTGAAGCAATTCCAATAGGCGCAGCAATCTTGGTAACTACTCCGCCACCTTTGCCTGTCATACTTATGGTGCCATTCACTGTTAAATTGCCTGTACAATATATTATCATACCTCTACAAGCTCTTAATGGCGTAAACAACACACCGCTGTTTATGGTTAAATTTTGAAAGTTTTTTACAATTATATCGCCATTTTCACGACTGATATTATTTAATCCTGCGGGAGATGTGGATGAACTTATTTGCGCACTGCTGCTTATGGTGACACTACCATCTTTGCCTGTTCCAAAGTAATTGTTATAATTACCTTGATTTACTATGGTATTATTGTTGCTATAAAATTGTTCGTTGGTGCTTATTCTTGCTTTTATATTTTGATTAGCACTGCCCGATATTAACGCATTATACAATGTAAAAAAGCAATTGTCATTGCTGTTACTACCCACCAAGGTAGTCATTTGAGATATTGTTTGTGATGGTATTGCCATATAACTTTATAAATATTTTACCAAACTCCTATTTCTTTTACTGTTATGCTACCTGCTCCTCCACTACCGCCTGCAGTTGGTGCGGTTCCTCCGCCTACACCACCATTTGCAGCAATAGTGCCACCGTTGTTTATGTATCCTTGATTGTATAATATAATGATTCTGCCACCACCACTACCTCCTCCACCACCAGCAGTACCAGCTCCGCCTGCAACACCATTGGCTGTTATTACAGCTGTATTACCCACTGTAAATGTACCTTTTACCACAAAAATAATTAAACCACCAGTACCAGTACCCCCAGATATACCACCTGGCCCCGCACTACCACCACCATTACCAGCACCACCACCACTATTTACTGCGGTGCCATTGCCTCCAGCACCAGCATTTATAGCACCCGCAGTTGCAGATGGACCACCACCTCCACCAGATCCACCACTCCAACTGGTACCTGCTGCACCAGCTCCACCAGTTCCTCCTCCACCGCCTCCACCACCTGTATAACCTTCGCCTGCAGATCTGCCTGCTGTATTAGCTGCACCACCTCCACTACCAGAACCATATAATTTTACGCTGTTAAATTGATATTGGGGAATAAAGTTACCATAATAATTTTTAGATTGATATACATAATGAGCAGCTGTACCAACTGAATTGGCTCCTTTACCAGACATTGTTACAGTACCATTTATTGTACAATCACCCGCAACATATATGAGCAAACCTCTACATCTGCTGCTCACAGTCAGTGTATGACCAGCGTTTACTGTGAGTGATGTATAATTTCTCACAAATACTTCTTGATCATTTGTGGTGGTAAAAGTAGCACTGGCAGTTGTATTTAAAGGTCCATTTGCGCCTGTACCAAACCAAGTCATTGCGGATTGACTTACTTGTGTACAAATATTTTTCAGTTTTACTTTTTTATTAAAATCAGTATAACCGTCAGCATTTTGATCTTGTGTAGCTACAGCATCATACACAACATAAAAATTACTAGCACTTATAAAATTTGCTTCGGTTAAATCTGTTATACGTTTATTTGCCATATATTATTAAATATTAGTTTCCCGCTGGAAATGCAACGTTTAATTTTGATATTATTGCAGTTCCAGCTCCTCCTGCTCCTCCCAAACCTGAAGCGAGCGGCGAGGCTGATCCACCTGATCCACCATTTGAAGTTACGGTGCCATTGTTTGTTAGTGTACCTCCATAATATACATACAATATTCCACCCCCACTTCCACCACCAGTTCCGGTGTTGGGTGCGGTAGCGCCGTTGCCTGTTATTCCATTAGCAGCTATACTACCATTTGGTCCGATTCTTAAATTGCCCCTCACAATTAATATTAATAATCCACCCGTGCCTTCGCCTACAACGGCACCATTTGCTCCAGCTGGATTACCCGCGCCGCCGCCTGAGGACAATGCGGCGCCGGTACCTCCGGCGCCACCAAAAGAAACCGCGCTTCCGCCGACGGTACCCGGCGTGGATCCGCCGCCTCCTGATCCACCACTGAATGATGTGCCTGCTGATCCTACACCACCGGTTATCCCCGGTGCACCTCCGCCTGAGCCGCCGCCGCCTGATCTACCTAAAATACCGGTTGATCCTACAGTTCCAATTCCAAATGGACTAGGTGGCGATGTCGCACCAGCTGCGCCTACCGCAAATACTCGGCTCAAATAACTCGCCGATGGAAACAACTGTGTGCTCCAATAATCACCCAAATATGGCGGATTTATCGTTGTGAAGGACGCATCACTTCCAGTAAACTTTGCGCCTCTACCAGTCATTCGTAGACTGCCACTGATAGTTGCATCACCATCCACAAATATCAACATTCCTCTACATCTAAGTGTTGGACTAACCACAACACTTCGTGAAATAAAGAGGCTACTAAAGTTCTTGATTACAGGCGCGCCATCTTGTGTGCTTGCGAACGATCTGCTTACAAATGTTCTGACGTTGGTTATGGAACCTGTTAAGTTAAGAGGTCCATTGCTGTTATCGCCAAAGTAATAAAGGCCTGGTGTATGTTTTGAAAATGAGCTACTGGTTGTGGTACCTGTGAAAAAATATTTTCTTAAATCATTTATTGTTATTTTTTTATTTTTTGAAGCTATCTGTTCATTGATATCAACAATAGGCACAAATGCGGATCCTGTTATTGTTGTATATTCGGGTAAATCTGATATTCTTGTAGGCATATAAATTATATATTAGTTTCCCACTGGAAATGCAACGTTTAATTTTGATATTATAGCAGTTCCAGCACCACCTGCTCCACCGTTTGCGCCGGTTCCCGGTGTACCAGTTGCGCCACCTGATCCACCATTAGCAGTTGTAGTGCCATTATTTGTTAAAGTACCGCCATAATAAATATATAACACTCCACCGCCACTTCCACCCCCACCTGCAGATCCATAGCCAGCAAGTCCGTTGCCACCACTGATTCCATTAGTTACAATTGATCCATTCGGACCTATTTTTAAATTACCACGAACAATTAATATTAGCAGTCCACCTGTACCGGCTGGTGCGGAGACTGGGAGCGGACTTCCAGGTGCAGCAGCGGGTGTTATTCCGCCTGGATTGCCCGCTCCACCTCCTCCATAACCAAGTACCGGACCACCTTGACCGCCAAATGCAAAACCATTTGCTCCTGGAGATGGTCCACCTCCTCCACCACCAGATCCACCACTAAAAGATGTGCCTATTGATCCCGCTCCACCTGCAGCTGCTTGTCCACCACCACCTCCACCACCTCCACTTCTTCCCAGTATACCAGTGGTACCAACGCCGCCAGTACTACCAGGTGTAGGTCCAGCCGTCCCACCAGCTGCGCCTACAGCAAATACTCTGCTCAAATAACTTGACGACGGAAACAACTGTGTGCTCCAATAATCACCCAAATATGGTGGATTAAGTACACTAAACGAAGCTTCACTTCCAGTAAATTTTGCACCTTTAGCTGTCATACTAATACTGCCACTAATAGTTGCATCACCATCCACAAATATTAGTAAACCTCTGCATCTATTGGTTGGACTTAACACCACGCTTCGGGAAATAAAGAGGTTACTAAAGTTCTTGATTACAGGTGCGCCATCTTGCGTGCTTGCGAACGATCTGCTTACAAATGTTCTAACAGATGCAATAGAGCCTGTTAAATTGAGGCGACCATCACGATTATCGCCAAAGTAATAAAAGCCTGGGGTATGTCTTGTGAAAGAAGATGAAAGAAGAACTCCACTTTTAAAGTAGACTTCTCGTAGATCATCTATACTAATCTTTTTGTTTTTTGATGATACTGTCTCATTAACGTCAATAATAGGAACAAATGCGGATCCTGTTATTATTGTATACTCTGCTAATTGTGATATTGGTTGAGGCATATAACTTATAACTATTATTATTATTAAAATATTCTATTCCAAGTAAATGATTGTGATACGGCTAATAAATACCCATTTCGTTTATTTTGAGTAGCGCCAAACACAAATGACATCAAATTACTAGCTGTATGTACACCCACACCAAAACTGTTCCAAGTTGCATTGATAGATTCAGTATCATTGAATGTAGCCACTTTGGTTAATGTATAACCATAACTGCTTGTGGGATACACTCTACTATACACAGGTGTTTTATCAATTGACTTGGTGACAAAACTACTATTTCTAGTTATGTTTGTACCCCACGTAGGACTTGCAGTGCTAGTTGCGGATGTAAATATATACAATGGTCTGAAAACTGTGGCGGGTAATCCATATTTACTTCTTTGATTAAAATAATATGGTTCATTGCCGTGTAATCCACTATCAACATAAGTTGTTACACCACTGCTACTCACTTTACTCAATCCATACAGATTCATTTGTGAATTGCCACCTTTGTTGCTACCAGTTATATTAACAGATCCAGTTGTAGCTGTAGTAGGTGACATACCAACATTTAATGAATAATATACCACCACATTTTGACCAGCCAATATTGGTGGTATTGCATTACCAGCAGTTCCTTGGGTTAAACGAATTCTACTAAACAATGCTGAACTTCTATAAAATGGCAACCAACTCAATCCCACTTCAGTGATTGTATTTGGATCATCAGTCAATGTAGTTGAAAAATTAAATTGACGACTGTGAATTATACCACTACTATAAATTTGACTGCTACAATTGGTGCCATAACTGCCAGATGCAGCGGGAAAGTTATTACCATCTGATGTTCTACCACATCTTTGTGTTTCGTTCGACATACTCACTTGGTTGGTGAAAAAAATGGTATAATTACTATCACTTGATGATCCTGTTGGCACAGTACCATCTATATTTAATACACTACAACTTCTGGCTTGATTGGATCCAGTTTGAGCTCTTATTCTGAAAGTATTATCATTATTTATTTTGATAATATTACCCACATCACTTGCTCTGATAACACTGCCTGATATAGGAAATGACGGACTTGTTCTGGGAAATGTTACCAATGGCCCAGTTCTACGAGAAACACTGCCTCTTAAATTAATATCAAATCCATTGCCTGATGTTAATGAACCAGTTATGGGAACATTGGTTTTTTTGGTATCAGCTGTTCCAGTTCCAACTGCACAACAAGCGAATAATTCAGCAAATGGTCTATTTGCAACTTCGTCCATACCTTGATTGGTGATCATATTTTTTATTTCACCAGTGTCGTGTATGATTTTGTCTTTTTCCATAACCACAACACGAACTTTGCCTTGCAATTTACAATCAATATTGTTATTTATTCTTGTTGACATTTTATAAAATTTTGATTTCTGTTTATAAATATATAGAACATTGTGAATTTTATTTTATTTTATTCTATAATAAATATATCCGTTATATTTTCCAAGTATATAGCTCTGTCATTTTGATACCCCAAATAAGTAATTGACGCTATACTTTCACTATTATAATATTTGGTGTTGAATGATAAAGCGCTTGAACCACTATCAGTTAATAAACTGCTTGTGGCACTATATTCTATAACAAATGGATTTGCGGTATTTTCCAAATACACCGCTCTATCATTTTGATAACCAAGATAAGTAATTGACGCTATACTTTCACTATTATAATATTTGGTGTTGAATGATAAAGCGCTTGAACCACTGTCAGTTAATAAACTGCTAGAAGTGCCATATTCTATAACAAATGGATTTGCGGTATTTTCCAAATACACCGCTCTATCATTTTGATAACCAAGATAAGCAATTGACGCTTTACTTTCACTATTATAGTATCGTGTTCTAAATGATAAAGCGCTTGAACCACTGTCAGTTAATAAACTGCTAGAAGTGCCATATTCTATAACAAATGGATTTGCTGTGTTTTCCAAGTACACAGCTCTATCATTTTGATAACCAAGATAAGCAATTGACGCTTTACTTTCACTATTATAGTATCGTGTTCTAAATGATAAAGCGCTTGAACCTGTTTCTTGTAAACTGGCAGATGTACCTACTGGCACAAAATTGGGATCGTACAATAAAAGTAAACTGGTTGCGTCTTGCAAATATACAGATCTACTATTTTGATATAAAATTGAACCAACATTAGCTAACGCTTTACTTTCACTAATATAATAACGTGTTTTGAGTGATAAAACGCTTGATCCACTATCGTTTAACAAACTGCTTGTGGAGCTATATTCAATCAAATAAATGTCAGGAACAGATTGATTATACATTGATCTGCTATTTTGATATAGTATATAACCAAAATCGCCATTAGTTTTGCTTTCGCTGACATAATAACGTGTTTTGAGTGATAAAGCGCTTGATCCTGTATCGTTTAACAAACTGCTTGTGGAGCTATATTCAATCAAATAAATGTCTGGGGTAGCTTGATTATACATTGATCTACTATTTTGATATAGTATATAACCAAAATCGCCATTAGTTTTGCTTTCGCTGATATAATAACGAGATTTAAGTGATGAATTTTGTGTAGATCTATCGGCTATAGATTTATTGTAATAACTGTTATAGGATAATGCGATTGTGGATGGATATTCTAGTACGTATGTACCGCTTAAATCTTGTAAATACAGTGATTGACTATTTTGCAAATATAGTGAGCCTGATGATATTGGCAAGCCAAATATTCTAGACTCAATATTTTGAGTTTTGTTATTGGCGTATACTAGACTATTTCTGGTTATTCTTGATATAGGCATACAACATATTACTGATAGTTTTCTGTTGAACTACCCAAAACATATAATCTAGTTCTTACAAATGTATAAATTGAAGTTGCGTTTGATAGTATATTTGTGGGTGGCAATGAATTTGACCATTTTGTGTTATTTGGAAATGTAGCCAATATACTATTGCTACCTGTATTATTTAATATAACCACAATTGAACTACCTGTAGTCACATTTGTAAATGTATATGTTTCGCCAGTGGAAATATTCTTTTCATAAGTTGGATTGTTCCAATTTATAGCAGTACCAGTTAACACACTAATACTACCCGCAATGTTTATCGCAAAAGTAGCATAACTGCTTGTAATTGGATAAGTACTACCAGTATATAAAGAACTACCCCCACCTCCACCGGCCGAAGTTAAAGCATAACTAGCAGTAATAGCTCTACTAGCCGTTATAGGATAAGTACTACCAGTATATAAAGAACTACCACCACCTCCACTTGCATTCAATGCGTAACTAGCCGTAATAGCTCTTCTTGACCAACTGCTTGTAATTGGATATAAACTACCAGTTATTAAAGATGCGCCACTTGCCCCACTGCTTCCACTTGTACCTGTAGCACCACTTGATCCACTTGTTCCAGTCTGACCACTTGATCCACTTGTTCCAGTCTGACCACTTGATCCGCTTGTTCCAGTCTGACCACTAGATCCGCTTGTTCCACTATCCCCACTTGATCCACTACTACCACTTGTACCAGTCTGACCACTAGATCCGCTTGTACCACTAGATCCGCTTGTACCACTTGATCCGCTTGTACCACTAGATCCGCTTGTACCACTTGATCCACTACTACCACTTGTTCCACTACTACCACTACTACCACTATCCCCACTTGATCCACTACTACCGCTTGTACCACTGTTACCACTTGATCCGCTAGTACCTTGTGTACCTGCGGCGCCTGTTCCACTTGATCCACTTGATC
>Ga0209500_10003181_pt1 | contig 11371 bp, 10 predicted proteins | sample S_140212_EF_Meta_FD_187323 | JGI IMG/M metagenome (GOLD analysis project Ga0209500, IMG submission 187323) | Freshwater microbial communities from Lake Simoncouche, Canada to study carbon cycling - S_140212_EF_MetaG (SPAdes) (version 2) | ecosystem: Environmental > Aquatic > Freshwater > Lake ...
TTGTCGAAACTGGATCGCGAACAGATCCGCTTCGTGCATCACGAACCTCAAACGCACCGACTGCCCGGCGAGCGATGAGACATTGCTCCCCTTTGTCCAACTGACAAGTTGCTCGATCGCGTCGCCGACGATGTTGCGGCTATCGGCCAAGGTGAAGCCTGGAATCGGTTTGCCGGACTCGTCTTGCACCTCCACTCGCACGCTGCCCGCGGCGCTGGTTGAGTAGTTGACGACCAGTTCCTTTCCGGTGAATCGAAGCGGTCGAGTGAGTAACTCGCCGACATCGGCTCCGGCATGCACCGAGGCGAAGCCATCGGTTCGCAGCACGAAGCGGTCGCCACTTCCGACGTGATACACCGACATCTCTTCCGGCGAAGTCGGCACAACGTTGAGCGCTGCGTAGTTAGAACGATTGCCCCAGCGTGCCCGATCGAGCCCCGGACGAATAAAGGCTTCGCGGAATGTACGGTCGAACGGGGCGGGGCCGCGAGAGGTCATCAAGAGAATGTCCGTGCTGTCGCCGCGATCGGGATGAAACCGCGTCGGGAGCGCCACGTAGAGGTGCGGAGCACGGAAATAGGGATGCGTTTGGCTGGTGTAGAGATGCTCGCCGGGAAGGTTCGGAAAGGGAGCCATCGGCGTGGACCAGGTCACGAAGTCCGGCGATGTGGCTCGGCTGATCGACCGCAGGCCGTTGGTCCACGATCGAAAGTAGCAGACGAAAAGGTTTTCAGACGGCGACCAGAACGACACGTTTTGGGAATCAAAACCAAACTCGGTCATGGTGATAGCCGGTTCCTGCGACAACTGCCGCCAGTGGATGCAGTCGGGAGACACAAAAGTGTAAAGCCCCCCCTTGGCTCCCTTTGCCTCACCCGGTTTTGTTGTTTGGATATGCTTCACCGCAGAGTCTGAAAGACCGGCAGTCGCCTTGAACCGCTGATCGACCGGAACGTCTGGTCGGTTGTCGAGGAATGGGGAGAAGTTGGTCGAGAACGGTGACGCTCGCAGAATCACGTTGTTCTCGCGACTGCCTTTGATTTCGACGATTCCGAGCTTCGGCTGCGTCCACTCATGACCGTCGCGGCTCTCGGCGTAGCAGGTCATCTCGCTTGGATTTCCGTCGTACCGCGCACCTTCGTACGACGGGTCGTAGCTACGGTAGACGGCGCGAAAGAGGTCGTCGTCTTTGATGACAGTCGCATAGCCACCGATCAGCGGGCTCTTGGGATGGGTTGCCTTCGTGGGATCGTGCAGCTTGAGTGTCGCGTTGTCGAGCCGCTCGACGAGGAACTTGTCGACAAAAAGCTCTCGTCGCGAACCGATCAAAACGGGCTCTTCCGCCAAGACAACGGCGCATGTCCAGAGCAGCCACACACAGATCCAACGGAGTTTCAGTAGTTTCAGCATGGATTCTTTCGGTTGAAGGAAACGATTGCAAAGGTATAGACCGATCAGTGCCCCTTCGGCAATCGGTGGCTCTTGAACGGCCCCGTCGCGAGCGGATCTCTAGTGGCCTGCCGCAGCGGCTAGGCCGTTGCAGAGGGCATTGCCGGGGGCGACTGTCGCCAGAGAGGCCAATTGCAGCCTTTTTGCATCGACTGTTTTTCGAGCTATTCTTGTCTGGTCGGATATGCCGGGCCGATGATTTCTTGCCACGAGACTCACGCCATGACCTTTTTGATGCGATGGTTGCTCGGGATAGCTGTTGGCATCTCCATTGCCAGCGAGGTGGGCACCGCTGTCGCCGACTGCCTATGCGGCACTGCGGCCGATGAACTCACCGCAGAGCGTGTTGGGCTCGAACGGGAGTGGGTGATCCAATTGCCTTTTGACGCAGCCGGCTGGCGTTTGACGCATGTGGTGGTGGGCGACGGTATTGTGATCGGGCAAACTGGCGACGGTGGCGTGCACGCAGTCGCGACGGCATCTGCCAAAGCGGGTGAGCCTCGCCCCGGCACGCTGCTGTGGTCGCACCACATTGGCACGCCCGGTGGGCCAGTGCAGCCAGCGGGTGTTGGGCGGTCGCTCGTGACCGTAGCCCGCCATATCGACATCTACGCTCTGGATCGAAACACAGGCAGTACCCTTTGGCACGACCGATTTTTACACGCCCCAGCAGTTGGTGCCACGCCCTCAGGCGATTGGGTCTATCTACCACTGGATACCGTCGGCGTGATGCGACTGCCTGCCAATCCGCGGCAGGAGTCTGGCTCCGCCACCGCCAGCACCCAGCAAACTAAAAAAAAGCCGGATCCAAAGTCAAAGAAAAAACTGGCCAAATCGACAGCTCAAAAGGGTAGGGTCGATGGGAAAAAGCAATCCTCTGAAAGCCTCAGGCCCATTGCGATCGAAGCAGGTGGCCACATTGATCAGTCTCCGTTGGCGTTTGGCGACGGCATTTTGTGGTGTACCACCCATGGCATGCTCGTGGCGATCGAACCAACGCAAACAGGCTGGCAGAGAAACGAATTCTTTCTCAACAGCCCGCCGGCAGGCATCCCTGTGGTGCGGGATAGCTCCATCTTTGCGGCGACTTCTACTGGAGATCTCGCGCGACTCGACGCGCTGGATCAGGGGGGCGGTGGCCTACGGATGACGTGGAGAGTATTTCTGGATGACCTGCCCGATGACGGCCCACTGGTGTCGGGAGATCGAGTCATTGTGTCGCTGGGGGAGAGTGGGATAGCAGCCTATTCAGCAGAGAACGGTGCGAGCCTGTGGCACAGCCCAATGGCTGGCCGTGTGCTCGCCGTGAGCGGCGATCGCGTGTGGTGCCTCGATCGCGTTGGTCGCTTGTCGAGCCTCGACGCTGCAACCGGAGAGCGTCGGGAGCGACTCTGCCGAGGAGCGTTTTCCTTTTCGGTCGTCAATCGAACGACTGATCGCTTGATCTTGGCATCGCCCGATGGCGTGCTCGTCTCTCTGGCGCCCGCCGGTACAGACTAGCGGGGATATGCCTTCCCTTATTGGCCTCGCAGGCCGCTGGTTGGCGCACGGGCACGGGGGTCTTGTTGCCACGCCTGCCCAAGCAGTCCATAGAGGATCTTGTCGAACCGGTAGAGTCGGTGGGGATCCTGAAAAAAACACTCGCTTGCGACGGCAAAAAATTCAACCGGACTTTCCGCTGCGTAGTCGTCAAAAGCCACGCTGCGGCCTTCATCCAGCGCCTCGTCAAACCGCTCCCTGCAGCCCACGATGGCTTGAGCCCACGCTCGCCGCGCACTGACCGACGGCAGCGGTGGAATGCCATCGGCTTCGCCGTCCAGCATATCGATGGCGTGTGCGCACTCGTGAATGACGACCGACCGAGGCCCGTCGCGCAGCCGACCGCCCTGGATCACACGTGGCCACGAAAAAACCATGCTGCCGCCCAGCCATGTCTCGCCGAGTCGCCGCTCCTGCCACTCCAGTTCGCCGCCCCCATCGAGAGCCTCCGATTTTTTGGCCAGATAGTCAGTCGGGTAGACCAGTACCGATCGAAGTCCGCTCAAAAATTCACCCGGCATTCCCAGCATGACGATTCCCGCCTGCCCAGCAATGGACACCCGCACCTCGTCGGTTATCTCTAGTCCGCCGCACCCCTCAAACCGTTTCTCGGCCACAAACACGGCCACCCATTCCCGGAGGCGATCCCGTTGCGTTTCATCCAGCCACTCTGCCTGCCGGACATTGCGACGCATGATTTCATTCCACGCCGCCGAAAAGGGCTGGCTTAAGAGAAGCCGCCGGCGTCGATTCTGGAGCCATGAGGGCCATGAGGGCCATGACATCCATGACGGCCACGAAAACGACATGCAACGGCTCTCAGGAAAGGTGTTGCCCGATGTGGCACAGTTTGAAACGGATGCGGCCCGATCACGGCTTCTCGTTTGCGGTCGGCTGCAGCTTAAAATCGTACCGTGCTAAGTCGAGCGATAGCACGACGCAGCCCACAGCAATTGCGATAAACGAGAGCACGAGCATCGCCGTGTAGACGTTCACTGCCGAACGCGGGGAGCTAGGGAGATCGTCAGCAGCCATCGAAGCGTGTTTCCTCTTTGCGGCTTAGGCCTTCAGCTTCGTGGCCACGCGGTCGCCGCGTTGGATGCTGCCTCGGGAAAATTCCCGGATGACTACAGCCATGGCTTTATCGGCCTTCACACTCACCACCTTCACGCGACCGACGTATTGATTGTTGCGGTACACTTCGAGGAAGTGGCCCATCTGCACGCCATCCTGCCCGCCGAGAGAAACTTCGACGGAATCATCGGCCACAGCGGTGACAATGCCGTCGATTGCGGGCACCTGATCGCGCGGCAGGCTGTCGACTGAAAGGCCCCCTTGCTTCAAGAGCAACCGGGCATTGGCTACCTGCTTTTCGAGTTGCGCTTTTCGCTCGTTGGCGATGGCCAGAAACGATTCCTGTTCGTGCAGTTCGGTTGCCAGTTTTGCGGCGCGATCGACTTGTGCATCCACTGCCGACTGCTGGGTTTTGACTTGGGTCCGCAGGCCTTCAATTTTTGTGGTCAACTCTTTTAACTCGTCCCGGGCTTTTGTCACTTCTTCCTGTGCCTCTGCTCGCTCCTTCTCGCGATCCACTTTTTCCTCTCGCAGAGCTACGAGTTCTTTGTTCTTTTCCTCCAGTGCGGTCTGAATCTTGGCGACTACTTGATCGCGTGCTACCTCGGATGCGGCCACCTCGCTGGTCAGTTTTTCGATTTCGCCTTCTGCCGCCTCCCGTTCCTTTTTCGCTTCAGTCAGTTGAGCCTTCCAGCCCAGCGGCTTGCCCGCTCGCACCTCATTGCTTTCGCGCAGAATCTCTTCCTTCCAATTGGTGTGCGTGGAATAGAGCGCAATGGCAAAGCTCATGAACACGAGGCTCATGACGAACACTGCAAACACAAAAATCTTGCCGAGGATGTTCATGGCCTATCGCCTGTCTCGCTGGCAGCTCTTAAAAAATGAGTGGAGGCACGCCTCGCACAAGAGTTCACAATAGCTCTGGATCGGCAGGCTGGTCAACGCATCTCCAGAACGTTTTTTGAACCATCGCCCAAAGCCCCGCAACCCCTTGAGCCCGCAGGATCGTTTCCAGCACCGCGGCCGCCAGAACCGCCACGCACCCCCCCGTCGGCAAAGCCCCCCACGCCAGCCACGGGCTCTGGCGGCCGTCTGGCACCACCCGGGCACGCAGGGTGGCGGTGTTCCGCCGGGGCCCCCGAGCGAGGAGTCGCCCGCTGCTGTCAATCCATGCCGAGAAGCCGGTGTTGGCCGCGATTACCACTGGCGTTCGCACCTCGATGGCCCTGAAGATCGCAGCAGTGAGATGCATGTCGAGTTCGCTGGATCCCCAGAACCAACCGTCGTTGGTGAGGTTCACGATCACATCGGGACGGTTATTCTGTTGCTCCAACGCCAGCATCAGCGATCGCACTGCCTCCGGCAGCGCTGTCTCGTAACAGATCGTGGCGGCCACGCGATACCCGGCGATCGTGACGGCCACACCATGCGTGCCAGCCGTCAGTCCTGCCGGCAGCGGCGTGAGACGGTAGAGCCACGGAAAGCGATCCGCCAGCGGAATGTATTCCCCAAAGAGCACCGGATGCATCTTGTCGTAACGGCCCCGAGGCAGGCCTTCGCCGTCCAGAAATAATGCGCAATTAAAGTTTTGTACGCCCGCTGAAAGGTGTGGCCCTATCACCTGTCGGTCGAGGCCTACAAGCCAGTTGGTTCGATACCGGCGAGCAAAAGCCCCCAACGCATCCAGCCGCTCTCGTTCGAGAGCCTCCCGACAGCGAGCCTGACGAGAAGCCATTTGTTGTTCAGCAGGCGTGTTGTCAGTGCTCTCGGCCGCCGGCCCAAGCGTTTGTTCCACGACGTCTACAGGCAGGATCTCGGCGGGATCGATTTCGAGCAACCCAAATCGCCACATTGTCTCGGGCCAGACCACGAGGTCGGGCCGAGTCTGGCCCGGCTCTTGGGCGAGGGCTGCAACCGTCAGGCCGTCGTAGTGCCGTGCCACCTGTTCCGCTGCAGCGGGATCGTGCTTGAGTTCAGTGTCGATTGAGCCCTGAACCAGCAGCACATCCAGTGGCCGCCGATCGGATAGCGGTTGTGGCTCGCCTGCGATCCGCCAAGTACCGTACGCCAGTGTTCCGGCTATCACCACGGTGGCAGCGGCGAGCCCCATCGGTATGGTGCGGCGATGCGTGCACCAACTGGCCAGCATCCGTGGGCCTGTCAGCGTCCACGAGGCCACGGGTAAGAGGCCAGCCGCCACGGCCATTACCACGCCGCTGACACCCACAGCTCCGCATATATCGGCGCACTGAACGAGCGTTGTCCATCGCCACTGCGTGTGGCCCAGTGCTCCAAACGTGAAGCCACCGAGCACCCAGCCCCGAGCCTGTTCGCATCCCATCCATGCAATCGGCGCCGCAACCACAAGTGGCCAACCCCAGTTGTGGACCATCCGCCGCGCGGCCCAGACAAAAAGCGGCAGATAGAGTGCCAGATAGGCGGCCAGTGCAACCCATCCAATCGACGTCGCCGGGTGGGGGAGTCGCAGCCAATGGATCGTCAACAACCAGTGGCAAAAACCCGCCGTCCAGACCGCCCGGCACAAATGTCGGGGGGTGATCTCTGGCCCCTGCACCAGCCACAGCCACGGCAGCGGTGCCAGCCACGCCAGCATCCACAGATCGGCCGGAGGTTGCACCACAAACATGGTGATCGCACCAGCCAGCGAGAGCCCCCAGATCCGACGAGCGCTCATCCCATCGGAAAGCGGATGGGCGGGCGATTGCAGCGGGGCGTGTGGCGTTGAAGAACCAGTCATCGGGGCCTGCGGTCGCTGGTGGTCTGTCGGCACGGTTTCTGTCACACCTCGTCGGCCGATAGAAACTCAGCGATCGCGGTGCCTGTTGCTACGGGGAAGTCTTCGCCTACAAGTTGTCGCACAAGCCGGCCGCACACGGGCGATTCCAGGTCGATTGTGGCAGCGCCGCAGACGAGTTCCACAACGCGGTCTCCTTCCAAGACCCTCGTTCCCTCTGGCACCAGCCACAGCGACAGCATGAGTTCTCCGCCATCCATGCCGACATCGGGCACCAGTAACCGATCGATGCGTGAATCTGGGCGAGTGGGTGGTTTCATAATGGATCGTCCAGAATCATAAAGGCTCATAACAAATCATAAAGGATCACCAGAGAGGCATCCGGATCCATCGGGAGGCACCAGAGCAAGCCTGTGCGTTGGGGAGTGCGTCTGTCCAGAGCATCTGACTCGGGCAGCTATCCAGAGCATCTGTCCAGAGCGTGACATCACCGCAGCGGGGGCGGGGGCACGTCGGCCCCATTCATCGAGAGCAGATGAAAGTGATGCACGGCTGGCACCTCGGCCTTCCACGCCCACACCACTTTTTTCTCGGGCGTCACTTCCAGCAGTCGCACGCCACCCTTTCCAATGTGATAGCTGGCGATCATTGTGTTGCCGTTTGGCAATCGTTGCACTCCGCAGGCATCGTCGATCGCTCCATCGGTGTCAGCAGCCGTTATCTGCCACCGCAACTTGCCGTCCTTGTCGAATTCCACAACACGGTTGCCGTTGGTGAGGCCCGCCAGAATGCCTCCGTCTGGGAGCGTGATGGCCGTAAAGGGCCAACTGTTAATGGCCGGCTCACCTGCCACATGCGTGTCGATACGGGATACTACTTTTCCGGCGGCGTCATAGCGTATGATCGCAAAATCGAGCAGGTGGGGCACGAGGTATGTGCCATCGATTTGCTTGCGAGCCATGCGCGTTTGCATGTGCGAATTTGGTTTTTGGCACACCAGTGGAAACTCAACCTGCACCTTGCCGGCAGAGTCGATTTCCAAGAGACGCGGATGCGGGCCGGCCTCGGTCAGCACGTAGGTGCCCTGCGGCGTCTTGTGAATGCTGTTGACCTCGTTCTGCACGCCGTCGTAGCGCCAGACAATCGCATCTTCACGTTGCTCGCCGCGTGTGATCTCAACGGCTGCCCCATGGGGAGTCAGGTTGCCTTTGGAAAGCGCCAGCAGCAGATTGCCATTGGGAAGCACCCAGCCTTCACGGGAACTGGCGGGATAACTCCACTCCACTGTTTCTTGTGAATGCAGGGAGCCATTGGCAATCCCGGATGTGATTTCTACTATCGCCGTTCGATCGCCGCAGATAAGTACGCGGCGCGAATCGTGCGATGCGTCATCGGCCCAGCAGATTCCCGCCAGCAGCGCGCAACTGGCCGTCAGCAGATACTTGTGCCCGTACCGCAGAGGATTCACCGTCGTTCTTGTCATCGCCAATCGCCTTACAGAGCGTGAATAGTTGAAAAGATCACAACAGAGGATAGCCAGGCCAGCGGGACCGTACAACGATCGTTCACCTGGGAATAGGACAGGCACAAGACTGTTCGGCACGTGGTTCAACTAGAAAAATGGCTGCCCGCGGTCTGCCGCAGCCGATCCGTTCGGCCGAAGAGTTCGGCGGGCAAGTCGAGTCGGCCGGGGACCAGTCGCGGCGGCTTGGAAATCGGGCTTTGCGGATCGAGTTGTCCGCCCTGGGGTGCGGTGTCCTTGAATGGAGCGTTCAAGTCGCGATGATAGTGCCGCAGCTTGCGGTGCGCAGCGGCGACGTAGCGATTCAGCGATTCACGCAAACCGCCTCAACTACAGGCGTTGAACTGCCTGTGGAAGCAGTCGTCTTTGATGCCACAGAGTTAGAATCGTCACACGTGAAAATCGGACATTTTGCACGTGGTCCACTGTTGATTCAACGGTTGATTCATTCAGTGTACGGAGGACTTTTCCGAAGGGCTGCTGGGTGATCTGGACTGACATTCACAGACCAAGGGACAACACAATGGCCACATCGGCTCCCAACACACCAGAACAGCCCACATTGAGTCCGATAGAAACAGCAGGGCATCGCTCCCTCGACGAGCGGATTGCCATCGGACATGCCCAGTCTCAAGCCTTGCCGGTCGACCAGATTGGTGACCCGCCAGCGAGAGATGGCCGACCGGACATCATCGAACTGCTGCGCACCGAAGGCAACAATCGTATCGCGGAACTTCTCCCACTGCGGCATGCTCGGATGGCCGGCAGTCCGTTCGAAACACTGCGAGGAACGGCTGCGATCATGGCCGCCGACTTGGCCTCACGGCCGAGTACTGATTTGATCGTGCAGCTGTGCGGCGATGCGCACCTCTCCAATTTCGGCATCTACGGTTCCCCCGAGCGGTCACTGGTGTTTGACGTCAACGATTTTGACGAAACATACCCGGGTCCATTTGAGTGGGACGTGCTTCGCCTAGCCACCTCGTTTGTTTCGTGCGTCCGCTCGCAGGGCGATGGAGAAAAGGGCACTTCGCTAGCACGGAAGGTTGCCACCGTGTATCAGTCTGCGATGCGCGATCTCGCGGAGCAATCGACCCTCGATGTGCTGTACGAGCGGATGACGGCCGAGGACATCGAGGCTCTCGCCGAGGAATCGGATTCCTCGGCGACCGTGAAGGATGCGGTGGCAGCGATTTCAAAAGCCCGCCACAGGACACACGAACGGGCCATCTCGCGACTGACGGAGGTTGTTGACGGGGCGAGGCGTTTCAAGACAATCCCCCCGGTGCTCGTCCGCTGTGAAGACGATGCCGTCCGCCAAAGCTTTCAGAACGAGTACACGGCCTACATCGAGACGCTCCCAGCCGAGTGCCAGGCGGTCGTCCGTCGCTACGGTGTAGTCGACTTCGCGATGAAGGTTGTCGGTGTGGGTAGTGTCGGGACGTACTGTTGGGTGGGATTGCTCGAGGGGCGCGACGAAGACGACCAGATCGTTCTGCAGATGAAGCAGGCCACCCCATCGGTTCTCACTCCGTACGTCAAGAACACTGGCGAGCACGCGCGGTTCGTCCACGATGGGGAGCGAATCGTACGAGGACAGAAAATGATGCAGTCGGTGTCGGATCTCTTCCTCGGTTGGGCGAATGGCGAAACCGACAGGCAGTACTACGTCCGACAACTTCACGACATGAAGGGGGGCTTCGATATCACGAGTTCGAAGTTTTCGACGATCGAAATCTATGCCGTTCTCTGCGCCCGCACGCTTGCCCGTGCGCATGCCAGAAGCGGGGACGCGGTGGCGATCTCGGCGTACCTTGGAAAAGACGAGAAATTTGCTGACGCCGTCGAGGTATTCGCGGTGGCTGAATCGCATTTTGTTGACAGCGATCACAAGCGTCTGCTCGAGGCCATTGCCAGCAAGGAGATTGAAGCGATTGACTCGGAAGACCCGTAGCAGGCTCCCAACGGCCCACCAAGTTTCCGTTCCGATGGTTGTTGGTGCGTGTGGGGCGGGACTCAGTTTTTAGGGCAGCGTGCGGAGCCACTCGAGTACCACGCGGCCCACGGCTTCGAGCGAGTCGGGTGAACAATGAGCTGGGGTGTCTTGTGTTGTGTGCCATTGTGGATAGTCGAAATCAATCACATCACATGTCGGAATTTTCGCAATCATACGCAATGGCACATGGTCGTCTTCCACCGTGTATTTTGGGCGAGCCACAAACTGCCGCACGTTGAGCTTGGCAGCAACAGCCCACAGTGAGTTCACAACCGGCTGCGTGTCGGGCCACGACACGCTGTGTTCTTCCTGCCAAATCTCAAGATGTGCGTCAGCCACCATGTCCAGCACAACGCCGTATCGATAGCGGTGGTCGTGACCGCCAGCCGCATACTGCCTAGCAAAGAAGTTGGAGCCGAGGCAGTAGGGGTCTCGTGGCGCAAAAACGTATTCTTCTGCATCGAACAGCACAAAGTCGACGCCCACAGGGCCATCCAGAGCTGGCATCGCCCCAGCGAGTTCCATCAAGAGTGCCACGCCGCTGGCGCCGTCGTTGGCACCCACAAATATCCCCTTGGGATCGATGGGATCGCGATCGGGAAACGGACGCGTGTCGTAGTGCGCGCCCAGAAGCACTCGGTCGAGTCGCTGTGGATGCCATTGAATAATCAAATTTTCCATCCGCACAGGTTGACCGCTGCGTCGATCCCGAATCTGAAAGGCCTGTGACGCAACGCGGCCGCCGGCCCCCTCAAAATATTTAACAAGCATCGCTCGCTGCTTTTCCATCGCCGGCGATCCGCTGGGGCGTGGCCCGAGGCGAGCGATGGCCTCCAGGTGGGCCATCGCTCGCTTGCCGGAAAACTCTGCAGGTTCCTCGGCGGCCGTTGCGACCGCGCACGCAGCGGCTAGAGCTAGGATGGCAGCAGCGGTCCATTCAATCGCATGGCGTGGCAACAATGTGCTGGGTTGGATTCGCATGAGAATGAGCCTAGCAAAAACCAATGCGGATCAATCAAGATTTCTGAGTCTCCCG
>Ga0209500_10003182_pt1 | contig 11368 bp, 20 predicted proteins | sample S_140212_EF_Meta_FD_187323 | JGI IMG/M metagenome (GOLD analysis project Ga0209500, IMG submission 187323) | Freshwater microbial communities from Lake Simoncouche, Canada to study carbon cycling - S_140212_EF_MetaG (SPAdes) (version 2) | ecosystem: Environmental > Aquatic > Freshwater > Lake ...
ACACCTGCTATCGGAACAACCATACCGGATAATCCAATTATAGGTACAGCATTTTCTAACATCCCAACATCGGCTAATGTATCATATACTGCTCCAAGTGACAATGGAGGCTCTGCTATATTAAAATATATAGCAACAAGTACTCCGGGCAGTCTTACTGGAACATTAAACCAGGCAGGAAGTGGTACTATTACTGTTAATGGATTAACACCGTCTACTAGTTATACCTTTAGAGTAACTGCAACAAATAGTATTGGTATCAGCTCTCCTAGTTTACCAAGCAATATTATTGCTACTCCGGGTGCTGGTCCACTTAATACAATTGCTCCAGTGGTTAGCGGAACAGCAACAGTTGGACAAACACTATCAACAACAAACGGAACATGGACTGGTACACCAACCATAGTATTTACATATCAATGGCAACGTAACGGAGTTAATATAACTAGTGCAACAAGTAGTACATATACATTAGTAGATGCAGATGCTGAAAATCCAATTAGATGTGTGGTAACTGGAACTAATTCAGCCGGAACAAACTTAGCAAATTCTAATGCTACATCTAACGTATCTCCAATTGTCCCAAGTGCTCCTACAATTGGTACTGCTACAGCTATAACTACATCAGCTACAGTAACCTTTACTGCACCTGTTAATAATGGTGGTTCTACTATATTAAGCTATACGGCAACAAGTACTCCAGGAGGACTCACCGGTACAGTAACTCAATCAGGTAGTGGTACTATTACAGTAACTGGATTAACAATAGACACTAGTTACACATTTACAGTAACTGCTACTAATATTATAGGTACAGGTTCACCAAGTGCATCAAGTAATAGTATTACTGCATATAGTTCTCCATCTAATACCGTAGCACCAGTTGTAAGTGGCACAGCTACAGTTGGTCAAACATTATCAACTACTGATGGAACTTGGATTGGTTCATCACCTATAATATTTACATATCAATGGCAACGTAATGAAGTTAATATATCTGGGGCAACATCTAGTACATATATCTTAGTGGCAGCAGATGCTCAAAATCCAATTAGATGCATAGTGACTGGCACTAATATTTACGGAAATGCATCTGCAAATTCTAATGCTACATCTAATGTAGCCGCAATTGTTCCAGGAGCACCGACTTCAATCAGTGCTACAACTATAAGTTTAACATCAGCAACTGTAGCATTTACTGCGCCAGCAAGTAACGGTGGTGCTACGATTACAACATATACTGCAACAAGTAGTCCTGGTAGCATAACCGGTACACTAAGTCAAGCGGGTAGTGGAACTATTACTGTATCTGGATTGACTACAGGTACTAGCTATACGTTTACAGTAACTGCTACAAATAGTGTTGGTACTGGCTCACCAAGTGCATCAAGTAATAGTATTACAACTTATACAGTACCGGTTAATACAGTAGCACCTGCACTTAGTGGTACACAAAGCTATGAATCAGTACTATCATGTAGTACAGGTACATGGACTGGCACTCCCACACCAAGTTACACATATCAGTGGCAACGTAACGGTGGTAATATATCTCTTGCTACAAGTAATACATATACTCTAACATCATTTGATGTGTTTACTATAATAAGTTGTATAGTTACTGGAACTAATCCTTACGGAACTGCATCCGCAAATTCTAATAACACATCATCTATTCAGCCAAATGCACCAGGAGCACCAACTTCCATCATTGCTTATACAAACGGAAGTACTGGTGCATATGTAGAATTTACTGCCCCAACAAATAATGGCGGTACAGCTATATCAAGTTACACGGCAACAAGTAGTCCTGGTGGTATTACCGGTACAGTAAATCAATCAGTTAGTGGTACTATTACAGTTACTGGATTGACATCGGCTACTAATTACACGTTTACTGTAACTGCAACCAATAGTGCTGGTACTAGCTCACCGAGCTCGGCAAGTAATAGTATTACTACTAATAATGGTCCTCCAAATGCCCCAACTATAGGAATTGCTACAGCAACAAGTGACCAAACTGCTAATGTAGCATATACTGCTCCGGCATTTAATGGTGGTGCTACTATTATAAGTTACACTGCAACAAGTAATCCTGGTAATATTACCGGTACATTAACCCAAGCTGGATCAGGTACTATTAGTGTGACTAGATTAGTTCCTAGTACAAGTTATACATTTACCGTTACAGCAACAAATAATGTAGGTACTGGTAGTCCAAGTGCGGCAAGTAACAGTATTACAACAAGTGCGGCACCCGCAGGTGCTAAAAACGCTATTTTTGGATTTGGAATGACTAGCCCCACTACATACGTGCGTATTACTAACAAAGTATCATATTATGGAATTGTTGCTAGTGACACTACTGTAGTTGGAGCCAGTAGTAGAGCTTTTCTAGCAGGCACAGGATATGGTACAACTGGTCAAGCTATGTTTGCTTATGGTGGACAATCTGGTACTGGATATAACGCAACAAATTTAGTTTCAAATACAGGAGTTGTTGCAGGAGATATCTCAAATGTTGGTACTGCTAGACGAGGAGTTGCAGCCGCTATGTATGGTGTTGGCTTGGCCATATACGGTTACGGAGAAGGTGGCTCTAGCAATACTTACATATCAATAAGCAACAAAGTATCAAATCTAGGTGTAATTGCCACAGATACTGCAGGTGTAGGTACTGCTAGATCGGGCCTTGCAGCCGCAACTTATGGTGGTAATAAAGCTATATTTGGTTATGGACAAGCAGAATTTACCTACCTAGGTAATAAGTATCCCGATGCAGTATCAATGACCAACAAAGTATCAAGCTTAGGTGTAGTTGCGACTGACACTACCGGTGTTGGTACTGCTAGATCTGGTTTAGCAGCCGCAGGTTATGGCGGCGATAAAGCTATATTTGGATTTGGATATAGTATTCAATTAGGTCAACGATATTCAGTAACTAATCTAGTATCAAATACAGGTGTGGTTGCCAGTAATACAACAACTATCGGTACTGCTAGATATAACCTTGCAGCCGCAGGCTACGGAGGTGATAAGGCTGTATTTGGATTTGGTATTGCTGTGGGACAATATTGGAATATAATCAACCTAATATCAAATACAGGTGTAATGGCTAGTGATACTTCAGGTATCGGTACTGCTAGAATTAACCTTGCAGCCGCAAGCTATTCGTTAACCGTATAAGGGTAAATGTGATTAGCACATTTATCTCTACTATGTTATACTACTACGACTAGGAGAATCTTTTGAAATTAACTTATCTATTAGTAATTATATGTTTAGGACTACCTATTAAATCATATTCGCAAAAAGTAGAAGAATCTATCACAGCAGATATGCCTTGTTACAATACAACAGAAATCTTTAAGAGTCTTAGAGAAAAATATAAAGAGTTGCCTTTTATGACCGGACAGGTAGCTGATGAAGCTAGTTCAATAGTAAGTATTTGGCTAAATCCTGTTCATAATAATTGGACTATTCTAGCAACTAAAAAAGACCTTACTTGCGTAGTAGGTGTAGGCACTGATATGAAAATAGTACCTCACAAAAAAGGAACGGATATATGATTAAAAAACTCATAGCAATAACAGTATTATCACTATGTGGAACAGCACAAGCTGATTCTAATTTTACAGCACAAGCTTGGTTGGTAGCTGATAGTAATGGTAAAATACTTGAAGGGTCTAATATGACTGAGGTGCGTAGCATTGCTAGTATAACTAAACTAATGACAGCTATGGTTGTACTAGATAGTGGACAATCACTAACTGAAATTATTCCAAAAAAACTATATAACAAACAACTAACAAGAGAAATACTAATTGATTTGGCAATAGTTAAATCAGATAACAACGCCGCAAAAATGTTATGTGATTACTATCCAGGAGGGTATAACAAATGCATTGATGCTATGAATTATAAAGCGGCATCATTACAAATGGATAACTCAATATTTACTGATCCTACAGGTAGATTACACACTAACGTCAGTACAGCACATGATTTGATTAAACTAGTATTTGCAGCCAGTACATATCCATTAATAGTAGAAGCAAGTAATATGGATGCAGTACGCTGGAGTATAGATAAAAAGAAAACAGCAGAATTTAAGAATACCAATAGTCTAGTAGGACATGGTTATAAATTCTTAGTAAGTAAAACTGGCTTTATCAACAAAGCAGGTGGTTGTATCGTTATGATGATGGATACAGCAAATGGAATCAGGACCGTAGTCCTGTTAGGTTCAAAGAATACTATAACTCGTATCCCAGAAGCAAAGATGCTATCTATGCTGTATTAATCTCTAGGTCCAAACTTAGTGATATCTTTCTTAGGCACATAATCAACACCGGGTACCGGACTATAGTCTTTAGTCAAACTTGGTATCATCTCATCGCCGTACTTTAATGTAATATAGCTAAATGTTCCGCTATTAGTAGTTTCCTTCAAACCAATCATTAAATGTCTATGCCATGATATTTTCATATCAACAACCTTTTTAATGTTGTTGTCTGTTAGTATATCTGTGAAGTTATTGTTTTCACGGTAAAATGTATAATATTTCATTTTTTCCAAAGTATAAAATTTATGTAATCGGGTTCTGTTTCAAAATAGAAATCATATAATCCACCCTCACGTCCTGCTGGTATCTGACAATCGTAACCCCAATCATTAGCGCAGTTTCGCTGACACCAATCGATTACAGGTTTCAATTCCCCATAACCAATTATTATTCTAGTTTTGTATTGGGTATCTGGTGACACTTACTTTGCCTTGTTCTAAAAATTCTAATCCTTTTGTATCTCTATACGATTCACGGTAGAACACATTTTTGATACCAGATTGATAGATAGCCTTTGCACAATGAATACAGGGTGCGTGAGTAATAAACAATGTAGCATCCTCGCTAGATTCTGTACTTGCGGACACTTTAGCAATTGCATTCATTTCTGCATGTAATACTTCATCCTTAGTAACTAGTCGATATCTACGATTACTTTCTACTGTACTATCATATTCTTCTAGTGGATATAATTGTCCGTCCCAAACATCTCCGGGCATGTATTCTTTATATTCACATTCGTTAGTCCATCCTGTAGGCATGCCATTGTATCCTGTACCTAGAATCTTGTTACCTTTAACAATAACAGCACCAACATTTAGTCTGATAGCTGAACTTAATTTGCTAGTTAGGTCAGCTATATCCATGTAATAGTCTATAAATTTTTGTTTCATTTAACGTAGAATTTTTTAATATGTGCCTTTGCACTACGATCGGGTAAGATACTTAGCACATAATTTGGTTCGTCATACTTTTTACAAAAAGCTTCACCTATTTTGTAGTTGCCTTTAATCTGTTCAAACAGAAACTCTTTGCAAAAATCACCAAACTCTTGTTTACTAATCTTAAAATCTTTTTTGGCTTTACTTAGAGTTTGTATATCTAGTTGTTGCGCCATTTTATCAAACATATTAATCCCACAAAGCTCTAAAATATTTACCAAACAGATCCAAACCTTCTTGGATTCTATCTTCATGTAATTGATGCCCTTCAGCATCATACCAATGTTCATCAGGATTCTTATCAACCATTTGAAATGTATCTTCTACTTTACCTGTGATTGGATTGGGGAATGTTTTATCACTTTTAATCCAATCATAGTCACTTTTACCATGATGATATTTGTCACCATAATCTTCAAATGCAATCTGATGAAAAGCCCAAATCATTTTATCTAATGTTTCATCCCAACGTTTAGCACCTTCGTTCCATGCCTCATCGTGTGAATCTATATAGAAATCAAAGCTTTGTTGTGTGCTATATTCTTCGCCACCAACGTCTACAAAATCACTAGGGATACCCTGTTTAGTTTGTTTTAGCTGGATCAATGCTGGGTAAATAATTGTAGCTAGAGTATGGTCTGTACTCCAGGTATCAAATCTATCAATTTGTACATTAATTTTCCTACGATTACCCTTTCTAGGATAATTACCAATATTTATTTTCATACTTCTTTAGTTACCTTGCCTTCAATAAATGCAACAAAATACTCTCCGTGTTTTACTGTAGCATATTCAATTTTCTTATATTCTTTACTTAGTTGTGCTAGTTGTTCTAGTGAATTACCTTGACAAATAAAATCGTTTGTTTCACGGTCATATAACAAAATAATATCATCTACTAATTCTGTTTCTAATTTATAAACATTGGGTTTAATTGATTCTTCGATAATAAGATATGTATGTAAATTTTTACGTAGTTTATACATTGTGTAGAACTCACCCATAACCCATCCTAAGGCTAGGATTAAAATAATATCAAGTAGTGTCATAATATTATTTATTGATAGTTAAGTTAGACCACTTCTTTAATTTCTTAAATTTATTCTTTTTGGCCGTCTCTAAACCTTCAATTGTAATACCTACATTGTTATCGGTAATCAATTCAACCATAGCCAACAAGTCACCCAATTCTTCTTCAAGCATTTGGATATTAGTCATTGGTTTATTTGGTTTCATTTGATCTGGGCCAAATCTAAAACACTTGCTTACAGCTTGTGTAACTTCGGCACATTCTTCTTGTAAGATTAAAAGTATTTCTCTTGTATTTTCGTTCATTTTTTATTCCATCTAAAGTTATTTAATTCTGCTACTACTTCATCTAATGATTCCTGTACTTCCCATGTACCATGAGGAGGACAAAATACATATGTGATGTTTTCAATTATACCATCTTCTTTTTTAGCAAGATTGGGAGTATTAAACACTGTTGAAATCAAATCAATATTGATTGCAATTTTATTGCCTTTGTGTAAGTCACTGGCATTCGTGAGAGAGATAAACATTATTAAAATCCAATCATATCGGTTAAGTACTTAAAAACTATTGCAAAATTAACTGCAAAAACAAGTCCATCTATGTAGTACATCCACTTAGGACTATCTTTGTAATCTTTGGTTGCTAGTATATAACCAAAGAACAATGTAGCAAAAACACTAATTATCATTGTTGTTTCCTATTTGCCTTAGACATTACATATTTTTCGTGATAGGGTTTCCAATCACTTAAGTAATGGTCATGTTTAATCCAACGATGTATACCTTTCTTTGCTTCTACTAGAAAGCCCCATTCACGTTGTTGACGACCCATGAAGAATAATGTAGTAGCTGGTTGTTCGCCATCTAATTCAAGCCAATGATATTCACCTGCTCCACGCTTAATGATACTACCTGGACCACGCCATGTTTGAAATTCTGTAAGCATTTTGCCATCATCATTAAACACTGGTGTATGCTCCCAATAACCACCTTTAAGAACAATAGTCATATAACCCCAAGGATGGTCATGAAATATAGGATCATCACTACGTACAATCTTGTGTAATGTAACGTTGAGTGGGAACCAACTACGGTCTTTAAGAAACAAATAATAGCGGTGCATATAATCTAGACCTGTCCTACGATCAGGAATCAAACGATAACGACCTAACTTATTCATTACTTTGTGAAATAAACTCATTACTATCTCCTATCTGATTGACTATTATAACATACAACTGAATTAAACGCAAGTATAAAGGCAGAAAAAGGGTGACGAATCACCCTTTATTCACATCTCAAAATTGAGATTAAACAATGCCCATTGCCAAGGCCTTGTAACCAGCGGCTACAACTTCACGACTAGGTGTACCCAAACGGTACTTAGTGTATGTACCACCAAGTTTGTTTGTACGCTTGTTAGCGTAAATTGCCAAACCGCCACGCAAGCGCAAATCGCTTACTGTTGCAGTTGGGTTAGCAAATCCAAAACGTTGGGTAATTTGCTTTGCAGTCAATTCTGCACCTTGCTCAAATGCCTGGATAAGGCGTGCTTGTTTAGTTAATGTCATTTTATTTTCCTTTAAAAAATTCGCTGTTCTCACAACGTGTTACTATTGTAATACAACTAGGAGTTATATACAATATCTTTTGGTCACCTAGTTTAATTTAGATGTCCAAAAACTTTAACTCAAACACATCGGCTTGAGGATCAGCACCCTTGTAACCACGAGGATTACATACCACCCTGGTAGTGCCAATATTATAATCAAATGGGTCATGCATATGACCATGAGTCCATAAACTAATTTGCGGATGATCTAAAATGAACTCACTCAATTCACTATGATAACCACCATTCATTATACTATGAACATTATGTTTGTATCTGTCATGGGTACTCATTGCACTAGGTGCATGATGTCCTACAAATACAACTTTTTGATCCTTCATATCAACCAACACTTGTTTCAAATAACTTAATGTTTGTTGATGACGGTGTACTGTATGTGCAGGACGTAACTTAGTATAGCCATGCTCGTCATTACGAATTACCCTATAATCATTCATCATATCACTTAACGCATGTAATGTTAATGGGTCACCTTTATTACAATCAGTCCACAATGTAGCACCAATAAAGGACACTTCATTGATAACCTTAATATCATTCTCAAGGAAGTAAACATTTGGATAAACTGCACAAGCTTCACGTAGGTGATCTAAGCTAGCACTCCATCTTCCGTGATAGAATTCATGGTTGCCTGCAATATAAACAACATGAGGAAATTCATTGCTTACTCTAGTAAGGAAAGCACGAAACCTTTGTGCGGCTTTTTGCCGTGTACCCAATTCAGTATAAGATTCGTATGGGCTAACTACAGTAGGCGGATGATTATGTAAATCTTCTGCTAACATAATATCGCCGGATAGGATAAGGACCTCAGCACTCTCGGTGTTCTTAAGGTCAATATCTGAAAATTCTAAATGGAGGTCACTGCACAATGCGATTTTCATTTTATCTAACTATGTCTCAAAATAAAGAATACTTCATCTGTATTAATTTTTATTCTACTCAAAGAACCTTTTGCATCCAATATATATTCAATATCGTAATTGTATTTGTTCTTTAGTAAATTTTTTACTAGGGGTCTAAAATCTCCCTGAATATACCTAGTATCTTTTGTCTCTTTTCCAATTAAATTACAAACAGCAATTGCAACATTTCCATGTTTCCAAGGATCAGTCATGTCAATGTCAATCATGCTAACTCCATAATGTGTTTACATGTACCCCGATACATCCATCCTGGGCATGTGCAACTTTTTTCTTCTGTGTCAATAGAATAGATATTACCTTTACTACCTGACACTTTGACTATTGTACTCTTTTCTTTAATTTCCTTGAAAGGATTTGGGCTTGCTGTTACAAACTTACGACCACGCTTGTCTATTGTGATCGGGTTTTTGAAGTAGAACGGAGTAGTAGAACCAACCTTGATGTACGCAACCATTTTGCTTCCATCAAGCAAGTAAGTATGATTGGCATTGTTGCTATCATTCCATATTGTTGTTTCTACTACTGCTTCCATATTAATATGCTACCTCGTCTGTCTCATCTTGTGCAATACGATCTTCCTCGTCCTTAATTGCGGACTCCAACGTAACAAAGTCTCCGTTATGATCGGATACAAACCAAGTAGCAACACCATCGATGTTTCGCAAAAGATAATCGTATTCTTCTTCTTGACCATCAACTAAAAAATGTAGATAATCGTTATAGTATGTTGCATCGGATTGGCCTTCACCACGATCACGACCATAGAATGTACACATGTCACGATACAGGTTAGCGTATTCATCCTGTGTCATGTTTGCTTCAAACATACTGAAGGGATGTTTTGTACCAATTGTTGGGTGCAAGCTAGACAAGCTACCGAGGTCGATCAAATCACGCAAGATAAAGGGATTAGAATAATACTCCATCAACATTTTACCGTTGTGAGCCAAGTAACCATCCCAGTGACAGTACACTTGACCAATAGTACCATCTGCAAATTCGAGAGCGATTGTTGAACGTGTTGCCATTTTGTAAGTCCTTTATTTAACTGTCTAAGAATATATTATAGCACAAATGCCATTTATTGTCAAATTTTACACCAAGTCAACTTGGACTTGGTTGCCACGGATTGTGTGACCTAGGCCTGTTGGCTCCGGCTCGTTTTTGCGTTTTGCTTCATAACGCAAATAAGACAACTTAATCAATGCATCCCAGCACGTAGCACGGGCGTTAACCGTCGCAAACATTTCCGTCATTTGCTTGATAGTCATATACATACCAACATCGTTTTCGCTTCCGTCACCTTTGAAAATTACACGGAATTTTTGTGAATTTTTGAAGCCATCAATGATAGTTTTTGTACGCATTTTTTAGTCCTTTTCTTTACTGTCTAAGATTCTATTATATACCCAAAGCCATTTATTGTCAAATTTTGGCTATTTTTATAGTTCAACAGTAAGCAGATTTTGGAAAGATTTGATGAATTCGGATCCGCAATCCAGTGATACAAAAGTATCACCTTGCATACCTTGCTCGGAATATGAAACGTCAGTACCGAGATGTTGTTCGGCCAACAATTTTTTCACTTCCTTAATGAATTGTTTGTCAGTATAGATCAATCCGTCTTTGTCAACGTTCCAAGATGTAGTATCAAAGTACACACGCAACTCACCGAATTCACCTTTGTCACTTACATAAGAGAGGTCCAGACCTGTAACCTTAACAGATTTAACTGCACTTGACCAAAAACCGTTACCTGAAGTTTTGAGAGATTTATTAACTAACAACATTTTGTTTCCTTTTGACTGAATAAGACTCTATTATATACCCAAACCCATTTATTGTCAACCTTTTACATTGACCAATAAGTCTCTGTTGCAGGATTACAACAGTGTGGAGTGTCAGCATCAATCTCTATTTCCTTGCCGGACATTAGATTTTTGACCGTTTTCTTAGGGAAAACGTAGTAAGGGTTAAGAACCTTAAAGGCTTCCAAAGTCTTACTGTTTTGTGCTAGCGGGTTGGTCTCAATGAATTTCATCATTGACAAGAAACCCATACCTAAAAATTCAGCGTCTTTTTGAATAACTTTGATTGCTGTAACTTCTTTCATTTTGTGTCCTTTAGTTGACTGTCTAAGATTCTATTATATACCCAAAACCATTTAATGTCAAATTTTAGCGTTTGTCGCAATACTCAAAAAGTATCCATTTTGCACGGTTCAGGGCTTGACGGGCATCTTCGGCTCGCATATAGTCAATGTCACCGTACTCGGTGTTAATCATTTCTTGGGCATCGGACATGAGACTAGCGGCCATCATTGCAGGACCAGAATGACGAAAAGTAATACTTTGTTCTACAGCCTCACGCATTTGAGCCTCTGTGCATCCGTACATACGAATGTCACGTTTTTGGCTTTCGTTCATGGTAATCATCTCGCCCACTGTATCGTATCGTAAACCCATTGCTAACTCCTTTTGACTGAATAA
>Ga0209500_10003187_pt1 | contig 11362 bp, 14 predicted proteins | sample S_140212_EF_Meta_FD_187323 | JGI IMG/M metagenome (GOLD analysis project Ga0209500, IMG submission 187323) | Freshwater microbial communities from Lake Simoncouche, Canada to study carbon cycling - S_140212_EF_MetaG (SPAdes) (version 2) | ecosystem: Environmental > Aquatic > Freshwater > Lake ...
CCAACCGCCATACGCGCGATGCGATACATCATCGCGTCGGCGTTTGTCTCAGGTCGGCTCACGCCACGTCGCCCGATGCGACCGTGGTTGCCGATGACGCCGACCACCTTGACCTTCTCAAAGTAGCCAAGCATCTCGCGCACCAACTTCGCCAGAGCCTCGGCGGCTCCGAACATCTGCGAGTACAGCCCAGAGTCAATCAGGTGCGCCTGACCGGGGAAGATGTCCTCACCCTCTACGAGGTCTCCCAGCAGGTGAATGTGCAGCTCACGGACTGGGTGCTCAGCCCGCTGGATCTCAACCAGCGTCTTGACCTTCTCCGACAGCAGCGCGACGCGCTTCGCAGCCACCTCGGAGTTGTAGGTCGGCGTGATCTTGCCCCACTGCCAGTCCGACAGGAGCAGGATCGCTGCCTCTGGGTTCTGCTTTCGCTTGTCCTTCTTCGGTGCCGTCACCGGCGGGATCGCCATTGCGCGGGCCGCGTCGCCCGCCGCCTGGTAGACCGCCGTGACTAGTTCCGAGGTCGCCTGCTCACGCTTGGCGAGCGCTCGCAGCGCGCGCCCGTGGGCAGCCTTCAGTTCTGCTAACTCGTCAGCCTGTGTGAACTCGCTCAAGTCCGTCACTTTGCAGCCCTCCCACAACGGCAGTCCCCGCGTCGATGACGCTGGACGACATACGCCGTCAACTCAACCCCGTGATCTTCCAGCCAGCGGGCGATAGCCACGCTGGTGATTGAGGGTGCGGCAAGTGCCGCTTCTAGTTTCTCCATCTCAGGCGCTTTCAGCCCCGGCTTCTGCAAGGTGCAGCGAGGCCCCTTGGCGCGCTTATGCGCCGCGAACTCCGATAGATCCACTCACAGTTCCTCCCATTCGGGGTCGGGCAACGACCCTCTCGCGGGAGGTTAGTGGATAACTTCCCGCGTGTCTAGATAGTGAGGCGTGTTCGGTAAACCGCAGCCTCGATTGCAGACTCAATCGCAGACTCGTCCAACTTGATCCCACGCTTCAGGCACTCAGCTCGAACGAGGGCGAGGGCCGCGTCCTTCTTCTCCTGACCAGCCTTCCCCTTCAGGGACTGCTCAAGGCTTGCGACGGTCGTCGCTGCGACCATCTCGATGATGCGGTACTGCTCGGCACCCATCCGCGCCTTCAGGTAGTCAATCAGAGCGCGGGCAAGGAAGCCGAGCGCGCCGATGCCCACCGGCACGAGGGCGACGATCAGGGTGTTGATGAGATCACTGACGAACGGATCAACGGTCACGGGAACCTCCTACTTCTTCTTGACGACAATCATTGCAGGAGGAGGTGGGAAGCCCGCCTTCTCCTTGGAGTCACGCAGCGCCTGCACTTCTTCTGGAGTGACGCGCATTGCTGGTCGCCCCTCGACCATTGTAGGGCAGGCATAGAGCCAGTCGGTGCCGTCGTGGGCAAGGGTGACCCAATGGCCGTAAGTGTTGCCGGGGCGCTTCGCCCAGTCCTTCTTCTGCCAGCCTGAGCGGAGGTGGTCAGGGATGACCGTTTGCGACGCCTGGATGTTGAGGATCAGCACCCCGCCAGCCTTGGCACTCAGCGAGGATGGCGCCCAGCGATAGACGATCTTTGCATCGAGCCCGAGGAGGTGCAACGCGTCCTGCACCTGCTTCGCGCTGGTACCCTCGGCCTTGTCTGGCGTGTCCACACGCCCGGCTGCCTTGCAGGCATCCCAGCCTTGGTTCGTTGACGTGTCCTTTCCCAGCCAGGTGGCAGCCATTGCCACCGACGCAGGGCCGCAGTCGTCTAGCGCCTTGACCCCTACGCGCTCCCACAGCCCTAGCTGCGAGCGGACTGGATAAGTCACTTGCCCTGCCCGGCGATCCACGCCGTGACGCCGCCAAGCCCAGAGATGCCAAGTAGAGCGATTACAAACTTGGCAAGTCGATAGGCGCCGCGGGTCTCAGCAAGTTCCAGTTTGATCTCTCCGAGGTCAGCCTCAATCTTGGTAAGGCGCGCCAGAATCTCGGTGCTGTCAGATCGCGTCATCGGTCACAGTCTCCACTGGCAGCGACTCAGGCTGCGGGTCTGGTGGCGAGAACTCGCCCGTGTCTGGATTGTAGCGCCCGCCTACCCACACGGTCGTGCCTTCGTAGACTGGCACGCTGGACTCAGCACCGAACAGCGCCGCGTAGTCGCGTTCAAACTGCGTGAGTTGCTTCTCGTTGAGTTCGCCGCCAATCGCGTTGACCACGACAAGGTCTGCGTTGACGAAGGCGTAGCCACTAACCAACATACGACACCACCACTAGCCCCGCACCGCCCGCACCGCCGACGCCGCTGGTCAGATTGAAAGCGCTTGCCGTTTGCAAGAATACGCTGATCGCCCCGGCACCGCCCCCCCCAGCGCCAGAGTTTGTTCCTGCGGCTCCACCGACTCCTGCGGTGAGCGTCATCGTCACGGTGCCTGACGTTACCGATCCACCGATCGAGCGACCTGCTGCTCCAGCAGCGCCAGCGCCACCATTTCCTGGCGCGCTACCTGCAAGATTTCCGTCGTAGCGCCACTGATTATCCCCACCGCCACCGCCACCAAAGCCGGGGCTGCCGGCGGTGCCGAGACCAGTGCGGACGAACGTCGTGCCAACGCCTGTTCCAGTGATACTGATTGAGCCAGTTCCAGCAGCCCCAGCAGTTGGCAAGGTCGTCACGATTGGATAGAGCGTGTAGATGGAACCGCCACCGATGTTAGTCCCGTCGATCGTCAGCGCAGAGCCTACCGACGGAGTCTTGCCGTTGCCGCCTGCTCCAGCACTTGGGAAGGCACCGTCAAGAGCGATTTGAGGATTGCTCGGTACAGGCGTTCTGGTATCAAGCACTGTTGACGTACCACCAATGCCACCAGCAGCAGTGACATACGTTCCGAATGTCGTTGCCCCGCCGTTGCCGCCGGTCGAAGGTCCAAGAGTCGCAGCAAGTCCAGCGGTTCCTGCGCCGAGCGCTTTTGAGAACGTCTGCGCGGTCCCACCGGCACCTGCTGTTCCGATTCCGATTGTGATTGCAGACCCAGCGTTGATAGCAAGGTTGCGTAAAAAGATCACTGCACCGCCGCTACCGCCCTGCGCTCCGTCGGTTGTCGTCACACCACCTGTTTGCGTTCGTAGGACTCCACCCTGACCGCCACCGCCGCCACCAACGACTAGCACGCCAAGAAGGTTCGTCACGCCTGTTGGTGGAGTCCACGTGGTTGATGCTGGGAAGGATTGAGTCACGATGAACGAGTTGGAGAGCGGCGTTGAACTTGCAAGCAGCAAGGACTGAAGCGTGACCCCGGTGCTGCTTGACACGGTCGCGGTCGCCGTCAACTTGATCGTGAACTCAACCCACGACACGGTGCTAGGGATCGCTGAGCCGCCAGGCGTTGTCGTCCCGCTGATGCTCGTCCACGTCGTGTTGTCAAAGACCGTACCGATCACGGCAGTAGAGACGGCCGTGTTGGTGTGGTCGTAGTTCACGGCACTCAGGGTCAGATTCCACTGCGTTGATCCTGAGTAGGTGCCTACCTTCGCCAGCGCGAGGCTTGCTTTCTGGCGCAGCGCCACGTTATCGTCGGTCGTAATCCAGGCGCGCGTCTTCAGGGTCAGGTATTCGCCAGAGGACGCTGTGCCAGGGTCAAGCTTGATTCCCCACGTCTGGTTCGTCGTGTCATAGGTAGGCGTCGCCGTAATGCTGCTCGTCGTCTGCAAACGCCAGAACGGAAGCGGATTTTCAGTGTCCTCGATCGCAGCGTTGGGGTCTGGAGGCAGAAGGTTGAACGAGGCGTTCGGAAGTCCGAAGGCCGCCTGCTCGCGCAGCGCAACGCCGAGCGGGCTGGAGCCAAACTTATTGCTGGGGTCGATGACCACGACGCCGTTCGGGTCAACCATTGGCGAGTTCAGGGTCGTGTAGAACGACGAGTCAGAACCAAAGCGACGTGGCATTAGGCACTCCCTTGCAGCAACTTGGTCAGCGACTTGGTTGGTCGTCGGTTGAACATTACCCTGACAATCTGCTGGAAAGATCCAGGCTCAAGGCTCCAGTCCACCTGCTCGATTCGATAGAGGCCGCTCAAGCCAAGTTCAGGCGCCGCGATGTCCACCCACTGCCCGGGCTCCCAGCGCGGGACAAGTTGCATTGACGTCAGGACTGGCGTCCCGGTTGCCGTGCCGTTCGTCCCTGTTGATGGGTAGGTGAACGAGTAGTCGTCCACGCGCGTGATCGTCGCCGTTCCGTTCATTGAGGTTCCAGCAGTCCCCGTCAAGCCAGTCACGACGGTGATCGTTCCAGTGGTCAAGCCGTGCGCTGCTGGCAGCGAGACCGTGACGATCTGGTTCGGCGCGGTGCCAGTGCGAATGAACCCGGCAGTTGCGGTGATGTAAGCGTCGCCGTTAGTTTGAGCAACTCCAGTTGTTCCAACCGACGCAACGGTGAACGACGTACCAGAAGGCACCGACGCGACTGTATAGGTTCCCGCATACCCTGCCGATTTGATGTTGTTCAGCACAACAGTCATACCGACCGCATAGCGGTGGAGGTATGGCTTCGTTGAGACCGTGATCACGTTGCTTGCGCGTTGAATGAGCGCAGCGTCCAAGTTCGTGGTGATGGTCGAGGTAATCGTTGCGTAGCCAGCGTTGAATCCGCGATTGTTGTACGAGGCAGTCCCAGCGCCTCGCAAGGTATAAGAGCCGCTCAGCACCGGCGCGTAGCGCTCAAGGAAGTATGCCTTCGCTGCAGCCTGCCGGGTAATGACCTTGCCATCACCGCCTGACGGGTAATCCACCGAATCGTCAAAGTAGGGAGCGCCTGAGCGCGTGTAGGCAGTCCCTAGGGCGTCTGGGCTGTCTGCCTTGATGAGGTCAAGGATCGGGCTGTTGTTCGCGTTTGATCCCCTGAACAGTGCGCGCTTGGTCGTGTCGTGATCCCACGAGACCTCTAGCGAATACGGTGCAACCGTTGCTGGCGTCGTGGTGTTATTCGGCGAACCAGCGCCGCTGGTGATGATCTTGTACGGCGCGTTGCCCTGTGCTGGCGTCACGTCGCTGAGCAGCTCATAGACCAACTGGCCGTCTTGGTTGATGTAGTAGCGACGCTTCTTCTGGTCATACGCCTGGTACGACTCGATCAGTGTGTCTAGGATTGAACGTAGCGTTGAGGCTGATGTGTTGATCAGCAGGTTCGCCTTCGCGTAACTCGTCGTCAGTTTGGTCTTGTCAAACAGGTCAAAGAGGCGCAGGAAGGCGTAGTCAGTTCCTTTTGATTGCCACGCAAGGTCAAGCAACGCCGACAGGATTTTTCCTTCGGTTGAGACCTTCAGACGCTTCGTGATGTCGTTGGTGATGCCGATCCCGCCGATGACTCCTCCCGACGTGTTGATGCCGTCGTCAAGCGCGCAGGTCATAGCGGCGAACGGCACGATCATCTTTGCGTTCGTCACGTCAATCGCCTGCGCGTTCCCTGCGGTGAACTGACCCCACTTGGTAGTAGCGACCAGGACGGTGGTTGAGTTGACGATAGTGACGTCCGATGGATCCCACGCTCGGTTGATGAGGTTGAGCAGGTTATCTCGATCAGCGACCGCTCCTGAGCAGGTGACGCCCGCGATTCTGAAGTTGAACTGGTTTGTAAAGTTATGCGGCGTAGTCGTGACGATCTGAAGCGTGTTGTTGGAACTTCCGAACGCCGTAATCGCGCTGATAGCCGCAGTACCAGACGCAGTTCCGGCTTCGGTTGCGCCAGCCTGGGTCAACTGAAAGGAGCGGGAAAGAATGGTGACGCCATCTCTTGCAGTCCCATTAGCGGTAATGGTCACGACCGTGTACGGGTTCCCAGCCATAAACGGATAGGTGCCCCCGCCCATTACGTTGTGAAGACGAACCTTGTCGCCGACCTGGAATGGGTGGTACTCAGACGTGTTGACGTCAATCGCTCCAGCGCTCGTGCGCGTGACGGTGTTGATGCCGATTGCGTATGCCATCAGTTCAGCCTCACCGTTCCGTAGATGATCACGCGGTCAAGCAACGCGTTTACGTCGTCGCCGCTGATGTCGGCGATTGAGCCTTGCCCTGAGCCAGTCATCCGCGCGCTGATCCCCTGCACGATGCCTCGGAAGATCGTCTGGCCTGCGGCTGGGGCCGAGCCGGTATCTGCCTTTACGAGTCGCAGTCGGCTCTGGTCTGGGAACGTCAGCCACCACGGGGTGCTGCTCGGCGTGTCGTCCTGCACCACCGTGAAGTTGATTGTGGCGACCTCGCCATCGCCAGAGAAGGACATCGTCAGCGAGTCCAGCGGAACGTAGAGCGCCGTATCTCGCGCTGTTCCCGAATAGTTGACAAGCGGGTTCAGCAAGTCGTAGGCAAAGTATTCGGTCGTGATCCCAGCGGCTGTAGCCGCAGTCCCTGCGCTGCCAGCCGAGGTAACTGTGAAGCTGGTGCCTGACGTGACAGTCGCCTGCCAGACGGAGTTCAACGACGTTCCGACGGTGCCGAGAAAGCCTCCCAGTTCGACGTATGCGCCAGTTGAGATTCCGTGCGACGAAGCCGTCGTGATCGTCACGGTGCTGCCGACGCGCACCGCTGTCGCCACGGTCGGACCGTCAATCCATAACTGGAACGGCGCCGTCGCCACTTAGCGCCTCGGTAGCGAGCGGCTCGCGCTGCTGCTGTATTTGCTACCGAGGCTGGTGTCAATGAATGAGACCGCGTCGTTACCGAACGTGATGGTGTTAGTAACGCTGACAGGTTCACCATACGATGGCCCTCCGCGCGTTGGGAGGCCTCCGCGACCTGGCGCTCCTGGGATCATTGGGAGTCCAGGGAGACTACTACCACCAAGTCCTGCTTTCGGCAAAAGCCCGATTAGACGCATCCCTTCAATGACGGCATCAAGCACTGCCTTGAAGTGGTCAAGTTGGCTCGTGATTGGATAAAACAACAGACCCAAGCCATCAAATGCAACTTTAAGTTCTGGAGCTTGAAGTTTCTTCATAAGATTTTCCAAGCCGCCAGCAACCAAACCGATTTTATCTATAAAAGGTTGTACGTCGTTTGTGTATGACTTTGTCAGCGCTTCGGCAAAATCATTAGTAATAAAGTGCGCGACATCTTTGATGTACGGAACAACATCCTGCAATGCCTTTTCTAGCCCCGGGAGAACGTCAGTGCTAAACCAGCTAATAGCATTGGCAACATCTGGCAGGAACTGTGCGCCAAATGATTCAAATGCCTCGTTGATTCTGATCTGAGCAGCCTCCAGCTTTACAGCACTAGTGTTAGCAACTTCTTCAGCGATTCCTCCATACTGCTGTGTGATCAGCCCAAGTGCCTCTAGTCCCTTGATGGTGATCTTCCGAGACTTATTCGTTTCGGTAGTTGTGACATTTCCTTTCTTATCCGTCTTGGTCTTTACGTCCGTCCAATAGACCGTCTTTTGCAAGTTGATGCCAAGTTGCTTTAGCGCCTTGCCGTTTCCCTGATACGCCTTGCCTACCATTGCCGTTGCCGTCTCAAGGTCAATGCCCTTAGCGATCGCTAGATCCTGAGCGACCTTGTTGATCTTGAGCGCGTCGCTGAACTTCTTGGTGTATTGAGTTGCCGTCTCAATAGAGGCACGCACCTGATCGTCGGTAATACCAAGGTGCTGCGCTGATGTAATGAGCGCGTCAATCGCTGCGACGTTGTCCTTTGTTGCTAGACCTCGTGCGCGAAGTGTGGCGACTAACCTAGTCTGCGCCTTCTCGTCGTCAATCGCTCCCTTGATCCCAGCAACGGCCATCCCTGCAATTGCAGCACCGGCTGCAATTGCAGCACCAGCGATAAACTTAAAAGCAGATAAGGCAGCGTTTTGAAGATTTCCAAAACCTTTTCCGACACTATTGAGAACCTTGGTGGCAGCATCCTTCGCAACGATTGCGAAAACTGCGTTTCGTTCACCTGCCATTATCGCTTACCCCGCTTCCACTTGACGATGGTGTTTCTAAAGGCTTCGTTATTGAAAAATGCCGCAATGGTTTCTGCATACGATTCTAGCGCGCGGTCACTATTTGTCTGATCTTTTGCGACCTTCATCACGAACGGTCGCGGTCGTACAGGCTTCACCGCGACAGGACCCATCTTGGTCTGACGTGTTCCGCTGATCCCGCTAGTCACGAACCAGCGATACCACGCGCCACCCTTGGCGCCTCGAGATCGTCCTGCCGTCGGACCGACGACGCCGCTTGGTGTCGAGTAGCGACCACGACGTGCCTTTACGGAGTTACGCAGTTGACCTGGGTGACCGGGGCCGCGAGTCGTGGTGCCAACTGGGGCAGCAGCCTTCATCGGTCCTACCATCGTCTTGGCAGCGTTGAGCACTGCCATTGACTGGAGGCGCTTGAAGGCTCGTGGGTTTGCCGACTCAAGGAAGCCCAACTCAAGGGCGCGGAACTCGCTGCCAAAGTCAATAGAGACGACTAGGTTGGCGTCGGAGCGTGCCATCTACTTCCCTTTCGGCATCAGGTCTGAGATGAGGGTCATTGTACGCAGGAAGTCTCCAGCGTCCCATTCCATCACCTCGTGCGGCGGGATGCCGAACTCTTTGCCGATGATGTGCGCTGCGATGAGCGGATGCGGCGCGATGGCACGACCCGCCGCCAGCCGCTGGGCGTCGAGCCTTACCGAGGGGGGAGTGCTGCTACCGCATCGCTCCACTTGGCGATCGCTGCCGTGAGTGCGTCGATCGGCGCATCGAGCACTGACTCCACCGGCTCACCAGCAGAGTCAAGGAAGTTATGAGCTACGACGAGCGACGCCATCGCTGACATCTGCTCGCCGACATCGTTGCTTTGCAGCTTGATGAAGACGCGTGCAGTGATGCCGTCTGCCTTCATCGTCGCCTTCCACCCCTCGTAGGGGGCTGTGAGATCTACTTCCACCGTGCGCGAGACAGGCTTTGACTGTGCCATCTTCCCCTCCTATTCGTGAATCACGGAAGCGTTGCGAGGTCGCTCCCAACGATGATGCGAAGGCTCTTCGCAGAGGTCGGATCGTAGACGAGGTTGCCCGTCACGCTGTACGTCGTCAGGCCGTCCTCAGCTCCAGCCATCGGCTGCACATCGGTCGGGACGATCATCGTCATCACGTTGACGGTTCGAGTGCCGTCGCTCCAGGCGAGTCGCACGCCGACTGGCGTCGCTGCCTGATACGCGTCGTACCAGGTGCTGACCGCTGAGGAGGTCGAGGAGACCGTCATCGTGAGCGAACCCATAAACGGACCGCTCTCAGCGTGCGTGCTGAACGTCGTCGTGCCTGCGAGGTACGCCTGCTTGGTGATACCAGCGTTGAACTCAAGGCTGAAATCAAGCAGATAGGTCAGGGCCGTTCCTGATGCAGTACCGGGGAAGACCGTTCCGCTCTGGTAGGCGTTCCACAAGCGCCCCGCCATAAACGGCGAAGCAGGAACACCGTCGGCGAGAGTCGCCGAGTTCTTAGCGATGCTCTGGCTGAACAGGCTCGCGCTCAGGCTCGTCAGTCCGCTGCGATCAGCGGCGAGGGTGATGCTCTCGGCGAGCGAGTAGTTGAGCGCGTACTGCTGTTGCCCATCTGTGGCAACGAGCGTGTACGAGGTCGGGCTGTTCGCCGTCGTCATCGAGTAGTCGTAGTCCCAAAGGTAGGGAGTCGCCGTACCAGTCGCCGAGACGGTCTTGGTCATCGACAACCAGATCGGCAGTTCACCGACCGAGATCGCAGGAACGGTCGCAGACACCGTCGGCTCGACGGACACGACGACGCCAGTCGTGGAGATCATCGGATTGCGGAGCGCAACGCTGCGGTCTGCGCCAAGTTCAATCGTCGTGCCGGTGGTGATCGCGCCCGTTGGGGTCACGAGCAGCTTGCGCCCGCCCGAGGTCAGCGTTGGGATCGTGCCTGGGGTCGCTTCCTTGAAGGCGACCAGCTTGCTGAATAGGATGTTCCCTGCGGATGCTGCTGGCATTTGTGACTCCTTACTTCAGTTGGGGCGCTACGCGCTGGTTGATTCTACGCTGTTGCGTTGTAGGCTTCTACGACGGACACTTCAATCGTGGCACTAATCGTGAGGTAGTCCTGATCTGCCCAGGTGTCAGTCCCCATCGTCGTGCTGACGACACTCGCCTGAGCGACCGTGTCGGTGTTGTCAAGGGTGACGCCGTCAATGAGCGAGTCGCGCAGCCAGGAGCGCCACGCCATCAGGTCGGTGTATTTGCGACCGAGGTCAGCCTGCGGCTGAATGTAGACCGTGGCGTTGATGGTGAGCGTGACCGTGCGGGCCGCGGCGCCATAGCTGATCGAGTCGTCGCCGGGGATCAGCACCACTGCTGGGACGACGGCGAGGTTGTCTGGCGGGTACGTGTGAACGATGCGGAGCGCGTAGCCAGTAGGTGGCGTTGCCGCCGTCAAATGGGCAGCAAGCCCAGCGAGGATGGTGCGATCGTTCACCGAGCCAAACCTTCACGGCGACGGTATGCCTCAAGCAGCACCTGCGCCTCTGGGTGTAGGGCGCGCGTCTGGCGAAGGATGCCGCCGAGGTCAGCGCTACCGATGATGCCGAACGGCGAGGTGCGGCTGCTCCACACGGCGCTTGCCTGAATGATCGCAGCCTGCTTCACAGCATTCGGGACAGTGGGCCATCCGAAGACGCCAGTCACCTTCACGCCGCGATAGACGCCCTTTGGGAAGTTCTTTGGGTAGGTGACGGACACATCGAGTTCGGTGTACGGCCAACCATCAAGCGCTGCGTTCCCCGGCGCGAGGTTGTAGTCCGTGCCAGCGACCCACGTCGTCGGATAGGTGCCGTCCCCGTTGTCGTCCGTCGTCAGCGTCGTGACGCTGACAAGGTCATCCACGAGGACGTACTCGTAGTTGTCGGCGTTGTAGTAGCGCGTCTCAGTTGCAGTGCCAAAGCCCTGCTTGCGGTCGGTGTAGTTGTCGATGAGGGCGTCGGTCGCGTCAAGGACGGACTGAAGCGGCGTGTCGTCAGTCGAGTCGGTGATGCCGATTGCCGACTTGAACTCTGCAAGTGTTGCGTAGGACATTTAGCGACCCCCTGACTTCAAGACCATAAGTGATTGAGTGCTTGTCGCAACGATACCGTACAGCGTGTCTGCTTCGGCAAGCCAGAAAGTTTGCAGCGCACCCTTAGGCAACTCAAGCCCAGTCGCGGTTGTGACGGTTGAAGGTCCGACAAAGATTGTGTTGGCGCCTGTCGGCGCGTGGAGGTAGACCCACGAGGCGCCCGTCTTGCCGGTAGCGATCACTGTGGCTGCGGTTCCAACCGTCACAACCGTTGATTCAAGGCTCACGCGTTTCTCCCCTTTTCCCGCCATTCTGCGGTCGTTCTAG
>Ga0209500_10003188_pt1 | contig 11360 bp, 12 predicted proteins | sample S_140212_EF_Meta_FD_187323 | JGI IMG/M metagenome (GOLD analysis project Ga0209500, IMG submission 187323) | Freshwater microbial communities from Lake Simoncouche, Canada to study carbon cycling - S_140212_EF_MetaG (SPAdes) (version 2) | ecosystem: Environmental > Aquatic > Freshwater > Lake ...
TGTGATCGCTTCAGTGACAGTTTGCTGCCGCTCGCGGATTACTTTAATCAATCTGTCAATAATGTAAACATCTGTCATTCTGGTTTCCTTGATTTTCTGTCAGCACCTCAACATTTCCACGCTCTAAGGGATTTGTTGATGCGGGAGTTTGGATCGCTGGCGGTCTTTGCGCTAGTCAGTTTCTTCTTCATGCCTGTCATACGGGCACAGAAACTTGCCTTGCGGGGGCCACCCTCAGGCTGAGGGGCTTTCAACCCCGGTTTTCCGGGATTTGCCTTGTTGTAGGAAGCTCGGCCCTTGGCGTTCAGACCGCCATTCTGGTTTTTCCCCTCTTTGCGCTGCCATGCGGGTGACTTAGCCATCACTTCCCCCTTCTGGCCGCAGCCATATTATCGACGAGGTTTGGATAGGGACGGCCAGCCTTTTTAGCCGAAGCCTTGGCGGAGGACTTCTGTTTGGCTGACAGCTTCTTTGGAGCGCCAAGCTTTGATGGGCGAGACTTGTCCCAGATCGGTTTCTTCGCCATCATGCCATCTCCGTTGCCTTGGCCTTTACGTCGTTGACCCGGATCGTCCAGCCCTTGCCAAAAGTGTCAAAAGTGTTGAGACCCCTAAGGAAGTCCATCCGCATGTTGCAGATCTCATCCACGGTATCCTCGGCATCGCATTTCTGGATAGCCTTCATGGATTGCGGTCCGATGACCCCATCAACCGTTACTCCAGCTATCTGTTGAAGGTACTTTGCCGCCCGTCCAGTGCCGGAGTTCACGGCCAGATCATAAGCGGCATAGTCCACCCCAGAAGGTAACTCGTCGCCCCTGATCCGGTCCCAGTAGTTCTTCTTATAGAAGGGCTTGACCATCTCGGGCGTCAGTGCCCGCATGTCCGCCTCGGTCACGTCGTGATCCAGATAGAGTTCCCAGTTGGTGCGGGTAACTCCCAGATTTGTCATTCCGCCCGGATCCTTCGGATGGTTCACAAAACCACCTTCGTGCTTCAAAACCATGGCAAAGCAGGCGTCCCAGTTCTCTTTCATCTCACTTATCCTTTCCGGTCAGGGCGTCTGTCTTCTGTTTCGATCCGGCGCTGGACCCATAGTAGAATTGCACGACGCCGGTCCATGAGGTGCTAAGAGACCCCAGCATCATCAGAAGAACTTCTGTCCCCGTCTTAGGAATTCCAAATACAAGGATCCAAACCAACGCTCCAAAGAACCCAAACGTAATGCAGAAAGCCAGTGCCTTCGGGGTCCAATCCTTCGTCTCCCGTTGCATCTGACGGGCGCTATCACGGTCCCCGGCAGCAATGCGTTCAAGGTCGATGTCCAAGGACTTCATCTGAACCTTGAAGTCGGCGTCGATCTTCTTGATAGCGGCAAGTTGGTCGGGGGATGCCGACGCCATTGCCTCGGAAATCTGATCCTCTGATGCGTCCTCGTGCCCGAACAGGGCGCTCGACAGGGTCTTGACGGCGACCCCCGCAAGAGGACCCCCCAACGCAGTGGCGATGGAGGGCGCGATCTGTCCAAGCAAAGGTCCAAACTTAGCGATGAGATCCACGTGTAGCTCCTAACGATGAACGACGCCGATGAGGAAGAGGATGATAATGGCGATGATAAGAACAGCCGTTAGGATGGCAGAACCCCAAACCATGATGTTGTGCATCAACTCTTCCTGCTCCTTCTCGGCCTCAAGGGCCGCCGCCTTCATATCCTTCTTGATCTGTGTAGTGTGTGACAGAACCTGATCCCAAGCAGCAATTCCAAACTCGCCGATGAAATGGTTCTTCAACTCTTCCATCATCGAGTCGGCTTCAGCCTTGGCGGCATAGGCCTCCATCGCAACCTGTTGGGCGGATTTACCAGAAGTCAGGCTTCCCTTTGGATCTGCCGCGACACGGGTGATCGCAGCAATGCTGTCAAACAAAGAACCAAGGTCCTTTGCCATGCCCTGCAACTCTTTGCCCACGGCGATGCCAGCCTTGAGGGCTTCAAAGGATACCTTCGCGGCAGCAAGGAGGGTAAGTGGGTCCACCTATTTCCCCTTTTCAATAAGGGTGATCCGCTTGTCGAGTTCCGCAACCAGCTTCATCATGTCGAAGCGGATAGCGGATCTAGCCTGCGCAGCGTCTGCCGCCATATCGAGGCGAGACTTCTCGACCGCCGACATTGATCGTTCACGGTCCAAGGTCATGGCGGCACGGGCCAAGGCGCTTTCCTTTTCTACCTTGGCAATCTGGTCAGATAGATGTTCCCGGATCTGAGCCATATCAATGGTCGTCCCCTGCGGAGGGATGGCCTTGTTATCAGCGTTCACGACCACGGCGATCTTGGACTTCAGTTGAATGATCTCACTATTCGCCGAGGACAGCGCACTCATAAGATAGACCACGCACGAGAACAGGATCGGGATACCAGCGAAGGTAATTTTCTCGACCAATGCGCCCTTAGAGGCGCTCGCCGCCATCTCAATGGCAAACTTTTCCTGTTTCTCTTCCGTTGTGGACATGACAGATCACCTTAGCTGACAGTGTACTTCTGGGGACGAAGCATCGCCCCAAAGCCACGGGCAGTCTGTTCGCCCTTGGGGGCGGCGGGGATCGACACGCCTTCAGCATAAGTCCTCGGAACAATGCCCTGACGAACAATGTCCTGATTCATCTCGATGGAAACGTCCTGCTGCTTCGCACGGGGGGAAGCCGCCTGACCATACTTGGCGGTGCTGATTGCGCGGGTGAGGTTTGCCACTGGTGTTCTCCTTAGCCGAAGAGTTGTTTGTATTGCGACAGATAGTTCCGGTAGCTATTTGGGTTGATAGCTGCTTGCTGGATGGCGGGCAAGTTTAGGTCATACGCAAGTTGTCGTGAGGGCTGACCAAAGTCAATAGTGCGGCCATTCTGGACAACAGGAGACCCAAACTGACGGTTCGAACCGGCGATGCCTTGAAACTCAAAGTTCCTTGCAGCGACAGAACTGAGTGACCCAGAAGTAGTGGGAGGCCTAGCAGCCCCACCGCCGCCACCGCCTCCAATCGAAACATTGGTTCCGCCACCACCGCCACCACCCCCGAGGCTAGAGATACCCCCGCCGGACGGCGTATACCCACCAGAGGCAGGAAGCGCCATCGGACCCGGAGCAGGTATCCTCTGTTGCTCAACCGTTGGGGCTCTTGTCAGTCCGGGAGGACTGACACCACCAACCGAAGGCGGAAGAACGTACTTCGTTTGAGGGTTGCTGTAATCCAAGGGCGACGGGGTTGCAGGCTTACCAAGATTAGCCAGTTCTTCCGGAAGGGCATATTGCTTGTTGATAGGCTGATAGGGGGGACTGTAGGGCTGCGGCTCACCCATTCGCGCTACATATCCGGGAAGTTCATAGCTCTGGCCGGGGGGCTGATAATCCAACGGTGAGGCAGTCTCGGGTTTCCCAGCAAACGCCAGCTCCTCGGGAAGAACATACGCCTTCTCAGGGGCAACGAACGGAACCTGATATTCCTTGGCGACAGGCGCTCCGTCAGACGGTTCATCCAACACGCTGACGATATCCGCGCCCGGCGATCCCGGCGCATTATAGGACATGCCCTGCGATCCGCCCGGAAGAGCGTAGGTTCCAGTTCCAAATGGTGCGGCATACGGGATAGTGGATGGTGCAGTTGTGGTTGCAGAAGTTTCGCCGGGAAATGGGCCGGGGACCTGAACAGGTCCTTCCGCAGGATACGAGATGACAGGCGTGCCCCCCGCCGTCTTCGGGAGCGTTCCGATTTCAGCAGGGGCCTCAACAGGAGGGACATACTCAGTGGCCGTCGCGCTCTTGGGGTAGTTGGCAAAGCCACCTGTCAGGTTGCTGCCAATCATCGAGCCGGGAGTTTCCATCCCAGCCAACTTCATCCCAAAAGCCAACGGGCCATAGAATGGGAGGCCCAAGGCCCCGAGACCAAGGTCAATCGCAGCACCCGGCGCAGCCTTGATTGTTCGGTCCATCCAAGACGGACTTGTGACGGCATTCGCGTCAGGGGTTTCACCCGTTTGCGCGGGGATATTAGCAGGAGGCGTGGGCTGCTCGGCATACGACATTATGCCCCGTGGAAGATTGTATGCAGAGTTTCCAACACCAGTAATCATTGTGGGTAGGGCAGGAGGCGTATTGTAGGCAGATATCTCAGCATCGCTTGGGCGGGCAAGAGGCATTGGAGCTTCGCCCGCAGCAAAGGATCGAGCGCCGCCACTACCGGGGACATCATATACAAAGGTCGTAGGACCAATGTTCACGGCATCCCGGTTATTGGCCCAACTCGGGGGAGCGCCAGTCTCCATGCTTCGTAGAGCATAGAAGTTCCTTGCCCCGCCCGTGATATCAATACCTCGATCAAAAACCTGATTGAAAGCTTCTTCAGCAGCCTTGTATTTCGGGCTGTTCTCAGGAACAAGGGTTGGATCCCTGTTCGGATCGCCTTGGTTACTGGCATTCCACCCGGAAAACTGTCGGGGAGCCTGCACAACGTCGATAGCAGTATCGCCCCAACGCCCAGACTCAAGGCGGTTGCGGATCACCCCACCAACGCCCATCGCTTCCTGAACAAGGGTTGGGTCACCTTCCTTCTTCCGGTAGTCGGTCTCAGAAGCAATCGTCTGGATGACAGCCTTGCGTTCAGCTTCTGTCATTGAGATTGGAGGACGGACTTCAATCGGCTTACCCCGGAGATCGACGCCCGGAAGACGGTTGCCATAGCGATCCTCACCAAGATCAGGCAAGTTCTTGTCGTACAAAGCGGCATAGCCGCTCTCTTCCCCAACAGGAGCCTCGGCCTCCGCAGATAGATCAACGCCGGGCCTCAACCCACCCACGGTATCCGTGATGAGGTTCCCCTGCGCATCCACAAAGTCACCAGCCAGCGGGGCAGTGTTAATGCCGTCCGTCGTATCCCCCGTCGCAACGTCCGGGTTCCCCTGCTCATCAACAGAGAAGTTGGGATTGACGTTCGAGTAAATCTCGTTGGCAAACTCCGGAGCAAACTGCGAACGATAGAAAGCGTCCGGGCTCAAGTTGCCAAGGATGTCAGAGCGAAGGTTCGCGGTCGGATCAGCGTAGGCGAAGAACGGCAGATCAGGAGTAATCGGCTCCGGAGTCGGTGTGACGATAGGCTCTGTTGTCGGAGGGGTGTAGACATCCGGGGGAGTGTAGACATCCGGGGGAGTGTAGACATCCGGGGGAGTGTAGACCTCAGGAGGGGTGTAGTCATACGTAGGTGTCGAATAGTCCGGCGTCGAATAGTCAATCGCAGGAGGCGTGTAGTCATAGGTAGGTGTCGTGTAGTCAATCGTCGGTGCAGTGTAATCATACGACGGGGTGCTATAGTCGTAGCTGTAGTCCGGCGTCGAATAGTCCGGCATCGAAGTCGTGATGGGGTTCAGGTACGAGTAGTCGATGGGGGCAAGCGTGTCCCAACTATACGTCGGAGACGTATAGCCGTAATCATACGACGGAGTGCTATAGTCATAGGATGGGGTGGAGTACCCGTAATCATAAGACGGGGTGCTATAGTCATAGAAATATGAAGGTCCGGGGTCATAGTAATTGCTTGGGCCGGGGTCATAGTAATTGCTTGGGCCGGGGTCACTCCCACCGCTGCTAGAGCTGCTAGAGCTGCTAGAGCCACCGTCTTCATCAAACTCAAGCAAGCCGGTAACGGGGTTTATGGACCCCCGTCCGCCACGCGCCTTCAGAAAAGCGGCCTCCTCTGGCGTGATATGCGCCAGCACGGTATCCCGACCACGGCCCGCTGCGCGGACGCGATCCGAAAGGCTCAAGAGGCCAAACTTCCTGTTCATTGCTGACCCTTCCTTACGGCAGCAGCCCTATTTGCAAGATTGGCCCGCTCGATGGATACATTAGCACGAAGCTGCGCAATGTCCTCATTGGATTGACGGCGCTCGGCGTCCGTCTCCTCCTTCACCTGAAGACGGCGTTCCTCAAGATCAAGCTTATGCGCAGCCTCATCCATCTTCAACTCAAGCGCCTTCTCCTTGATATCCAAGTCCCTGTTCTGGACCTGAAGCAGAGGATTGGTCGCAGCATCGGGAGGCGGCGGAGCAATCGCAGCCATGATCTGATTAACCATCGCAGCCTCAAGCTTCGCAGCATTCGACTGGATCATCTCGGGCGGAGGCGGGTTAGGCTGCATCATCTGCCCACTACGGGGATCCATTTGAGGCTTCGTCAGTTCTCGCAAGGCAGTCTCGACCTGTTTCATCGCAGCAAAAGACACATGCTCGAACACATGCGCCAACAGGATCCCGTACACCTGAGGTGAGTTTTGAATGAGCGGCGTTTTGATGAACGCCACATGCGCATCAATATGCGCCAGATGATCCTGATCCGGAAACGCCTTCAACGGCAGCGCCCCGTTCGGGATCGTCATCGACCGAGCATTCTCAATCGCCGGTCCTTCAGGCTGGGGCTTGGGCGGTGGTGGGAGGATCAAGTTGATATCCCTCACACCCAACGCCGAGTACATCCGGTGATACGCCTCATAGGTATTATGCAACTGCGGCGCAGCCTTTGACAGCTCAAGCTGCTGCTGCGCCAAGGCAATCCGCTGCGTCATCGAGAAGATGTTGGGATCGCTGACAGGAATGACATCGACCTTCTGATCGAAGTCCTGCTGCATGATGTTCGGCTGCGCGTTCTCAACCGTGTACGGGTATTCCTGAGGCATATACTCCGCAAACACCTGAGCCAGCAGTTTTAATTCCTGCTTCTGCGCGTAATGCAGGCGCTTATGCACGGCGCTCAGAACGCGGCTTCCACGCTCCAGCAATGCGATGGTCGTGCCGACCGGCATTTCCTGATTGGAGTCTGTCATTCCAAGGTCCGCCGACCCGATAAACTTCTCGGCGGCTGTCACGCAGAACCCTAGCAGTTGCATGAGGGTTGCACTTGGCTCCTTATACGGAAGCGGCATAAGGTTGTCGCGAAGCGCCCCGCCCGGAGCGTCCACATCCCGCCACTCGCCCGGCTGGATCGGGTTCTCCGCATCCTGAATGCGCATCCCCTTGGCCTTGAAGCCCGCAGGAATGTTCACGAGGGTGCCCGCATCAATCAACTGTCGGAGGACCGAGGTCGATGATCTCGCCAGATTGCCCAGCAAATGCACCAACCCAAACCCATAGAACCCAAGTCCGGGCATGAACTTGTAGTGGACAAAATACTGGCGCTTGCGCCTCTTCGGATCGTTCTCACTAAAGTTGCGGCGGATCGCCAGAATGTCGCCGCTCGATGAGTCGATTGTTACGATATAAGGCAACTGGACCCCGGTCGGCTCGCCGTTCTCGTCCTTGTCCTCGTAGCCGGGGATATCAAGGGAGCAGTGGCACTCATACAGGGTGTACTCCTCGGTATCCCCCGAGGGTTCCACACCCGTGATCTTGTCCGTCTTCTCCTCGATCTGGTCACGCATCGGCTCCGCAGGAGGCGACATGTCCAAATCCCTATAAAACCCGCTGACCTGTTGCTTGCGGAGGTTGTTCTCCGACACCCGAAGCACATGCGTCACACGCTCCGCCGTCATCAAATCCCGCGCCGAATACGGCACGATCAAATCCTTCGGCAGCACATAAGGCGATACCGCCCGCTGCAAATCCCCGTCATAGTAGACCTTCTTGAAGGTCGATCCACCGTAGCCAAGGTAATACAGCATCTGGTCGTAGTCGGGATCATACTCCTCCATCTCGACCGTGATCTGATAGTTCATGTAGTCCTTCACGCGCTGGGCCTGCGCCTCCTTCTCCGGAGTTGTATTCCCAGCAATCTGCGTCCGAACAGGACCGCTCGCAGGCAACATTTCCTTGTAAGCCTGCGCCTGAAACTGCGTTACCGCCTCGTTGAGAAGAGGATGCACGACACCAGTCGAACCGTTAAAGGGTTCCGTGCGCTCCTCATAGATGAGGCCAAGCAACGTAAGCCCCTCCTCATACGCCTTTTCCCAATCCGCACGACCGCTATTGTCATCCTCAATCAATCCGCAAAGATCCTGACTGATCTTCGCCAGATCAGTGTCCGACAGAACCGTAGCCAGATTGTCGCCAAACCCAATCGACGATACATCCAACGACTCGATGTCCCGGCCAAAGATCACCGTCGCCCCGCCATCCTCGTCAGGCTCAATGGTTACGTCCCCCTCCGTTTCGGAAAGATCGTCCTCGGGGACATCGACCTCCATCCCCGGACCACCGTCCATCGCCATCGGGTTGTTCGGAAGGGCCTGCGCAATTCCAGAGTAAGGTGCGGCCATTAGTAGTAAACCCTGTTCGTGGTCCGTGGACGGTCGTCCATCTGATAGTCTTCAGGATGAGCGATAAACCCGCCCTGCCGGAAACGCATCAACGCCTGCGTGGCACAGTCAACCATATCATCATGTTCCGCAAACGGGAAGGCCGCGATTTCCTCAACAACCTCCTCCGCCCACGAGGCGTCCGGCCTCCACACCAGCCCCGATTCAAACAACGGAGCCACCGCATTCACACGGGCATGTTTGTCATTGCCCCGGCTCGGCGTAAAGTTAACAATCGGTATTCCCAATTGCCGAAGTTCCTGCGTCAACGGCATTCCCGCAGCCTTGGCCTCAATCAAAACCGTGTCAGGTTCCCAATACTTGTACTCCTCAAAGGCTATCCTCTTCAGGTCCGGAAACTCCCACCGGCCCTTCTTTGCATCCAGAAGGATCACATTCGCCGGGCTGTCCTCCCTCGGATAAAACACCCCCCAAGTCTGGATCGCCGTGTAATCTGCCGTCCTCGTCTTTAAGTAAGCAGTATCATAAGACTGCATAACATACTGTAATCGTGGGATTTTCGAGCTTTCCCAGATGTTCCACCATTCCCTCTTGATGATGGCCGCCGAGTCCGAAGTCGGCTGCTGCATGTACTGCGCCTGCCACTTCGAAGGGGTAATGGACGCCTGTATCTTCTCCAGTTCCTCCAGCTTCCAGTATTCCGGCCAGAGGGCTTTGCCGCTGTCCAAGATTGCCGGAAACTCGACCACCTCCCACTGATCGGCCTTGGGATCCGTCGCCATCTGCTTTAACAGACGGGCCGTCATGTCCTTGTCGCCCCACCTCGTCATCACCAACACAATAGCCCCGCCCGGTTGCAGACGCTGGCGAGGTCCCGACATGTACCAGTCCCACGCAGCCTCAAGGGCCGTGGGCGATTGAGCGTCCTGCTCGGAGTGCGGATCATCGACAATAAACAGATCAGCGCCGCGACCGGCGATGTTCGAGCCCACACCCGCCGCATAATACTCCCCGCCGTCGTCCGTCTCCCAGCGATACGCAGCTTTGCTATCAGCACGAAGCTTAACTTCAGGGAATACCTCATGATAGTCCGAGCCGTCCATGAGGTTTCTGACCTTGCGCCCGAACCGGATTGACAGATCCGCCGTATGGGTCGCCTGCATGATCTTCTTCGTCGGCATACGGCCAATGAACCACGCCGGGAACAGGAAGCTCGCAAACTCAGACTTTGTGTGCCTTGGAGGCATGTTTACAATGAGGCGCTTCAACTCGCCACGGGCCACACGCTCAAGCTTGTCGGCAACGATCTTGTGGTGCCGACCGGCCACGAACCCCGGCCATGTGTACTTCACAAAGTCAATGAAGCTGTCACGGGCCTTCTGTTGCTTGGTCAGCTTGACCGCACGGTTCAGAAGCTGCGCGTATTTCTTCGCGGCTTCCTCGGGAAGAAGTTCGATGGATGACATGAAGGGTTCCTGTAGAGGTCGGTTTTATACTTCTACAGTGTTTACAGAGTGGGGGAAAGGTCAGAGGTTCGTGATCGGCCCGCCCATCAACCATGCGTCACAGGTCCTGTCCCCCGCGCATTTGAAGTGGAACAGTTGGCAGTAGCCAAGGTTCGCGGCTTTCATGACCGCCTCGGCATGGCCCATTTCGAGGTTTTGGACGGGTTTTGGCTCGTCGTCATCGAGACCAATGCCCGTGGCGATGCACTCTAGCATCTGCTTCGTCTGGATGAACGCCGCGCAGTTGTCACAGCGGGATGTCTTCGCGTCCGCGACGTTCGTGTTCCACATCACGGCCTTCCGCTTCCAGAAGTCCGTGCTGGGTTCCAGAGGGTTGAGGGGGCCGTAACCATACTCCTTGATGGCATGGTTACGGTTCTTGAGGTTGATGCTCACATCCTTCGTGGACGGAGGACAAACCTTAGGGCTCCGGTAACCACGGCGCAAAGCCTCTCCAACAGCGGCGTTCTTGGGCATGGAGGGGGATCCTTGTAGTCGTACTTACAGGAGGAGGGGTGTTTCATCAGGGGAGATTACTACAGAAATCTTTGGCGGGGTAGGGGATCCTAGGGGGCATTCGTTAACAGAACCCTGACAATGGATCTTTTTGAGTTGCTGTGGTTGTGGCAAAAACAGTGATTTAGGCCGATCCACGCGACACGGCCCGCAAAAGGGGGGTCGCGCATCGCGGACATTGAATCTGTCACCTGACAGAACCGCCCAAGGGACCCGACACTTGATTGACTCAAGCAAGTATGACAGGCGCAAGGTCCATGCCCAGCACTTCTGTCACCTGACAGATGACCGTGGGCCGGTGACAGATGACAGGCGCACCCCGAGCCGGTGACAGACCGTCCGAAGATATGTGCATGAACACACATATACCTTGGGCAGACGGTGACAGGACCATGGACCATAGGCCAACGCCGGGGCATAGAACGCCCTAGGACTGGCGCTTCTGTCAGAGGTACATGGACCACGGACCATGCGTCCGAGGGCATTGGGCGAGGCCCTGAGGCCTGATGTAGGTTCGGCAGCAGCGCCACGCAGGGCCGGGGAAAAGGCAGCGATCCAATCGCTTTGACAGGTGCAGTTGACAGCCAAGCCACAACCGTCTAAGGAATGGGGGCGGGCGAATCACGCCCCGACCCCGAGCCGCCGATAGAAAGGGCAGCTAACATGTTGAAAAGACTGACAGAAACCCAAATCGAAAGCACCGCCTTCATTGTTTCGATGAGCCTGCTTTGCGCTTGCGTGTTCCTGCTTTCCATTCTGGAGGGTTGAGCATGTCAGACCGTCCCTTGACAGTCGCCGAGCGCGACGTTCTCCGAGCCGCAATCAGGAGCCACCCCGAGTGGAAAGCCTACCGGCAGGCGAACCATATCGACGCATCCGGCTTGAACGCAGGCGAGTGTCGCCGAGCTTGCGCAGTGATGAAGATCGACATCGAAGCCACCCTCTCAGCAGCAGCAACCGAAACCAACAGCACAGAAGGAACCGAGGACATGAAAGATCGCAGCGTTGCCCCCTTCACTTTTGGCGGAGCAGTCGCCGACTTTCGCGCAGTC
>Ga0209500_10003194_pt1 | contig 11339 bp, 9 predicted proteins | sample S_140212_EF_Meta_FD_187323 | JGI IMG/M metagenome (GOLD analysis project Ga0209500, IMG submission 187323) | Freshwater microbial communities from Lake Simoncouche, Canada to study carbon cycling - S_140212_EF_MetaG (SPAdes) (version 2) | ecosystem: Environmental > Aquatic > Freshwater > Lake ...
AATCCGATAAACTCTTTTTCTAAAGCCATCATTGCATGATAGGCTGCAATACCAAAGTGATTTGAATTTGAAATTCCTGCCCAGCCACTTCCGTATTCAGCAGTTGCTTCCATAGCCAAGTTCATTGCAAATGGGGCGGATAATAAACCAATACCACCGTCGGCATCCACATGAATCATGGTTTTTTTTCTGTGATTCACAGTGAAATTCGGGTTGGGATTAATTCTTCCATTATGGATTAACCTTACATATCCACTCAATCGGGCAACGCCATGGCTATCAATTCCTCTTAAATCAGCATCAACCAAAACCTTCGCACTGAGTTGTGCATTTTGGGCAGAAAAACCACAAGTTTCAAAAACGGTGGCAATCCAATTTTTTAGTATATCTGATTGAATAATTATCATTTTGTTACTTTCAACCATTTTTGAACGGCACCTTCCGTTAACCAATAGTCGTTTGTTTTTTGATTGGCATTCAATGTTATAGCATATTCAATCTCGTTGAAGCCTTTAAAGTTACCCATTAATGATCGTAATAAACCTCCTCGACTGATTACGATTTCTACCGATTCAGGTCTTCCAAGTTTCATCCAAGTTGCTTCTAAATCGTTATTTATACGCACTCCATTTAATGCAATGATTTCATCATTTACATTCAATCCCAAATCTAAAGCTGGACCTGGATTTCTAACATATTTCACAATTGTTTTACCATTGGATAGTTCGCAATTCAATCCCCAGTTGAATTTATTTGCCTCAACTTTTTTGATGTCTAATTCTAGATTTTTGAAAATTGATGAATAATCAGGAGCTTCTGTTGAAGCTAACCATTTATTGAAATCTGCAGATAAATCAACGCCCGCAACTTTGTTGCAAACATTCAAAAAGTCTTCATCCGTGTAACCCATTCCATCTTTTACTTTCCCTTTTTTCGTATTCAAATAGAAGTCATTATACAGCGATTTATATACGTCATCCAATGATTTTTTACCATTGGTAGCTTTTGTAATGGTCATGTCTAACAATGCACCAATGATTAATCCTTTTGAATAATAAGAATATGAGTTGTTTTTTGAATTTTCTGAGGGACGGTATTCCTTGATCCATGCATCCCAACTCATTTCATGTAGTGTAGCGATTTTGCTTCCCGCTCTGTTTTCGTGATTATTTACATAGTTAAGAAGTGTATTTAAAAAGTCTTGTCGACTTACATAACCAGCTCTCATGAGTGCCAATTCATCGTAGTAGGAAGTGATTCCTTCAGCAATCCATAACGATTTGGTATAGTTTTCATTGTTGTAATCAAATGGACCCAAGGCAATTGGTCTGATTCTTTTCACATTCCACAAATGGAAATATTCGTGGGCAACCAAACCTAACAATCCTTGATAACTATTCGGATTTGCATATCCAAATCTAGACATCATGAGGGTAGATCCGTTTTTATGCTCTAAACCACCACCACCGGCTTCTACATTTTGAACAATGAATGTGTATGATTTACATGGATGAATTCCAATAATATTCGTCATGGTTTGACAAATATGTTGCATGTCTGATTTGAGTTTTTCAATATTTGCATTGTTTTTGCCAACTAACGCAACACGGTGCTTGATATTTGAAACTTCGAATTCAAATGTTTGGAAATTACCCAATTGTACCGGAGAATCTACCAATTCATCATAGTTTTCGAATTGCATAAATAACTCATTGGGAGAATTTAGCATAGGTTCTTGACTAATTATAGACATTGGACTTGCCGCTGAAATCCAACCAGCAGGAGTAAGCACTGTGAGTTCACCATTGAGTTTTTCTTTCCCTTCAACAAACATTAAAACCGAGGCCATATTTAAAAGCGCTTGATCTGCATCAATAAATGAAGTTCTAACGCTTAATTCAAAGCAATATACTTTGTAACGAAATGAAATTTTATCTCCTTTTTTTGTAGGGATAGACCAAGTGTTCTTGTCTGTTTTGTTCACTTCAATAGCCCTGCTGTTAACGTCGCAACTTACTGTTTCTACATTTTTCGCAAATTCACGAACCAAGTAACTTCCAGGTGTCCAAACAGGCATACTAATTTTCATATTGCCTTTTTCACTGGCAATGGTTTGAATAAGTACTTCAGCATAATGGCTTTTAGGGTTTGGAATACGAATTTCGTATTTTACATTTTGAGCGTCGATGTTGGTCATTGATAAAAATAGAATTACTATTAGAAAAAGTGCTTTTTTCTGCATCTTGCAAATTTCATTCTTTTTGCTCAATTTATAACGGAAAATTTATGTGAGTTTTTTTTCTTATCTTTGATATTATGAAAAACAGGATAGTTCTCTCAATATTCATTTTAGGCGTATTTTTTGTTTCATTAAATACATCTTGTAAAAAGGAAACAACAACAACAACAAATAAAGATACAACTTCAGTTGATACAACGAAAAAAGCTACATATTTAGAGCAGATGTTTGAATTGTATGTATTGAATTCCCCAGTTATCATTACATCCGCTATTGATACTGCTGGTAATAACATTACAGCGCAATACCAAGATGAGATTATTACATTGAAAAAGAAGACCTATTACGATGGTCCTTTAGAAATTTTGGCAGGTGGTACTTTATATAAGGGTACTTGGAAAGCGAATAGTGATTATTCAACATTAGAACTATCAATTACAGGAAAGCCTGAATTTGAGTTTTTCTTAAGTCCTTGGCGTTTTACTTATAAATCACTGACAATTTTGAGATTGGCTCCTATTGCCAATCCTTTGAAAAAGACATTAGAACTACAGAAGAAATAATTAATCTTCTTCTTCTCTTTCCATGATTACAGTTTTTCTAACTGTTTTCCGTTTTTCTGGATCGAAATATTCTTCAGTAACCACATCCTTTTGCCAAGGATGAACGTTATTGTCCCTAAATACAACCCTTACAGAAGCGGAAACGTGGTGATATCCATTTGTGAGAATATTGTATTGGCAACCAAATCTAAATCTATTTTGTCCGAAAGAAGCACCTGCGCATATTTGGTGTAAAAATTTTCTATTTGCGTAAATTGCTTTAGTGTATTAAAGCTGCCTTGTGCTTTCAGATTGCCCAAAGAACCTGAAATTCCTAAGAGAATTATAATTAAAGGTTTTAAGAAATTACGCACGTTTTGCACTTTGAAAATGATATTCAAAGATATTGAAAGATTTTCATTCTTTTATCAATACTGAAATCAAAATTGAATTTGTATCTTTGTTTCATGGAAGAAATATTTGTGAACAAAGTAGCAAACAGTGGTTTAATTTCACTAAACCTAGAAGATTTTTATTCCGTTGGCGACAGGGTTGAAATTGATGTGAAGGATTTATTATTTATGGGATTGGTATTGAAGGAAAAGGATTTTCGTGAATATATCAAAACCAATGATTGGACCATTTATCAAGACAAATTTATAGCCGTACACTGTTCAGCTGATGCCATTGTGCCAACTTGGGCATATATGTTAATAGCTGCCAAGTTATCGGGAATTGCGGCTAAAGTAGTTTTCGGAGACTTGAACGCACTTGAAGCTGCACTTTGGGAAAATGCATTCGATCATTTAGAAATAGAAGATTACCGAGACCAAAAAGTAGTAATCAAAGGTTGCGGAGATTTACCTGTTTCACCAGCTGCCTACACAAATATCTCTAATAAGTTAGTTCCTGTAGTGCAAAGTTTAATGTACGGTGAACCTTGCAGCACAGTGCCGGTTTATAAAAGGAAAAGTTGATTAGATAGATTCAGTCTAATCCTCCCGAAAGTTTTCGGGATAATCTTTCTAATTTTTCTAATCTTTCTAATCTTTCTAATCCGTCTAAACTTATATCGGGTTTAATCAATAAAGGTAACCTTAATTGTATTGGTTCTTTGTTTCTTATGAATTGGCATGCTTGCACAATTGATAACACAATCTCCCTCAATCACAATTTTTTCGTCTTTTAATATGTCTATGATATCCTGGAAGGTTTCGTCGGTGCTCACAAATTTATCGTAATAAAATCCGCGTACACCCCAAACAAGACTCAATGTATTCAACAAGAATTTATTGTCTGTGAAGATATAAATACTTGCTTCTGGACGATAACTGGCAACTTTAAATCCAGTGTATCCACTCTTTGTCATGGCAATAATTGCTTTTGCTTTTAAGTGGTCACTCATTCTAACAGCGGTAAAACAAATTTCATCTGATGCAAAAGAAGGAGAGGAGGCATCTGGTTTAACACCTTTATAATAGGCTCTTCTATCTGATTCAATATCAGTGATGATGCTATTCATAAATTCAATAACACGTATTGGATATTTACCAACGGATGTTTCAGCAGAAAGCATAACTGCATCTGCGCCATCCAAAACCGCATTCGCCACATCTGTTATTTCTGCTCTTGTTGGCATGCTATCTGTAATCATGCTTTCCATCATTTGGGTAGCAATTATTACTGGCTTAGCAGCCAAAATACATTTTTCAACAATTGATTTTTGAATTAGAGGGACTTTCTGAAGTGGAACTTCAACTCCCAAATCACCACGAGCCACCATAATACCATCGGCTACTTTAATAATACTGTCTATATTGGCAACTGCTTCTGGCTTTTCAATTTTTGCAATTACTTTGGTATGTTTTCCTTTTGCCGCAATAATTTCTTTTACAGCAATAATGTCTTCAGCGGTTCTCACAAATGATAAAGCAACCCAATCAACATTCTTTTCTAAACCAAATTCAAGATCAATCAAATCTTTTTCAGTTAAACAAGGAATGGTAACTTTCGTATTTGGTAGGTTAAAACCTTTGTTCGACGTTAATACTCCACCAGCAACAATGGTTGCTTTTAAATTCTTAGCATCTATAATACTATCGATAACCAATTCGGATTTCCCATCGTTCAATAATATACGTTCACCAGGTTTTGCGTCTAGGGGAAGTCTGTCATAGGAAACATAAAGTTTTTCTTTTGTACTAATACATTCAACAGTGGTAACAATAATTGATTCCCCATCAACAAGATGTATTTCACCATCTACTTTACCAATGCGCAATTTTGGTCCTTGAAGGTCTTGCAGAAGGGCAATATGGCTTCCTAATTTTTCATTAATTTTTCTAACGCGCTCAATAACTTCATTATGGATTTCATGTGCTCCATGAGAAAAATTGAGTCGGCAAACATCCACACCAGCGTGAATTATTTTCTCTAGCATTTCTTCGCTGCTAGTGGCAGGACCTATTGTTGCTACTATTTTGGTTTTGTTGAAATTCTCGTTGTACATATTTTGTTTATAGATGTCGCAGCAAATTAACCCATGTAAATTTTATTGCTTTTTCTGGTGGAAAAACATAAGCCGTTTGAATTTTATCAATCGATTTTAGTTTTTCTAACCAAAGTTCAAAGTTAGGCATTAGTTCTTCATCCTCTATCAAAATCCAATAATCTGGAGTTGGTTTTCCCGAATAAATTTTTCCCAATGTGCCATTATTTTGCAAAATCCACATCGAAGTAAACTGTTCTGACCCCTGAAAATGGTATTCAACATGCTGCGAAAACATATTTTCATGCAAATTTATTGCAAAAGTTTCGGGTTCGCACACAAATTTTAAAGAAAAAGTGTCATCAAGACACCAAGCCAGCAAATACGGGCTAGAATCAGTATGTACGGCCACTATTTTGAAGTCGTTTGGATGCTTAATTATGGTAGATTTGTATCTTTTCATTGACAAAATTTCAATACAAAAATAAATTTTCATTCTGATGTAAAGAAAAAATTGTTTCTTTGTAGCGCAAAAAAATCATTCATTATTATCATGTCAGACATTGCAGAAAAAGTAAAAGCCATTATCGTAGATAAACTTGGCGTAGATGAAGCAGACGTTGTTACGGATGCAAGTTTCACCAATGATTTGGGTGCAGACTCATTAGACACAGTTGAATTGATCATGGAATTCGAAAAAGAATTCGACATCAGTATTCCCGATGATCAAGCAGAAAAAATCCAAACAGTGGGGGAAGCTGTTCGTTACATCGAAGAAAACAAAAACTAATTTATGCAACTCCGGAGAGTTGTTGTAACTGGAATGGGTGCAATTACGCCCATCGGGAATACTCTTGATGAGTATTGGAAAGCACTGGTAGCAGGTACCAGTGGAGCTGGATTAATTACCCATTTTGATACTTCTAAGTACAAAGTGAAGTTTGCATGCGAGGTCAAAAATTTTGACGTCCTTAACTTCATTGATAGAAAAGAAGCGCGAAAAATGGATCCATTTGCCCAGTTTGCTATGGTGGCCGCCGATGAAGCTATTTTACATAGTGGAATCTTACAACAATCTCACAATCTCGATCGTATCGGGGTTATTTGGGGCGCTGGAATAGGTGGCTTGTCTACCTTTTTCACTGAAATTGTAGATTATGCAAAGGGCGACGGCACACCACGCTTCTCGCCCTTTTTCATTCCTCGAATGATTATTGACATTGCCGCTGGGTATGTTTCAATGAAACACAATTTGAGAGGTCCCAATTATGGTACTGTCTCTGCTTGTGCTTCTTCTACTCATGCACTTATCGATGCATTTAACTTAATCCGACTTGGCAAAGCCGATGCCATTGTTACTGGAGGATCAGAAGCTTGCGTAAACGAACCATCTGTTGGTGGTTTTAGTAACATGAAAGCCCTTTCCGAAAGAAATGATGACATTATGACCGCCTCAAGGCCTTTTGATAAAGATCGCGACGGATTTGTAATGGGTGAAGGTGCTGCTTCTCTTGTTCTTGAAGATCTTGAACATGCAAAAGCGCGCGGTGCAACTATCTATGCAGAAATTGTTGGTGGTGGAATGACGGCTGATGCCTACCATTTAACTGCCCCTCATCCAGAAGGGTTGGGAGCGAAAAATGTAATGATTGCCGCTCTTGATGATGCTGGAATGAAAGTAAGCGATATTGATTATATCAATGTGCACGGCACAAGTACACCCCTAGGTGATATTGCCGAAACAAAAGCCATTAAATCGGTTTTTGGAGAGCATGTTTATAACCTCAATATTTCAAGCACCAAAAGTCAAACAGGACATTTATTAGGTGGAGCCGGTGCTATCGAAGGACTCGCAAGCGTACTATCGGTATATCATAACGTTGTACCTCCTACAATAAATCACTTTACGGATGATCCAGAAATTGATCCCAAATTGAATCTAACATTTAATGTAGCACAACATCGTACTGTTAATGCTGCACTAAGTAATACATTTGGTTTTGGTGGTCATAATGCTTCTGTGATTTTCAAAAAATTCGTAGACTAATTGTTTGTGGATTGAAGCTTCTTTTTCAAAGATCTCCTCAACAAATTAAACATCTGAGAAGAAAAATTTATCTCATTACAGGGGTAAGACCTTTTCGTCTGTCTATCTATCGCGAAGCACTTACGCATAGTTCAGCCGCTGACGCAACAATGTCGGCTAGTTTATTTGCGCCCCGAACATTAGACAATGAGCGTCTAGAGTTTTTGGGGGATGCAATACTTGATTCTGTAATTGCCGAACTGCTGTTTAAACGGTTTCCATATAAAGATGAAGGATTTCTCACGGAAATGAGAACTAGAATTGTGAACCGCGAACAAATGGGAATGCTTGCCTACAGGTTGGGTTTGGTAGATGTTATGGAAATGAAACCAGAACTTCAAAAAAACCATACAGCCCTTAGAACCATTGGCGGAAATGCCTTGGAAGCTTTAATTGGTGCCATTTATCTCGATAAAGGTTACAAAAAAGTTTCGAAGTTCATTCACGACAGATTGGTTGGTCAATACTTAGACATTGATAAGCTTATGCTCACTACGGTGAGTTACAAAGCTGTATTCATGAAATGGATACAAAAAAATCAGAAGAAATTGGAATGGAAGTTTGAAACCGAAGGTACGGGTAAAAACGACAACCATGTAGTTTCTATGATGGTAGACGATGAACTTTGGTTCTCTGAAATCAATAAAAGTAGAAAAAAAGGAGAGGAGCTTTGCTGTGAAAAAGCTTGTCGCCGATTAGAATTGGTTGATATTTAACCTTAATTCTTATTCCTCAGTAGATTCGTTTGTAACATCGTTTGGCACGTAAATAATTTGTCCAGATTCTTTGGCAAATTGACACCACTCGCATTTATTACAACCTTCCATGAAATTCAAACTTTGAAGCTTCTCATTTGCTTTGAGCACCCATGATTTTATTAAATCGAAATCGTCATTGGAATAAATAATTGGAAAATCCTGAAATTCGCCATCGTCAGTTGATATCAATGATTCGATCACTCCATTTCTAGATTTCCAGTTTTTGTCTTTGAAGGATTCATTAATCATCATGGTGTATAAACCCAATTGAAACCAATAGGAAGGTGGGAAATTGCCTTTTTCAATATTTTGCTTTGAAGGGATTTTAGATTTTGTTTCGGTATTTTTTAGTTTACTTGTTTTGTAATCGTAGACAGTGATATCATTTCCCTCAAAAACCATTTTGTCTAAATTTCCTGTAATTGAAATGCCTTCAATTTTTGTGTTAATTGAAAACTCAGTTTCGATTTTTTCGTATTTTTCATATTGCTGAATTTTCTGAGCATGATATTTGGGTAAAATAGATCGCCCTTGGTCTAGTCGTAACTCAAATTGTTTCTGGGTAAATCCAGCGCGAACTTTCATCATTTCATATTCGAAATGTTTCACCAATTCTGGTTGCGACATCCATTTTTTTGCATTCACACCTTTTACAACAAATTCGCGTAGCGCAGCATGAATGGCAGTACCAAATGCACCGTATTGATTTGGTGCCGACGGAACCCTTAATATTCTGCTGAAATAAAATTGCACTCCACACGTCATTAAAGTTTCAATGGATGTGGGTGAGAAAATTAAATTTTCAACTTTTGATTTAAGCCAATCTTTCTTATCAATTTCCAAAATGGGTTTGGATGTTCTTTCTAAACATTTTTGTTGGGCCCAGAGTAACTTTTCAATTGGAATTTGCAATGGTTCTTTGGATAATTGATTTTCTTTGGCAATATCCAATACAAAAGTTGATGCCAAGCTATCAGATACCTTTGAAGCAATTTTATATTTGCAATAACTGATAGTTAGCTGTTTTTTAGCCCTTGTCATGGCAACATAGAACAAACGCCTTCTTTCTTCAAAGGAATCGGATACAGTACTTTCGCTTTCTATAATTCTATTATTTCCGAGTATCAATTGACGAATGTTATATGGTAATTTCAAGCTTTCATCTTTCTCCCAAACAGTATCATTTCCCCTTAAAATATAAACATGTTCAAACTCTAATCCCTTAGACCCATGAGCAGTTAGCAACTGCACCCCAGAACTGTTTCCAATTCGTTTCTCTAAGAATAGCGGAATATCAGATTTTTCCATTTTTTGAAACATAGAAATCATTTCTTTTAATGAAATAAATGGGATACGGTTATTTTGTTGAACAGCAAACTCCATAAAACTATGTAGAATTTCCATTGACCAACCCGTGTCGTCTTTCTTTAATGCGTTTGCTAAGAATCCACCTTCGCTGTATATTCTTTGTATAAGTGTTGGCACATTTTCAACGGTAGCTATTTTGATCCATTTTTCTACATTGTCCCACAGTGCTTTAATCGCATCGATTGATTCTTTGCCATAAATTTCAGCAGATCCAGGAGAACTTAGCATTTTTGAAAAATGTTCTCTCCATGAATAACTTTCGTTATGGTATTCCTTTTTGCGTTTAATCTGATAAATTTCAACCGAAATTTGATTCAAAGTAAAAGTTGATATCGCATATCTATCGCTCAATAGCAATTGGTAAATGAGATACTCTCCAGAGTTAGGGAGACTAGCCTCATAGGATAAGTAGGTCATCCATTGAATCAGTTGTTTTACAATAGGTTCTTGTAAAATATTGATAGCCCTATTTAAAACGAAAGGAATATTTTTTTCCTGAAAAAGTTCTATAATGGTTTGTGCATGTTTGTGCTGGCTATATAAAATGGCAATGTCTTTTGGAACAATACCCTCATTAATCTGTTTTTCAATTCTTTCAACAATACCAACAGATTCGTGGAATTCATTTTGATATTGGATAATTTCGGTTTCTAAATTTGGGAAATCTTTATTTGCTCCGCTGCTAATTAAATCCTTACTTAATCCCTCGATAGTATTTACCAATCTACTATTGTTTTTAGAAATCAACTTTACACTGTCGTCTAAGATTGATTGGCTACTTCTATAATTTTTTGTAAGTACAATAGTGGTTAAGTTTTTAGCATACTTTTCTTTGAAACCAAGCATGTTACTCACCTTAGCCCCTTGGAAAGCATAAATACTTTGATCGTCATCTCCAACTACAAAACAATTGGGATTGTCTTCCCAGTATGCAATCAGTGAATATAAAATTTCATTTTGAATACCGCTTGTATCTTGGTATTCGTCAACCAATATATATTGGTATTTCTCTTGTACAATGGATAGGAGTTCTTGGTCCGTTTTTAATTTCTCATTTACCCAATTAAGCATGTCGGTAAATTCATATACGCCAAGTTCTTTTTTGAGGGAATTATATCTACCGAGCAATTTCGATGCCTCAATGAGTTTTTTCCAGTTGTCTTGTAATGGCTTTCTTAGGTTTGCTTTGATGTCCCCAGCATTAAATTCTTTATATTTTTTCTGATATACCATTTTGGGGAATTGCAATTTGAACATTTCATCGTCATTTAAAATTTCAATCCAAAGTTTGAATGTATCTACATTATATCCCTCAGACTCCATTAAATTCCATGTTTTACGCAGATTTCCAATGAGCACAGTGTCGCTATCGGAATAGCTTTTTAGCGGAGAATCTTCGTGTATTTCTTCAATTATTTGTTGAAGGATATCAATGCGCTCTAAATCGTCCATCACGCGCATTTCTCGTTTGCCAAACTTTTCTGGAAAGTCTTTTATGATTTTGTTACATAGTCCGTGAAAGGTAAAAATATTGACTTTGTAGGCATCGCTTCCCATGAACGTTGCCAAACGTTGCTGCATGGCTGTAGCGCCAGCATCGGTGTAGGTTAAGCACAATATGTTTTCAGGAATTGATTCTTTTTCAAGGATATTTAAAATTCGGGTAGCCAGAATTTGGGTTTTACCAGTTCCTGGCCCAGCAATAACCATAACAGGTCCTTCTAATTGGTCTACGGCCTGCTTTTGCTCAGGATTTAATGATTGAAAAAGAGAATCAAATGAATTCATAGTTTTATAAATATAAGAAATTTCTTTCAAATTTCAAAATAAATCAACTTTTTATGTAGAATGTTTGATA
>Ga0209500_10003196_pt1 | contig 11328 bp, 11 predicted proteins | sample S_140212_EF_Meta_FD_187323 | JGI IMG/M metagenome (GOLD analysis project Ga0209500, IMG submission 187323) | Freshwater microbial communities from Lake Simoncouche, Canada to study carbon cycling - S_140212_EF_MetaG (SPAdes) (version 2) | ecosystem: Environmental > Aquatic > Freshwater > Lake ...
AACGAAGCGTGTTCGCCATTTTGAAACCTGCACCATTTCATGGGGATTGCCCTTTCAAAACTTGACCACCAGACACGGCGCGCCGATGCGTGCAGCTCACTCAGCCGTCACCCCGGCCAAACGCACCATGCGCCCAGCGCGCTCGTACTCGGCACGCACAAATTTGCCCATCTCTGCGGCGCTGGTGGCCTTGGGTTCAGCACCTTGGTGAACGATGGACTCTTTGACCTCTGGGCTGACGACCACCCGATGCACGGCCACGTTGAGCTTGTCGATCACCGCCGCTGGCGTGCCTTTGGGCACCATCAGGCCATACCAAGTGCCCGCAAAAAAATCGGGGTAGCCGCTTTCGGCCACAGTGGGCACATCGGGCAAGCTCAAGGAGCGGGCGCTGCCGCCCACGGCAATGGCGCGCAACTTGCCCGCCCGGGCCTGCGCCAGCGGCCCTTGCATGGGCGTGAACGTCCAGTCGGATTCACCGGTGATGACAGACAACACCGATGGCCCCGCGCCTTTGTAGGGCACATGGGTAGCGCTGGTACCGGTCATGGTGGTCAGCAACAAACCGGCAAAGTGGCTGGCCGATCCCAAGCCGGCCGAGGCCATGTGGCTTTGCTGAGGCCTGGTTTTCATCCAAGCCACCCAGTCTGGCAAGTTGTGTATCGGCAAGCTTGGGTTCACCACCAGCAGGCTTTGGCCAATGGCAAACAAAGACACCGGCGCAAAGTCTTGGATGGCGTCGTAAGTGACTTTTTTGTAGGTGTGCGGCGCAACAACCAGATTGCCGCCCTGACCAACCCCGATGGTATAGCCATCGGCCGGCGCGTTCTTCAGCAGCTCCATACCGATCTGACCGCTGGCACCGGCCCGGTTCTCCACCACGAACTGCTGGCCCATGCGTTCGGACAACGTCGGCCCGATCACGCGCGCGATAAAGTCGGCGGCTTCGCCCGGCGGATAAGGAATGATCACGCGCACCGGCTTGTTCGGATAACTTTGTGCGGGAGCCAGGCCGGTCAGAGCGGACAACACTGCAAGAGCCAATAGTTTCCACGACTGCATGGCAGATCTCCTTCGGTTATTCCTTCGGTTATGAAAAGTCGCTGCGACTTCAACCTTAGACGTTAAATCTGAAATGCATTACATCGCCATCCCTGACGATGTATTCCTTGCCTTCCAGACGCATCTTGCCCGCTTCCTTGGAGCCTTGCTCGCCCTTGAATTTGACATAGTCATCGTAAGCGATGACCTCGGCGCGGATAAAGCCTTTTTCAAAATCGGTATGAATGACGCCCGCGGCCTGCGGTGCAGTGTCGCCTTTGCGCATCGTCCATGCACGCACTTCCTTTTCACCGGCGGTGAAATAGGTTTGCAGACCGAGCAGATCATACGCCGCCCGAATCAGGCGGTTGAGGCCCGGCTCTGTCATGCCGACATCAGCGAGAAACACGTTCTTGTCCTCGTCAGAAAGATCGGCGATCTCGGCCTCCAGCGCAGCACAGATGGCAACCACCGGGGCATGCTCCTTCGCTGCGTATTCACGCACGCGATCGAGCAGCGGATTGTTTTCGAAACCCTTGTCATCGACGTTGGCAACATAGATCGCCGGTTTGGCGGTCATCAGACAGAGCGGCTTCAACAGCACGAGGTCTTCCTTATCGAGCTTCATCGCGCGCACCGGATTGCCTTCGTTCAACTGGGCACGCACTTTCTCCAGCAAGGCGCCGAGGCGAATCGCCTCCTTGTCACCGGCCTTGGCGGTTTTGCCTGCACGTTGTATCGATTTCTCAACGGTGTCGAGATCGGCCAGCGCGAGTTCCGTATGGATGGTCTCGATATCGGAAATCGGGTCTACCTTGCCCGCGACGTGGATGACGTTGTCGTTGACGAAGCAGCGCACCATGTTGACGATGCCGTCGGTTTCCCGGATGTTGGCGAGGAACTTGTTGCCCAGGCCCTCACCCTTTGAAGCCCCCGCCACCAGGCCGGCAATGTCGACAAACTCAACCACCGCCGGTATGGTTTTCTGCGGCTTGGCAATACTGACCAGTGCCTGCATGCGCGGATCGGGCACCTCGACGATGCCGACGTTAGGCTCGATGGTGCAGAACGGATAATTTTCGGCCGCAATACCGGCCTTGGTGAGTGCGTTGAACAGCGTTGATTTACCTACGTTAGGCAGGCCGACGATTCCGCATTTAAGACTCATTGGATTTTTTCTCTTTGGTATGCAGCTTCAACATCGCTGCTTCGGTTTTGCCGTCGCACAACAGCGGCCAGATCTCCAGACTCTTCGCAATCGCCGCATCGATGACCGCTTGCTCTTCGCTACGCGGCGAACGCAGCACATAGTCGGCCACCTCCTGCTCGCTGGCGGTGGTTTCCCGCGGATGCCCCACGCCCAGCCGCAAGCGCCAGAAATCACGGCTGCCCAGGCATTCAGCGATGTCTTTTAGGCCGTTGTGTCCGCTGCTGCCACCGCCCTGCTTCAATTTGGCGGCACCCGGCGGCAGATCAAGTTCGTCGTGGACGACCAATATTTCCGGCGGCGCAATTTTGTAAAAGGTCGCCAGCGCGGCGACCGCACGCCCGGAATTATTCATGAAGGTGGCTGGCAACAGCAGCCAGGTTTCAGCCGCGCCACTCACCCTGGCCACGCGCCCGTGAAACTTGGCGTCGTCACGCAGAGAAGCGCGCACCGTACCCGCCAGCTGCTCAACCCACCAGAAGCCGGCGTTGTGACGCGTACGCTCGTATTTTTTGCCCGGGTTGCCGAGCCCGACGACCAGTCTCATGGATCACCGCTATCCGACGATTACATTGGACAAGAAAAAGCCCGCCATATTGCGCGCAACATGGCGGGCGGTAGGCATGCGCCTGGCTACGCTCAGGCCTTCTTGCCTGCGTCTTTCTTGCCGGCGTCTTTCTTGCCCGCATCCTTCTTGTCACCATCCTTCGCGGCGGCATCCAAAGCAGCCTGACCCGTGATCTCGGTCTTCGGCGCTGCGGTGGTTTCTTCCTCAACCACGGCGGCACGCGGCAGCTGCAGGTTGACGATCGCGGGATTATCTTTCTTCAAACGTGAAATCGGCTCAACGCCTTTCGGCATCTGCACGTCATTGATGTGCACCGAATAACCGATATCAAGCTTGGCGAGATCGACCGTGATGAATTCCGGCAGATCGTCAGGCAGACACTGGATATCGATTTCGTTGAAGACGTGGTTGACCAGCGCACCACCGACTTTGACGCCGGGGCAGATTTCCGCATTGATGAAATGCAGCGGCACCTTCATGTGGATCTTGTGGTTCTTGTCGACACGCTGAAAGTCCACGTGCAGGACGATCTGGCGGAACGGGTGCATTTGCACATCGCGCAACAGCACCTGCTGCTTACCACCGTCAATGTTCATATCAAGCACCGAGGCGTGGAACGCCTCCATTTTCAGATGACGGAACAACGCCTGATGATCCATTTCGATCGGCGTTGCCGCTTTGTCAGCGCCGTACACAATGCCCGGCACCTTGCCGGCAATGCGCATACGGCGGCTCGCACCCGTACCCTGCGCAGTGCGCGGAAAAGCTGTGAATTCGATTTTCATTTAAGTCCCCACTGTACGAATCGGCCGCGACCAGTCGATCCGGTTTCAAAATACGGCGTTCCTGCGATATTCCGCCTGACGCCGCGCCAAAAAATTATTCTACGAACAACGAGCTCACCGAATCCTCATTGCTGATGCGCAACATGGTTTCGGCCAGCAGGCCTGCAATCGAGATGACACGGATGCGCGGGCACTGTGCGGCCTCCGCGCTCAACGGAATGGTGTCGGTGACGACAATTTCATCCAGCGCCGAGTTGGCGATGCGTTCGACCGCCTTGCCAGACAGCACGGGGTGCGTGCAATACGCCAGAACTTTTTCAGCGCCACGCTCCTTGAGCGCACGAGCCGCTTCGCACAGCGTGTTTGCCGTGTCAACGAGGTCATCGATGATGACGCAGGTACGGCCTTCAATTTCACCGATGATGTTCATGACGGTGGCCACGTTCGGACGCGGACGCCGCTTGTCGATGATGGCGAGGTCGGCTTCCAGACGCTTGGCCAGCGCGCGCGCGCGCACCACACCACCGACGTCGGGAGACACCACCACCAGATTCTTGTAATTTTGTTTCCAGACATCGCCGAGCAAAATCGGACCGGAATAAATATTGTCGACCGGAATATCGAAAAAGCCCTGAATCTGTTCGGAGTGCAAGTCCATCGTCAGCACGCGGTCGACCCCGACCGAATCGAGCATGTTGGCAACGACCTTGGCCGTAATCGGCACCCGCGCCGAACTCGGGCGGCGGTCTTGACGCGCATAACCCATATAAGGAATGGCGGCGGTTACCCGGCCGGCCGAGGCACGCTTAAGAGCGTCGACCAGCACCAGCACTTCCATCAAATTATCATTGGGTGGTGTGCAGATCGACTGCAGCACGAAAACATCCTTGCCGCGCACGTTCTCCAGCACTTCAACCATGACTTCGCCGTCACTAAAGCGACCGACCTTGGCTTTGCCGAGATGGATATTCAGATGTTTGACCACATCCGCAGCAAGTTTCGGCGTTGCACTACCAGTGAACACCATTAAGCGATCGTACGGCACAGTCACCCTTCCGAAAGCAAACCACGGTTTGAAAAAATGGCTGGGGAGGTAGGGATCGAACCTACGAATGCCGGAATCAAAATCCGGTGCCTTACCACTTGGCGACTCCCCAACACGTAAACACTGTCGCGCGGTGCACACGCACCGGCGGCGATAATCCAGTTACTGCCCGGCCACCCGCATATCCCACAAAGGGTGGCGATCAAGGCCGCGCGCCACAATTCCGCGCATTGTCTGCGGCAAACCTGCCAGTACCTCGCGCGCTTTGGCTTCACTGCCGAATTCTGCAAATACGCACGCCCCAGAGCCGGTCATCCGAGCTGCACCACGCTGCTTGAGCCACGCAAGGTGCGCTGCGACTTCAGGATAATGCCTGCAAACCACCGCTTCGAGGTCGTTACGACCCGCTACAAACGAAAAGGGCGGTATTGTAAGCGGAATCGAATCCCTAATCAAATCCTGATCTTGGAATATACCCGCGGTCGCCACCCCGACTGGCGGCATCAGCACAACATACCACGCCGGCGGCAGTGCCAGCGGCGTTAATTCTTCGCCGACCCCGGTGGCCAGGGCCGACTCGCCGAAGATGAACACCGGCACATCAGCGCCGAGCGACAACGCCAGTGCTTGCAAGCGCTGCGGCGGCCAATCGAGCTGCCACAAACGATTCAGGGCCATCAGTACCGTGGCCGCATCGGAACTACCGCCACCCAGACCACCACCCAGCGGCAGCTGTTTGTCGACGGCGATATCGGCCCCCAACGTCACGCCTGCGGCCTGCTGCAGCCGGCGCGCCGCGCGCACCGTGAGGTCGTCATCAGCGGCAACCCCGGCCAGTGCCGTGGTGCGCTCGATGCGTCCGTCGTAGCGCACCGTGAGATGGATCTGGTCGGCAAAATCAATGAAGCGAAATACCGTCTGCAACAAGTGATAGCCGTCGGCGCGGCGACCGGTTACCAGCAGCGATAGATTCAGCTTCGCCGGGGCGGCAAACACAGACGGCGCATTCATGGCTGGTCCAGTTCAAGACGGTCGATGACCAGACGCACTTGCGCGCCAGCGCCCGACAACTCCAAACGCGCTGGCCGCATGGCCTCCGGCTCCGCATACTCGAGGGCGACATCCCAATCGGCCTGCCTGAGGCTGACAATGCGGCCACGCTCGTCACGCGTCAGCCCCTGCGCAGGCACCCCGGGGGCGACCTGACCCAACACCCAATAGCGCAAACCGGCCAGCGGAAAGCGCCAGCCAAACGCAGTTTGCGTCAGCGATTCGATCGAAGCGGCGCGATGCTGTTTTTGTTCGGCCGTGGTGAGCACGGCACCGCTACGATCCTGCCGCAGATGAGCCTGGGTCTGACCCAGCGGAGTGTTGAGCCAGATTTCGTCGGTACCACCGCCCTGTTTCCACCGAAGCGCGCTCGAAAACGCACTGTCACGGGAACGCACCGCCATGCGTCCGGACAGCTCAAAACCCGTTGTGCTATCCGGCACGGGCGCGAGCGGATCACTGGCGCAAGCGCCGAGCAGCAGCACCAGCAAACACACGCAGCATCGCAACATCAAGGGCATGACACGATCCGCGCCGGACACGCTCAGGGAGAGAATTTCTTGACCGTGGCCAGCAGCAGTTCGTTGGCTGGACTCTGCTTGAGGGCAACGCTCCAAACCTTGCGCGCCTCATCCTGGCGCCCGGCAACCCACAGCACTTCGCCAAAATGAGCCGCAATCTCGGCATCGGCACGCAACTCATGGGCACGCCGCAGGAAAGTCAGCGCCGTATCGTTTTGCCCCATGCGGTAGAGCACCCAGCCCATGCTGTCGAGAATAAAAGGATCCTCGGGCGCGAGCTTCAGCGCCTGCTCGATCAATGTGTAGGATTCCTGCAGGCGCTCGTTGCGATCAGCAAAAGTGTAGCCCAGCGCGTTGTAGGCATGCGCATGGTCCGGTTTGATCTGGATGACCTTACGCAAGCTCGTTTCGAGTATATCGAGGCGCTCGAGTTTTTCCGCCAGCATGGCGTAGTCATAGAGCAGTTCGGGCGAAGTTGGATTCGCCTCAACAGCACGACCGAGGAGATCGAAAGCGCCTCGCACGTCATTGGCGTCGCGCAGCAATTGCGCCTCGACCAGGGTGAACTGCGTACGTTCCTGCGGGTTGCGTCCGGCGCCTTGCAGATAGCTGCGTGCATCAGCCATGCGGCCCTGCTTGACGAGCACGCCGGCATAACGGGCGCGTGACGGCACGAACTGTTCACCACTGACCTCACCATACCACTTCAGCGCTTCCTCAAAAAGTTTGGCCTCTTCGGCAGCCTGCCCCAGATAAAAACGCACCGCGTCGGGATCTTTGTAATCATTGTCGAGCGCATGCTGCAAGAGCTTGCGGGCTTCATCCGCATCGCCCAGCTGCAGCGAAAGCAAGCCCACCGCCAATGACACGTCCGGGTTATTCGGAAATTCCTGCCGTAGCTTTTGAAACTCTGCGCGCGCCTGTGGATACTGGGTATCCGAGACCAACAGACGCGCATAGTTGAGACGAACGTCCATCGCCGCCGGATTGCGTTTGAGGAAATCAGCGAAAAAAGCCAGCGCCTCGCCATTCCCACCGCGCTGCTGCAACAGGCCACCAACAAACAACGCAGCCTGTTCCCAATCCGGACGCAGATTCAGCGCCTCACGCGCCTCAGTGAGCGCCAGCGGCAACTGCTCGGCTGCAACCGCAGCCTGCGCGATGCTGAAATGCGCTTCAGCCAGCTTCGGATAGGGTTTAGCCAGATTTTGCATAAGCTGCAACACCGCAGCCTTATCCGGATGGCGTCCGAGTAACGGATTCAACTGCATAAAGGCTTGTCCGACATTCTCCTTGTCAGCCGCGAGCGACTTCTCAAGGTGCGGCTGGGCGTCAGCCAGGCGCGCCTGGTTGATCATCAGTCCAGCCACCACCTGACGCGCCTGTTGCGACTCGGGGTCAGCGGCCAGCCAGATGCCGGCGGCTTCCAGCGCGGCACCGATAAAACGTCCGTTCCATGCCGCCTCGGTCGCCCGCTGCGCGATGCGCGGGTCGCGCGTCTCGCGTGCCAGCTCGAGGTAAGACTGCACCGCGACATTGATCTGGCCGCGCTGCAAGGCAATATCGGCGAGCAACAATCTGAAGAGTATGGGCTGGCTGAGCTCGATCTTCGGCAGCACCGGATTGCTGACCGGCGGCTGCGCCACTACGCGCGGTTTGGCCGCGGGCGGCTTCGCCGCTACAGTGGGGCGCTCTGCGGCCGGTTGCTGCGCAGGCGGCTGCACCGGCTGTTGCGCGCAAGCGGCAAGCAGGGCTGTCAGTGCCAGCGTGATGGTGCACTTAGTTTTCATTTGGGATGCGGGTTTGCGACCCGGCTTGATAGAGGGTGAATATTATCCAGCAAGTTCTTCATAAACCATCGCATATTAGGTATATTTGGCGCCCGCCACAAGCGAGAAACGGCGCCGCTGCGCGCGATATGGGAACGCATGACTGAAACCACTCCTGAGATCACTCCTGAGATTACCGTTTCGGCCCAAGGGCTGTCGCGCCGTTTCGGCGCGCACACCGTCGTCGATGACATCAGCCTCGAGTTAAAACGCGGCGAAATTCTCGGTTTCCTCGGCCCCAACGGCGCCGGCAAAACAACCACCATGCAGATGCTGACCGGCAACCTTGCGCCATCGGCGGGCTCGATCAAAATCTGTGGCGTGGATATGTTGGATCAACCGACGGCGGCCAAGGCACACATCGGTTACCTGCCGGAGACACCACCGCTCTACCGCGAACTCACCGTCAGGGAATATGTCGACCTGGCAGCGCGCCTCCATCGGGTTGCCAAAAACGCGCGAGCCTCGGCGGTGGACGAAGCACTCGCGCACTGTAATCTCAGCGAGGTCGCAAATAAACTCGTCGGCACCCTGTCCAAGGGTTATCAGCAGCGCGTCGGTATCGCCCAGGCCATCGTGCATAAGCCCAACCTCGTCATACTCGACGAACCCACGGTCGGTCTCGACCCCAACCAGATCCGCGAGATCCGCAGCCTGATCCGCGAACTCGGTCGCGATCGCAGCGTAATTTTGTCGACCCACATCCTGCCCGAGGTCGAGAGCGTGTGCGACCGCGTGGTGATACTGCATCACGGCAAAACGGTGTTCGGCGACACCATCGACGGTTTGAAAAAATTTCATGGCGGACGCATCGTCCACATCGGCTTGCGCCGCCCGCCTACACTTGAAGTGCTGGCAGCGATCCCTGGCGTAGCACGCGTGGAAGCCGACGGTGAGTGCAGCTTCCGTATCAGCTTTGCAGACCAGTGCGACCCCACGGACGCACTCGTGCGGCGCGCCGTCGAAGAATCCTGGGGACTCTTTCAATTGGTGCCGGCGCAAACCAGCGTCGAGGAGGTTTTTGTGCAGCTCACGCAGAAAGACGAGGCTGCGGCATGATCAATACGATCGCAGGCAAGGAACTCAAGGCATTGTTCTCCTCGCCGCTGGCGTGGATCGTGCTCACGCTGTTGCAATTGATTCTGGGCTTTGGCTTTCTCAAGCGGCTCGATGACTTCATGCAGATCCAGCCGCAACTGCTGCAAGCCCCCAACCCGCCGGGCGTCACCGAGCTGGTGGTGGTCCCCGTCTACGCGACCTGCGCGATTATTATGTTGTTTGCCGTGCCGCTGTTGGCGATGCGGCTGATCGCCGAAGAGCGGCGCAACCAGACGATGGTGCTGCTGATGTCGGCGCCGCTGTCGATGACTGAAATCGTGCTCGGCAAGTTCTGCGGACTGCTGGGCTTTCTGCTGCTGATCGTCGGCGTCACCACACTGATGCCGCTGGCGCTGCTGGCCGGCGGCCGGCTTGATTTTGGTCTGCTCGCCAGCGTGGTCGGTGGCATTGCGCTGCTGGCTGCCTGTTTCGCTGCGGTCGGGCTTTACGCGTCGTCGCTGACGGCGCAACCGATCTCCGCCGCGATCATCGCCTTCTGCCTGTTACTTGGCATGTTGCTCACCGGTGAAACCGCCAGCGACGGACTGCGTGAACGCGGCTGGACGGTACCGGCGGCACTGGCCCAGGTGCTCTCGCCGCTGAAGAACTTCGAGTCATTCGCCAAGGGCTCGCTCGACAGCTACAGCATCGCCTGCATGGTGTTGCTGACGGCGGTCTTTCTTGTCTTGTCGATCCGCCGCCTTGACGCGGCGCGTCTGGGCTGAAGCGCCATGCAAACCAACGTCCGCATCCGCCTTCAAATGCTCGCCCAGAACGGCCTCTTCGTTGTGCTGTTGGTCGCCCTCACCGCCTTGCTGGCATATTTCGCGCAAGATTACCGTCTGGTCCGCGACGTCACGCAGAACGGCCGCAACACCCTGTCGCAACAAGCGCGCGAGGTGCTTGGCAAACTCGGTGAGCCGGTCAAGATCACCATCTTCGCCGCACCGCAGGATGTGCGTGGCGACCTGCGTAAACAGTTGCGCGATTTTTTTGCACCCTACCAGCGTGTTAAAGCCGACATCACGGTGAACTTTGTCGATCCGCGTGAAGAACCCAAGCTCGCACAAGCGGCGGGGATCCGCGTGCCGGGCGAAGGCATCATTGAATACGGCAGCAAAAAAGAACACCTGACGACCTACAACGAGCAGACCTTCGTCAACGCCTTGATGCGGCTGATGCGCGCCGGTGAGCGGCTGTTGATGTCTGTCGACGGGCACGGCGAACGCCGGCTGAACGGCACGGCCAATCATGATCTCGGTGAATTCGGCAAACAACTCAACGCCAAGGGCTTTCAGACCAACAGCCTGAATCTCGCCATAGCACCGGAAGTGCCGGCCAATGCCAACGTGCTGTTAATCGCCACGCCACAGGTGAATCTGCAAGTCGCCGAGATTCAGAAAATCCGCCAATTCGTGCAGAGCGGCGGCAACCTATTGTGGCTGATCGATCAGGAACCGCTGCGCGGCCTGCAGCCGGTTGCCGAACAACTCGGACTCGTGCTCGGACCAGGCACCGTGGTTGATCCGGACGCAGCGCGCCTCAATGCGTCGCCAGCGATAGCCATCGGCGCGGGCTATGGACGCCATGCGATTACCGACAACTTCACACTCAATACGGTGTTCCCGTTTGCACGCCAGATCGGCGCCAATGAAGGCCGCGACTGGCGCGTCACGCGGCTCATTGATGTGGCGCCGCGCGGCTGGGTGGAGATGGGCAAGCTCGACGCCAAGATCAGCTTCGACAAGGGCAGTGATTTGCCGGGCCCGGTGACCATCGCACTCGCACTCGAACGTAACGTCAATGATCGCGCACAACGCGTCGTGGTGATCGGCAACGGTAGCTTCCTGGCCAACCAGTACCTGGGTAACGGCGGCAATCTCGATCTGGGCATGAATATGGTCAACTGGCTGGCGGGCGACGACGCCATGATCACCCTCCAACCGCGTGCGACCGTCGACGGCAACCTCGAACTCGGCCGTGGCGCGCAATACTTCCTGCTCTTTGGCTTCCTTATATTCCTGCCGTTGTCGTTTGCGGCGGTGGGCACGATGATCTGGTGGCGTCGTCGCAAAGGATGAAGAAAAGCCTGCTGATTAATGCCGGCTTGCTGGCGGTGATAGTGGTTCTGGGTCTCGCGGTATGGCTAAAGCCGGCCTCCAAAGAGCAACAACACAGCCTGTC
>Ga0209500_10003197_pt1 | contig 11326 bp, 8 predicted proteins | sample S_140212_EF_Meta_FD_187323 | JGI IMG/M metagenome (GOLD analysis project Ga0209500, IMG submission 187323) | Freshwater microbial communities from Lake Simoncouche, Canada to study carbon cycling - S_140212_EF_MetaG (SPAdes) (version 2) | ecosystem: Environmental > Aquatic > Freshwater > Lake ...
GTGGAACTGTGGTCAGCTGAAGGACCGGATGTGTTCTTAGAGAATCTCCGTTCGCGCATTGAAGAGTTGCGCATGCGCTGCCGCGCGAGATTGCGCGAGCGCACGCACGGTGCATTTCCGCCACCTGGCGTTGCGGATCGCCCGTATTGGGAAGACGACGCATGACTGGCGATGCGCCGCTGGAGCCACGCGCGCCGCTAGAGCCACGCGCGCCGCTAGTGCCACGCGCACCGCTAGAGCCACGCGCCGCGGCTAGTTGGGTGGCACGCAAGTTGCGCGAGGCAGGGCACCGATCGCTCTTCGCCGGAGGATGCGTACGTGATTCCATCCTTGGGCATGATGCCGCGGACTTTGATGTGGCAACCAGCGCAATTCCCGCTGAAATTCGGCAGATTTTCCCCCGCGCCATCGGTGTTGGTGAGTCCTTCGGAGTGATGCTCGTGCGTCACGGAGGACGTTCCATCGAGGTGGCAACATTCCGCGCTGACGGCGTGTATGTGGATGGCCGGCGCCCCGACGCGGTGCGCTTCAGCGATGATCGTGAAGATGCGGCGCGTCGCGATTTCACGATCAACGGGCTCTTTGAAGATCCCGAGACCGGCGAAATCATTGATCATGTTGGTGGACGTTTGGATCTTGCCGCTGGCATCCTGCGCGCGATCGGTAGTGCTGATGACCGATTGCATGAAGATCGCCTGCGGGCATTGCGTGCGGCGCGGTTTGCTGCCCGATTCGGACTGGTGATTGATCCCGGCACTGAAGCCGCAGTGCGCCGCATCGCACATGATCTCACGGGCGTGAGTCGCGAACGCATCGGTAATGAAGTGCGGCGCATGTTGCTGCACCCGAGCCGGGCGCGCGCTGTTGAACTCATCGAGACCCTCGGGCTTGGAGTGGCGGTGTTGGGTGAACCCGCGCCCAGTTGCGACTACGCCATCCTCGCTGCGCTTCCGGCAACGGCGGGCGTGGAAGAATCGCTCGCTGCGTGGATGCTTGGTCGTATCCCTGCCGATGTGTCGCCCGCTCGGCAACGCCGGTGGCGCGAGGCGCTCATGCTTTCGAACGATGAGTCGGAACTGCTTGCAGCGATCCTGAACCTGCGTCCCCGCATTGTCAGCTCGTGGACGGGTGGCGACCGGGCGGTCCGCAAACGATTGGCTGCCGCGCTGGGGTTCGCTGGCGCCATGGCGATGCTGCGCTCCGAGCGCCACCCAGTGGCGGCGACCGTTGACGCCGATCTGCCCGCCCTGCGCGCCGAAGGCATTCAGCCCGGGCCGTTCGTCACCGGGGATGACTTGGTGGCCATGGGAATGCGCCCGGGTCCAGCGTTTCGACCCATGCTTGACCGGGCGTATGACGTGCAGCTGAATGGCGGTTTTTCTGACCGAGATGCCGCACTTGCCGCCGTTCGAGAATGGCGGGACGGGTAAACTTCAAAATCCATGAAGCCGATCCTCCTGCTTGCAGCATTCACTGTCTCCGCCGCTGCCTATGCGCAGTCCGACGCACCTGCCACGGACCCAAGTTCTGCTCCAGACGCAGCGCCCCAGCAGGAGGAAACTCCGGCCCCGGCGGTCGCTCCGGTGGCGGCACCTGCCGCGCCCGCAGGACCAGTGAAGGCCCCACCGCCATTCACCCTTGGACGCACGGTTTCCAGCAAGAAGGGCAAGAGCCCCTACGCCACGGACACGCAGTTGGGCCATCCGCCGGTCGTTTATGTGATCCCCATGGAGGGATACATGGGCATCGACATCAGCGCGCTGGTCTATGACCGGATCATCAAGGACGTCAAAGAGAAGAACCCGGACCTGATTGTCTTCCGGATCAACTCGGCCGACGGTCGTATGAACGACAAGTACATGGAAGCCGTTGACAGTGCGCGCAAGGACGACAAGATCGATCCGCGCCGCCTGGCAAGTGGTATCACCGATTACCGCGACCTTGCAGCCAAGCTTCACAATGAATTGGATACGTACCCAACCGTGATGTATGTGCAGGACGCGCGTGGAATTTCCTGCGTGTATGCACTTGCATGGCCGTATATGTTCATGGCGCCAGACGCGCGCATTGCGGGTCTTGACATCATCGGTTCGCTCGGTGGTGGCAACGACGTTGACATCAAAGCCAAGATGTTCAGCGCATGGACCGGCATCGGCAAGGGAATCCTTGAACTCGGCGGTCGTCCGCAGGAGCTCACCGACGCGCTGATTCGCCCGGACCGCACGCTGAGCGCTGACATCGACGGGCGCACCACCAAGTGGCGTTCTGATACGGCGGGATCGTGGTATGTGATCGATCAATCAATGGAAGTTTCGGCTCGATTCACTGCAAAGTCAGCTGAGGACACCGGTCTCACGGACGGCATTGCGGTTGATGTTCCCGATCTCCTGTATCTACTTGGGTACCCGGAATACACGCTGTCCGACAGTGGCGAGAAGATCTTCCGTGACTACAACACCGCGTGGCGCAAGGTGTTTGTGGAGAGCAAGAAGTGGATGCAAGACTTCCAAGAGCCAATGGAGCAAGCCAGCGATCTTGGGAAGCGCAAGCAGATCCTTGAGAAGATGCAGAAGATGTTCAAGCAGTATCCGTCCCTTGCCAAGATGTGGGAATGGACGCGCGGCCTCACTGATGATCAGTTGAAGGTTCTCATCGAGCAGCTCACCGAGCAGATCCGCGGCAATAATCAGAAGAAGTCTGGATCAGGCACCTCTGGCGGTAAGACCGGTGGTAAAGGTGGCGGCAAGGGCCCTGCAGGTCCAATGGGTCCGGGCTGATCGCGCGCCTTCACACATAATCCGTTCGTTCAACATTCATTCACTGACTTGCGATCGAAGTAAGAGAACTTATGCGCACACTCACCGCCATTGCACTTTCCGCCGTACTTGCGGCTGCAACTCCCGCTCTTCATGCCAATGCTTTCGCGATGCCTCAGTCGGGCAAGCAGCAGCAAGTCAAGCTCATCAAGGGCACCTGGTGGGGCTCCGTGGGTGACCGCGTGGAGATTGTGGTCAAGGATCAACTTGCAACGCGGACGATGACGGGCACTGTCACCAAGATTGACTCTGACAAGGGCATCCTCACCATGGATGCTGAGATTGATGGCAAGAAGGTGAGCCGTCCAATCTTCACCAGTACCATTGTTTCCATCAAGCCTGCTGGTGGTTCGGCTGCGCCGGCGACGGTTGACGCTGCTCCAAAGACATCGTCCGATGCAGCACCCGCGGCCGATAGCAAGCCCGTCGCAAGCCCCGCCGCACCGACCGGCAAGCCTTCTGGAAAGGTTGACGCGCAGGGCTACCAACTTGATGAGAACGGCTACCGCATCGCCCCGCAGAAGGGCGTGTTTGTGCTTCCGTTTGTCGGCGGCGTGGGCGCCACTGCGCGCGCCTATGAAATCGAACAGATGGGTAAGGAGGCCGACAAGTGGGGCCCGGGCCAGATCATCATCTTGGACATCGATAGTCCCGGTGGACTGGTGACCGAGATCTTCAAGATTGTGGATGCGATCAAGTCCGTACGCGAGCGTCATCGCGTAGTGGCATGGATTCGCGAGGCTATCTCAGCTGCCGCGGTCACTTCCATGCAGTGCGACGAAATTTACTTCCGAACCATGGGTGCCGATGGCGCAGCCATGATGATTGCTGGCCGCGATAGTGTGTACGGCGAACCCCTCGATAAGTTCCGTGAAGAGCTCGGCGACATCATTGAGAAGAATGGTCGTCCGCGCTCCGTGTTCCTGGCGATGGTCTTGTCCAAGGACGTCCTGACCTACACCAAGGACCCGGTCACTGGCAAGCCAACCTTCCATGACAAGATCACGGGCCTTCCCGGTGAAATCGTCTTGTCGGACGACAAGGACAACCTCACTTTCAACGCCAGCAACGCTCTCGACTCGGGCTTCAGTAAAGGCACTGCCGACACGGGTGCTGAATTTGCGCCGCTCCTTGGTCTCAAGGAGTGGTACGAAATCAGTGACTACGGCGTGAAGATGGCTGGCGCTTGGAAGAAGTTGTACGAAGAGTGTGAGAAGGATCTCTCTCTGCAGATGCAGCGCATGGAGATTCCACGGGCTGGCGGCCAGGCCGAGCAGATCGCAGTGCAAATTCAAATCCTGGAGAAGGTGGTCGCTTGGCATAAGCGCTGCAAGCCCTGCGTTGAGGGCAAGGTCCAGATTGAACAAGTGCAGAAGCAACTCAAGGAGTGGCGCAAGCAACTTGGTGATTTGCGTAAGAAGAGCAACGACAACGGCGGTGGCTGATTGGGAGCCGCGGCGGGGCCGGGCTCAGCCAACTTCGCGGCGCTGAAAGAGCGTCACGGCAATGCACATCACTGCAACAATCATGGCTGCTCCGTACGCCACCGATGGCACGAGGTACGCCACGGGAATGTCGCGCTTCTGCTGAATGGCATCGGACAGCCAGAAAACCTGGAAATTTGGTGTGATGGCATAGGCCACTTTGAGCAGCGCTAACTGGGCGTGGTTTGCATCAAACGCAGAGCCAGCCGATCCATCTTGCCCCAGTCGATCCAGCATGCCGCCAACGTCGCGCAAGGGGCGGGCAATCAGCCAGTCGCTCATGAGTCCAACGACAAACGCACCGAAGGTGACACCCAAGGTCACTACTTGTCCAAAGCGCGTAGAGACTGCAACAGCAATGCTCGCCAGGACGCACAGCCCCAGCCACATCATGGCAATGGCAACCCAAATGCTGCCCTTAAATTGACCGGCTGGAAGTACTGGCGTCCAATCCTTGGCAAAGAGCAGGCTCAGCACGTAGGCGATCGCCAGCAACGGAATACCGAACCCCAAGATCGTTGCCGGAAAGCTCCAGCTATAGAAGTAGTTGCACCAGATCGCAGCTGCAAACGTTGCACCCACCGCCAGGAGACCCATGGTCAGCACTGGGTAGTGGTAGCCCGTGGCCACGGTGGGCATGGTGCCGTGCATTTCCACCAGCATGAACACCAGCGACAGAAAGAGCGTGCATGCGCTGAGCGCAGCCGCCACCCCTAGAAATTTCCCCCACACAAAGACTGGTCGGCTCACGGGCTTGGAAACCACGGTCAGGACAGTGCGGTTGTCAATTTCACGGCTCAATGCATTGGTTGCCAAGAATCCCGCAAGCAGCGTGCCGCACACAAAGATGGTGGACAGCGCGATGTCCACAAACATCCGCTGGTCGTCCATCAGCGTGAAGCCGCTGAATGGGATACTGAGAATGATGAGAAGCGTCCCCGCCACCATGACGGCCAAAGCCACCGGTTGGCGTACGCACTCAATGGCGGTGTTACGGGCGATGGCCCAAAGCTGTTCGAGGAAGTTCATCGGTTGATTTGATCGGACCAGAACAGGGCGGTGGTGACGGGAATACAGTACCCTGACGCTTCAACGCGCGCGCCCGGAATGCCGCCGTTTCCCCGCAGGATTTCACTCCGATGCGAACTGACCAGTACGCCTACCAACAAGCCACCCGTATCGCCGGACTCGGACTGATTTTGCAACTGGCAATCGGCCTCGTCCTCTTTGTGGTGGGTAGCGCGGTGGGTAGCACCGCCTTTGTGCAGGGAAGCACCATTGCGTTTGTTGGTGTGGCCGTGTGGGCGGTGCTGATTGTCATATTCCACCAACACCGCCTGGCGGCGATCGAGGCGATGGAGGCAGACGAACTGCGCTCCACAGGCGCGGACTCCACCGTCTTTGCATCGGAACGCGCCAGCGAGTCACTGGTGGCCGCCAAGCGCCTGGAGCGCCTCAACCGCATTCTGCTCCCGGGCGTCAGTCTGCTGGCTGCCGGAGCCCTAGCCCTCACTGGCGTCAATGCCGCGCGCTACATCTCCAGTCTTGACTTCCGACCTGGCACTGATCAGCCGATGGTGGACGTCATTCCGTTCTCCGTTGGTTTCGCCACTGGATGGCAGCTGGCAATCTGTGTGTCGTTGGCGTTGATTGCCTTCATCTTCTCACGCTTTGTTGCTGGCATGTCCAAGCAGCCCGCGTGGCAGAATCTGCGCGGTGGCGCGGGGTTCATGGTGGCAACAGCGTTGGTGCTCTCCGCGATTGCGGTTGGCTTGGTGGCCAATTCATTTGGTAAACCAAAGTGGCTTGAGCCCGTGGTGTTGGCCATCGGCATTGGTCAAGTGATCTTTGCTGGCGAGATCGTTCTCAACTTTATTCTGGCGCTTTACCGCCCGCGTCGCATCGGCGACAATCCGCGCGCGCCGTTTGATTCACGCATTCTGAGCCTATTTGCTGCACCGGACTCGATTGTTCGCTCCATCAATGAAGCGGTCAATTACCAGTTTGGTTTCGACATTACCTCCAGTTGGGGTTACCAGCTCATGCTGCGCAGCACTGCGTGGCTCTTGGTGCTGGGCGCCACGGTGCTCATCGCGCTTTCGTGCGTGGTGGTGGTGCCGCCGGGTCAACAGGCCGTGCGCCTGCGCGGGGGTGCCATCGTTGGCGATGTGTACGAAGGCACCGTGATGCTCAAGTGGCCGTGGCCGATTGAGACCGCATCTGTGCAAGACGTGGCGCGGCTCCGCAGCTTGGTGCTCGGCGCGCGGCCAGTCAAGGTGGGTCGCGTCAATGTGTGGAGCGAGGATGAGAACAACGATCCCGATCGCTATCCATACATGGTGGCGGCGCCGCTGCTCTCGGAGCAAGTACAGAAGGATTTGAGCGGTCGATCCGATGTTGACGCGCAGCCCGACGCATCGGCTGCCGCAGTTTCCCAGCGCTTTGCGTTGGTGGACGCTGACATCGTGATGACGTACCGCATCGCTCCCAAGGGTCTCTTGGAGTGGCTTGCGTTCGCCTCGGATACGCGCGTTCGACGCACGGCCTCCGACATGCGCGAGCGGATTCTGCGTGACATTGCTCTGCGTGAAGTCACTCGGTACCTCTCCACACAACCGATGGACGCCGTGCTCAGCCCGCGCGGTGATTCGCTCGTTCGGTCCTTGCGCGAACGCATTCAAGCGAGCTTTGACGCTGCGAAAGCAGGCGTAGAAGTAGTGGCGATTCAGGTTCCTACGCTGCGTCCACCTGCCGGACAGGGCGCGGGTATGTTTGAAGAGATTTCCATCGACATGCAGAATGCCCGGAAGTTGCGCGAAGAAGCGGACCGTATGGCGCGCGCCACCATGGCGTCCATTGCCGGAAGCCCGGAGCGAGCGGATGGAATTGTCGCGGCGATTGCCGCGCTTGACACCATTGAGAAGGAAAGCGGTGCGGACAGCGCACTGGCGATGGAAAAGCGCGCTGCCGTCGAGCGCTTAGTGGTCGAGAGCAAGGGCGGCGCTGCGCGAGTCATTTCGCAGGCGCGTGCCAAGCGCTGGGCGATCGTGATGGGCGCGGCCGGAGACTCTGCCGAAGTGCTGGGGCAGGCTCCTTCGTTCCATGCTGCACCCGAACTTTATAAGCAGTTCCGCACCATGCAGGTGCTTGGTCGTGCGCTTGCGGGCGTGCGCGTGAAGTATGTCTTGGGCGAGTCGGTTTCCGGCCGCGCCGACATTGACGTGACTATGAAGCAGGCTGAGTCTGGATTGAACTTGGCTGATTATCTTGAGAAGAAAGAAAAGCCCCCGGCAACTGGGGAAGGTAAGTAACCCATGAATCGCACCATCGGCATCGTTGTCGGCGCGCTCATCGTGCTTGTGCTTGTGCTCTACAACACCACCTACACGGTGAACTTCCATGAAATTGCGATCGTTACGCGCTTCGGGAAGCCAGCGGGGGTGATTACCGAGCCGGGTCTGCACATGAAGGCACCATTCTTCATCGATCAGGTCACGCGGCTTGATACGCGGCAGCAACTCATTGAGAGCCCACTTGAAACCGTGCTTACCCGTGATGGTCAGCAAGTATTGGTGCAGGCCTTCATGACGTGGCGCATTGACACCACGCCTGAAGAAGCATTGCGATTCTTCACCAGTTACTCATCGGTTGAGGGTGCTTCCAACGCGCTGGAGACGCAGCTTCAGGGCGCGCTCCGGGCTATCGGGGGATACGCATTCGGCGACCTGGTTGGTCAGGGTGGCAAGCTTGCCGACGCGGAGACCGCCATTCTTGGTGATCTGCAGAAGACACGCCTTGCGGGCACCATGCCCGTGAGTGTGGGCATTTCACAGGTCGTACTTCCAAATAAGACCACCGTTGCAGTGCTGCGCCGCATGGCTGCAGTGCAGGAAACCTTGGCAAATCTTGAGGAGGCCAAGGGCTCCAGCGCTGCCGAGGCCATCAAGAGTCAGGCGAAGAGTCAGGCTGACATCATCATGAACTTCACCGATCAATGGGCCGCACGCATTGAAGGCAAGGGCAATGAAGAAGCCACGCGTTATTACCAAGAGATGAAGGGCGAGGCTGAACTGGCGATCTTCTTGACGTGGCTTGACACGCTGAAGGCTTCGCTGAGTTCCAGTACCACCTACATCACCGACACCACGCGCGCTCCGTTTCACCTCATCAATCTTGACGCGCCGGTAAATGCGCAGGGCATCCCGCAGCCGGGCAATGCCGCAAAGACCAAGTGATGAGTGACACGCCGAGTGCTTGCACGCTGAGTAAGGACCCACGCTGATGACGGACTTGAACCCACAACCCAACGCCACGCCGCCCGCCGACGATGCGCCACGCCGTGGGGCAAGCGCGCAATACACCGTGTCGTCCGGCACCGGGGCCGAGGCTGCCATGCGGCAGGCGATGGACCCCGCAAACCAGTCGCTCGGCGAGGCGCTGCGCCTCAGTTACCGAGTGTTGCAGGTGGCAATCTTGGCACTGGTGGTGGTATTCCTCTTTAGTGGATTCCAGACGGTGCAGGAAGGTCAGACGGGCGTCAAGACGTTCTTTGGACGCATTGTCGGGGCACCTGGCGATGAACAAGTTGCCCCTGGTTTGCAGCCGTTCTGGCCGTATCCGGTGGGAGAGATTGTGTTGCTGCCGCAAAAGGATGCGGTGGAGCTCAACGGCGAATTCTGGCCGCGTTTCAAGCAGGGCATGACCACCGTTGATCAAGCGGCGGCGTCCACCACTCCCGAAGATCCAATTCGTCCGGGTCTTGATGGTTCGCTCATCACTGCGGACGGTGACCTTGCGCATGTCCGCATCGCTGCCGAGTACACGGTGGAGGATGCGGTTCGTACCCTCGATCAATTTCAGCCCGACTCGTTGCGAGAGATCGTGCGGCACGCACTTGCACGCGGAATGGTGCAAACGGCTGCGCAGTTCACGCTGCAGGAGTTATTAGAGAATCGTGATGGACCGGAGCAGTCGCTTCGTCAGCGCGCGCAGGCAACGCTTGATTCCATGAAGTCGGGCGTCAAGCTGGGCGTGGTAACCATTCCGGAGAAGATCGCGCCGCTGGCAATCCGTAACACGTTTAGTCGAGTGCAAGAAGCCCGTGAAAACGGCAAGTTGGCACTTGAGAAAGCGCAGCAAGAAGCAAACGCCACCCTGGTGGGTATGGCTGGGGCTGATTACGCGCAGATCTTGGATCTGGTGCAGCGCTATGAAACAGAACTCACGCGCGGCGACCTGACCGCTGCTGATGCGGTGATGCAAGAGCTGGGCACGCGCCTTGAGGGCGCAACCAACGTTGGGCAAACCTCGGCGATCATTGCCCGTGCGCAGGCGTACCGAGCATCGGTCCGCGCCACGCTGGGTAAAGAAGTTGGTCGTTTGAACGGGCTTGCACCAAGTTTCCGGGAGAATCCGCAGCAACTCGTTCGGAAGTTGTGGCTGGACGCGGTGCGGCAAGTGCTGGCTTCGCCGACCGCGGAAATGTTGGCGGCACCGGACGCCGGTGGACCAGTCCGTATCAACATTGAAAGTTCCAACGAAGTCATGCAGGCGCGTCGGCAGAGCGAAGTGCAGCGCCGCAAGATGGAGGCGATGGGGAGCAATTCTGTGAATTTCCAACTCGGAAGCCGGCAGATCACTATTGATGAACCCGGACGTCGCCTGGATCGCAGTGCCCAGAAGGGCTTTGGCCGCGACTGATATCGGCAAGGAGTGGCTCGCATGGCAACGGCTGTGAACAATGACATCGTGGTAGAAGCAGTGGGCCTGACCAAGGTCTTCAGTGATTTCTGGCTGCGCCAAAAGGCAGTGGCCGTGGACGGGATTTCCTTTGAAATCCGCCGCGATGAAATCTTTGGATTGCTTGGTCCAAACGGCAGCGGCAAGAGCACCACCATCAAGATGATTCTGGGTTTGTTGCATCGCAGCAAGGGAAATCTCACCGTGTTCGGTAAGGACCCCACGGATGTTGCCGTGAAGCGGCGCATTGGGTACCTGCCGGAAGAGAGTTACATGTACCGGTTCTTGACACCGGTCGAAACGCTTGATTTTTACGGCAAACTCTTTGGATTGCCGCGCGCCATTCGCCGCAGTCGTATTGATGAACTATTGGAGATGGTGGGCATGACTCATGCTGCCAATCGTCCGGTCGGTGAGTTCTCCAAGGGCATGGCGCGCCGGTTGGGCATTGCGCAAGCGCTCATTAATGATCCCGATCTCTTGATTCTTGATGAACCAACCTCGGGCCTTGATCCGCTTGGTTCACGCCAAGTGAAAGATCTGCTGCTTGACCTTGGTCGTCGCGGCAAGACCATTCTCCTTTCGAGTCATCAGCTTGATGATGTCCAGGATGTCTGTGATCGCATGGTGATTCTCTACGGCGGCAAGATCCGTAGCGAGGGCACGGTTGATGAATTGCTGGAGGATTCCGGCCGGACCGTCATCACCACACCGCGATTGGACGCGGCCACCGTCACCACCATTGAACGGATCATCCGCGAGACTGCGCATGTGGAAGTCGAGCGTGTTGCGGCGCCTCGGCAGCGGCTTGAGGATCTGTTCCTGCAGATTGTTGAACGCGCGCGCAATGATCGTGCTTCAACCAGTGGCGCGGGCGCCGGCGGTCCCACCGCTGCCTTCCTTCGTGGTGAAGAGAACGCGGGCAGCGGATTGATTGCCGAGCTTGAAACGATGCCGCAAGGTGCCAAGCCGGTTGCTCCCGTTGCAGCCACAACGCCGGTTGCGCCGGCTGCTGATGCGGCGGTGCTGACGGAACTGGTGACCGGGAAGCCCAGTGCTCCGGTCGGCAAGCTTGAATCCGCAACCAGTCCTTCCAAGCCCACCAAGGCTCCTGCTCCACCGCAGGATGTTGACCGATCAGTCATTGACGATCTTCTCGGTGGGGGCGGCAATCCGTGACCGCACTCGTGGCGCGGCTCCATCGGTGGCTCGGCGAGCGCATGGCAACCCGTGCGGCGCGCATTCTGGCAACACTGGCCATCCTGATCTCGCTTGGGTTGGTGACTT
>Ga0209500_10003198_pt1 | contig 11324 bp, 4 predicted proteins | sample S_140212_EF_Meta_FD_187323 | JGI IMG/M metagenome (GOLD analysis project Ga0209500, IMG submission 187323) | Freshwater microbial communities from Lake Simoncouche, Canada to study carbon cycling - S_140212_EF_MetaG (SPAdes) (version 2) | ecosystem: Environmental > Aquatic > Freshwater > Lake ...
GTACATTTATCAACAATACTAATACTGCTACTATTGCAGGACAGGTAGTTCCAGAACGACAGTCGTTGAGCAAAGCACTCAAACCTAAGGCGGATAATTAATATGGCTGATCATTTCTATGACGGTCAATTGCGCCGATATATAACACAGTTTATTCGTGTAATGAGTAACTTCAGTTACAAGGATGGCAAGGGTAATGTTATACAAGTACCGACACGATACGGCGACATGAATCGTCAGGTAGCGCAGATATTGAATAAAAATTCAGAAAATGTCATGCCAAGTGCGCCATTCATCAGTTGTTATATTAAAGATATAAAATTTGATCGTCCTAGGCTTCAAGATCCAACTTTTGTCAGTAAGATTAATATTAGAGAAAGAGCATTTGATGAGAATAATCAAGAATACCTAAATGAACAAGGTGCTAATTATACAGTTGAACGTATCATGCCAACTCCTTATGTGATAACCTTTGCCGCAGACATATGGACTAGTAATACTGAACAGAAGTTTCAACTGTTTGAACAGATTGCATCAATTTTTAATCCTAGTTTAGATTTACAAACTACAAGCAATTATATTGACTGGACCAGTCTTAGTGTATTAGAACTTACAGATTCAGGTGTATGGAGTAGCCGTCAAATTCCACAAGGATTAGAACAAGATATTGATATAATGAATATGATTTTTACTGCGCCTATTTGGATCACTCCACCGGCTAAGGTTAAGAAATTAGGTATTATTACAAAAATTATCAACAATGTGTTTGCTCTAAATAATGGTACTGTTGTTTCTGATTATCAAAATCTTGATGCTGTTACTAATTTTGGTAGTACTCCAGAAAAAACTGTTGTGACCCCGGGTAATTTTGATTTACTAGTGTTAGACAAAGTTGCTACATTAATTAATTATTCATTCAATCAGTTAGATGATAACGTAGATGTTACTGACCCAGATAATATTAGCTCATGGCGTACACTATTAGATTTATATCCTAATAAGTTTATAGCAGATTTAAGCCAGTTAAGATTAACTCCGCCAGTGGGTCCCGAGATCATAGCAACTATGAGTTTAGATCCTAATGACGAAAGTCGTATGTTATTAAAATTTGATACAGATACCATACCAGGTAACACCTTGATCGATTCTAACGGATTACGTGATACTGATCTAGGATTTGATTCTGGCTCAGGAAGAGGTACTGTTAATGCCATTGTAAATCCTGAAACATTTAATCCTCAGAGTCCGTCTGTTGGCATTAGATATATTATTCTAGAAAATGTTAACATAGTATCTGAATATAATGATCCAGAATACAACGGACCCAACGCTTGGAAAAATTCTGATCAATCAGATCCGCAACTATATGCCAATAATATCGTAGAATGGTCTGGCACTGAGTGGATCACTGTATTCAATTCTACTACAGCCACAGAGATAACCTATATAACTAATATATATACAGGGGTACAATACAAGTGGGATCCAGACCAACAACAATGGAGCAAAAGCTTCGAGGGAATATACGATCGGGCGGCCTGGCGTCTAGTTCTATAAATCAAATAGTGTGTAGTGGTGGTACATTTCTAGCTAAAGATACTAAAAGATTTTTATTGTTACTGCGTACACAGGGAAAAACTGCAGGAACTTGGGGTCTAGTTGGTGGTAAGAAAGAACCCAGCGATGCTACTCCAGTTGATATCCTACGCAGAGAAATTGCAGAAGAAGTTGGAGAAACTCCTACTATAGAAAAAATAGTTCCCTTAGAATTGTTTACCAGCAGTGATGAAAATTTTCAATACAATACTTATGTATTAATTGTAGAAAAAGAATTTATTCCAACACTAAATGGAGAACATGCAGGCTATGCCTGGTGTGATTTTGATTCTTGGCCTAAACCCTTGCATCAGGGTGTAAAAAATAGTTTTAATAATAAAGTTGTTAGAGCTAAATTAGAACTGTTGTTAGATTTACTTTGATTCTAACGCTGTTAATCGTTCTGTCAATGATTCTATTAATGCTTGTTGTTCTTGAATACACTTCATCAACGCATATTGCAAATCTGTTTGATAGATTGATAAACGCATTTTAGGTTCTTCTTTAGTTCCCTTATTGCTTTCCATTACCAACTCTGGTGCAACAGCTTGCACATCTTGAGCAACAACACCTAAAGTCAAACCACCATCTTCTTCAAGATTTTGGTCAATGTAGTTGAATGTTTGAATTGGAATGGCGCAGATTACATCAAGGTATGACTTGGCTGGCGCAAAGTTTGTTTTCTCTCTGCGGTCAGACAAGTTGACATTGTTTCCGCTGTAGTTCGAAATACCACCATTAGACATAACCGAAAAACGAAGTGTACCATCATGGCAATAAATAAATTCATTGGAACTGTTATTAGGTGCTGCTCCTGAATATTTGATATAAGTACCAAATGGGCTGGCATTGGAATTTTGCATAGTAGTTACAAAATCTGCCACATTGTAACCAATTGCTAATCTACTTGTTGCAGATGGAAACTGACTTGTAGTACCAAGTAATAAATTACCACTAGCATTTAGTGTCATTGCTTGGGTAAAAGTTATTGCGTTTCCTGCTGTGCCTGAAGGTGCTGTATACCAAGAATGAACGCTTGATGCTTGAGTATATTTAGATGCAAAATCTGTAGAAATATATTTCCAACCACTATTGTAAAAGGCATTTTTAGTTAAATGGTTTGTGCCAGCATTGTCATCATTTAATATTGTTTGATTTATTTGTAAATTCTTTCCAAATTCATTTGCACTAGGAGTAACTCCAAGACCTAGGTTGCCTGATGCGTTAAGAATTAAATCAGCAGTTGCAGATGTGCCTTGAAAAAATCTATGTAAACCACTGGCTTCTGTGCGATATTCATTTGAACCAGTACCAGCGTTATGACTTACTGAGCCGTAATAAGTAGCGTTATCACTAAAAACAATTTGTTTGTTTACGTCAGCGGTGTTTATGACTGTGAGTTTTGCAATAGTACTACTAACGCCTATACCTACATTACCACCAACAGGGTTTAACAATAATGGGTATTGATTTGCCATACCACTTGCGCCGCCATCAGTTGATTGAAGCCATGCTCCTGTACCTCCTGCTTTAATACCTATATCTAACACCCCATTATCAGTTGTGTTTGATAAACGAGTAATACCATTTTGAGTGCTACCACTTGTTGCAGGATTTCCTGCCGCCCCATTTACTGTTAATTTTTGTGGTGGACTACTAGTACCTATGCCCGCATTTCCACTAACAGTAATGCTGTCAAAAGAAGAAGATTTAGCAACACTGTTGACTGCATCAACCCACTGACTACTGTCGCCATCATTATAGTATATAACTAAATTACCAACACTACTGTCCCACCACAATGTTCCAGTCGAAGGACTACTTGGAGCATTGTCACTAATTGTAACAATAGTACCAGTACTACTGCTACCGCTACTACTTGACGAACTTGATCCGCCTGCTACTGTATTAACAGCGTCAACCCATTGACTACTATCGCCATCGTTATAGTATATGGCTAAATTACCAACACTACTATCCCACCACAGTTGCCCGCTTAATGGACTAGTTGGAGCTGAGTCGCTGACTGTTGCCCTACCTGAGCTAAGTAACGTTCCGCTTGAATATATAGCACCAGCATACAATGTTCCGCCAATTCCTACACCACCTGTTATAACCAATGCACCTGTCGTGGTCGAGGTAGACACCGTTGAATTACTAGTTCTAATAATATCGTCAGTTGTAACTACAGTTGTGGTTATTGTAGTATATTCAATTGTTAATTTGCTGGCAACAATGTCACCACCTACATATAAATTGCCACCAATGCCTGCACCACCTGAAACTACAAATGCACCTGTTGTAGTCGAAGTACTTGTGGTAGTATTTGATATAAGAAATGTACTAGTAGTACCAGTAGTTTGCCCGCCAATGATTACTCCGGCAGTTACGTCAACAATACTACCACTAATGTATAAGTTACCACTAAGACCTACTCCTCCACGGACAACTAATGCACCTGTATTAGTTGAAGTTGAGTTTGTTGTACTTTGTATTACTGTATTTCCGCCAATGTACATGTTACCACCAACACCGGCCCCACCCCAGACTTGAAGTGCTCCTGAAAAAGTATTACTACTTTGTGTTATATTTGATATGACAAATGTTGAGGTAGTACCTGTTCCGCCACCACTAGCAGCCGCATAATTTCCTATTGTAGCAGTAGTAATAATTTGTGCACCAGCTATATAAGATGTACTGGCTACATACATACTGCCACCAATGCCAGCACCACCTGTAACTATCAATGCACCTGTTGTAGTTGATGTTGCTTGTGTACTAGTTGTGATAGTTAAATTATTAATAGTACTAGGGAATACATATGAACTTACAGCATCGACCCATTGACTAGTATCGCCGTCATTATAGTATATAGCTAAATTACCAACACTACTATCCCACCATAATTGACCAGAACTTGGACTAGTCGGAGCTGAATCGCTAATACTAACTGGAGATAATGCAGTACCGTTGACTAATAATGTTGTCCCTATTGTTAGAGATCCTCCAATATTAACACTACCGCCAATCCCTGCACCACCTGTGACTATTAATGCACCTGTTGTTGTGCTTGTGCTACTAGAAGTACTGCTTAATATTAAATTAGTTAAGGTTGATCCGGCAGCTACTGTTAGGCCGCCCATGTACATTTGACCACCAACATATAGATTTCCACCAATGCCAGCACCGCCTGTAACTATCAATGCACCTGTTATAGTTGATGACGCTTGTGTGCTAGTTGTGATAGTTAAGTTATTAACTGTACTAGGGAATACATAAGCTGATACAGCATCAACCCATTGACTACTATCGCCATCGTTATAATATATGGCTAAATTACCAACACTGCTGTCCCACCATAAATTGCCTGCTGAAGGACTAGCTGGAGCTGAGTCACTGATAGTAACACTAGTACCACTGCTACTAGCCCCACCCCCGCTTCCAGTGAATACAGTGCCGTTTTGATATAAATTACCACCAAAATATATGTTTCCCGATACACCAAGGCCTCCAGATACTACCAGTGCACCTGTAGTTGTGCTGGTAGAATTTGCTGTACTGGCAATTGATACTGTTCCTGTTGAGGAATAAAAAAACGATAGTTGACTTGCTATACTCAAGATTTAGCTCCGGCTTTTATGATTAATAGTGTATTTATGGGCATTTTGGTATTAAGGAATTGTAGTCCAACCTGTTATGCTGTTGTAATATTCTACTGAATCTAATGTTGTATTGAATCTCATATATCCGCCCTGCGGTGCGTCGGGTCTTTGAGCTGTAGTTCCTGAAGGTAGACTAAAATAACCAGTACTGGTATTATTTTGATCTTGTATGTTCATAGGAGTAAGATTTGTAGGACTAGTTGGCAGACTTATCCCACTCCATCTAGTTGTAAATGTATTATAACTTAAAGTTACTGAGCCAATGTTAGTACTAGTGGTAAATTGAAGGACAGTTGCGGTTGTTAATAACTGTATGTCGGCAAAGCTAGCAGTAGGTGGAGTAAAGGTGGCTGTGTAACGTGCAATATTGTTAGTGATTCGTAGGTCGTCAATATAACCATTGTAGAAGTAGCTGCCAGCATTATTATCTCCAATCCAGATTTGCTGACCGGTCAATAATGTACTGTTTGACGTAGAAGAAACACTGGTCCCATTTATAAACAAACGTAGTGTTCCAGACTCACGACAAAGAGCTAAATGTTGCCAAGTGCTTGCTGTTATTGCTGAACTTGCGGTAAGTGTCACAACCGATCCAGGCGAAATCCAAAATTCAATTGATGTACCATTTTGATACAAACTCCATCCACCTGTAGTCGCTGAATAGTTTTCGCTTGATACTAATGCTCTATATGCAGATGATGTATTACTTGGATATAACCAAAATTCAATTGTAAAATTGCCAGATAATACAGACTGCGGAGATGGCGAAGTAATTAGATAACCACTGCTACCATCGAGATACACACTTCCAGACCCAAATTTAACTAGAGAGGTAGAGGTGCTAGATACTCGTGATGATCCAACTGTAATCAAATTGTTCTGCATAGTTGAATCATATATTCCAGCATTAAGGCCTGACAACAAAAATACAGTGCCAGTAGAGCTTTGGCTACTAGTTGTGAGTGGGATAGTTGATGGAGTAAATGCTGAGGTATATAATGCGGTACCTTTAACGAATCGTATGTTTGATAAGTATCCATTAAAGTAATATAAATATCCGCCACCACCGGCCGCATTATCAACTTTACCAAAAAACCACGATAAATTTGTATTAGAAATATCGGAAGTAGTTGATATACTTGTTGCAACACCATTTAGATAGAATTTAACAACACCACCACTTCTTACAAGTGCACCATGATTCCAAGAATTTAGATTAAAAGTCTCTGTAGTAGCGGCACTTACTGCATTAATTACTATTTGTAAAGTAAGATTTGTGTTTACTCCTATTCCAATATATGGTTGCCAATTGTTTGTTCCTTGGCTTGATTGTATGAGGTTGGTAGCAGTTGCAGGAGGAACCGATGTTGGATAAAACCAAAGTTCAATAGTCCAATTCACACCTGAAAAGTTTGTTTCTGATGAACTAGGTATACTTAGATAATCTGTACTGCCATTAAAATATACTGATCCACTGTATAGGGTAGCCGCGGTTGATGCGTCTACCCTAGCAAATGGTGTACGTAGTGAAGGAACTGCTGTGCCTACTACTGTGATAACGTTAGATATTGTAGACGCATCTGCAATGCTTTGACTAGTTTGGTTGGTTAGCAGTACTGTGTTAGAAACTGCAGAGAGTGCTACGGTGCTGACTGTAAAAGTACCAGTGTAAAGTGCGGTACCTTTGACAAAACGTAGATTAGAAATATATCCATTGAAAAAGTTTGCTGAAGACCCAGTTACATTATTAGATGACCCAATTTGTACCAATGCATTGGTAAAATTATTAGTAGTTGTTCCGGTAGCTACACTAGTTCCATTGATATAGCATGTTATTGCATTTCCAACTCGCACTACGGCAACATGCGTCCATGTATTTGTCGGTATAGTACCTCCGGTAGCTATAACAGCTCCACTAGTATAGAATAACAAACTATTTGAACTATATAGTCCAAAAAAGAAACCAATTGCAGTTGCATCAGCTTGACTAGATCTCGCATCATAAACGGATTGTGTTCCACTTGATAATGGTGTATATACCCAAGCTTCAACGGTAAAATTGCCAGTTCCTGCGGCAAGATTAGAATTACTAGCCACAGTTAGATATCCAGTACTACCGTTGAAATATGTTGACCCCTGTATAGTATTTGAACTGATGCTATAAGTTTGTGTGTTGCCAAATGGATTAAATCTCTGTATGCTAACTCCTGAGCTTGCCGTGGTAATAAATGAGTTGGTAGATACATCCTTAAAATTATTAGAACTTAGAGTCAATAGGGCAGTATTAGTAACAGTTGTTAGTGACTCGGTGCTAGGACTAAAATTACTAGTATAAATTGCCGAACCGTTGACTACACGGAGATTGCTGATATACCCATTAAATCTAGTAGTAGAATCTGTGCCGCCGGCATTACCTATAAACAGTCTAGTTGCGATTCCGCCGTCAAGACCATTTAATCCGTAGTTATAACTACCGGTCTGTGTACCATTAACAAATAGGCTTACTGTAGAACCGTTACGTACCACAGCCACGTGATTCCACCCTGCTACAACATAGGTGCTCCCTGAAGCAATGGTCATACTACCATTGCTTGCTGAAAAATAAAAATTACCTGTGTCTATTCGATTGTAGTAAAGTCCCCAGGAATTGGTCGTAAAGGTAGTTGCATAGTTACCTATGATTAAGGGATAATTACTCACAGTCGATGCGGAATTTATCCAAGCTTCAATGGTAAAATTATTAATCCCAAAAGCAAAACTACTAGTAGTTGCTGTGCTTACATACACTGTCCCAGTACTGGCACCACTAAAATAAGCTGACCAATTTGACCCAAATGGATTTACTGATCCCTGCGCTGGAGTACCTGCACGAGTAATAATAAAATTATTGGTACTTGCGTCAACAAATGTTCCTGTGTTATTACTGTTGTTTGATCCGTCTGCGTGTAACAATATTGTAGTATCATTGTAATCACTGTCTCCAGAGTTGGTAATACTAGATACTATAGGTACTGGAAAATTAATACTCATGCTATAAATGCTCCCGTAGCGGTAAATGTATGTACAGTAAATGGTGATCCAGATACTGTAATTGTGGTCACTGTACTACCACCTGTGGCACGCTGACTACCTGGATAACGGATAATAGCAATTCCCGAACCGCCTGAATACCCACCACCGCCCCCGCCGCCGGTGTAGGCTGTACCAGCCGATCCTGCCACACTGATTGGGGTGGCTGAATTATATTTGGCACCAGTACCACCACCTCCTAACCCTCCAGTACCGGCTGTGTTAGCATTTATTAACTGTGCACCGCCGCCTCCGCCTGCGTAGTAGGTAACTGTACCATTAATAGATGAAATTAATCCTATACCGCCAGGTCCTGATACTGTTGGTGTGGCATTTGTTCCTGCTGATCCAGCACCACCACCACCTCCCCCAGCCGCTCCAGCTGGTGACGTACCTGGATAAGCACCAGTACCCCCTGGATTACCTTGCCCTAATGTTCCTATTCCACCAGCCACTGATTGATTGGCATTAACTACTCCGCCCCCACCGCCACTTCCGCCAGGAATTCCGATTGTAGTAGGACTTAATGCGGCGCAACTAGTCCCTCCACCGCCGCCCCCAGGTGCAGTAATTGATGTAATATTTGTACCTGTAAAACTGCTGGTAGATCCTCGAACTCCTTGTACACAACTAGATCCAGTGCCTCCTGCACCTATTGTAACTGTATATGTAGTTCCTGGAGCTACGTTGATGCTACCGTTTTGATATCCGCCTGCGCCACCACCACCATATCGGCCACCACCTCCACCACCGCCAACTACCAAATATTCTACAGGGTAGGTACTGTTTACACCAACTCCTTGCCAAGTAGTTCCGTTGGTAATTTCTAATATATTAACATCAGTATTATAACGCAGGCCACCTATCAATGGAGTTGTAAAAGTAGCAGTAAGTGAATAACTTAAAACTACTATTCCAGGTCCACCTGAAGCTCCGGTTGCTGTTGGAGCTGGGCCAGTGGCACCACCACCACCACCACCGGTGTTAGGAGTCCCTGCTGTTGCTGGAACAATTCCAGGTGAACCACCACCACCACCACCGGTTCCGCCTGATCCACCTGATCCACCATTACCTCCACCACCACCTGCATAGATTGTAGCTATACCTGTTATGGTGCTGGTAGTACCATTACCTCCAGCAATCGATCCGGGTATACCTGCGGCTCCAGCACCACCACCACCCCCACCGAGATAAGGACTTGCTCCATTTCCACCCGGATTACCTTGTCCCGGAACACCAGTACCAGCAGGTCCGCCGCTTACACTACCAGCACCACCACCACCACTGCCACCTGGGCCAGCGGATCCATTAGCTCCACCTCCAAATCCGCCACCTGTAGCTGTAGAAATAACTGTAGTGCTTGACACTATAGAACTAAAGCCACCTGAACTAGCCGCCGCACCTCCCGATCCAACTGAAATAATATAAGTGATTCCTGCTGATGCTGTAAATGTTCCGGTTGTAAATCCGCCTGCTCCACCACCACCACCGTTGTTAGTTGGATTCCAATTACCCCCACCTCCCCCGCCTGCTACTACCAAATAACTTACTATAGGAATAGCACTTGAAGCAGTAAAATAACTAGTGACCGTGGAAGTAAACACATGCACAACTGATGTACCAGCAAACACACCAGTGCTTGTGGTATAAAATCTACCTCCAGTACCAGTGGTTATACTGTTGGTACTCACTGTAAGTGAAGGCCGTTGTGCTATCGTACCACTGCTAACAGCAAAGAATCCTGTACTAGGATTAGCTTGATCACTTAATAATAATGGAGTAATTACTTTAGTAGAAGTATCAGTGGGTATGGTATTAACTACCCAACGTGAGCTCACAGTATTATATGTATAAGTTGTTGTATTGATCGTGTAGAGAACCGTGGTTACGGTGCTTAAGGAGTATGACAAAACTATAATGCCAGAACCACCTGAAGCACCCCCAGCTCCTCCTGAGCTAAAAGTACCAGCTCCACCACCACCGCCTGTACCGTTAGTACCAGCAACAGCAGAAGATGATAACGCACCAGCACCACCACCACCTGTGCCCCCAGCACCTCCCCATCCTGATCCACCACCACCTGCATATGTAAAACTAGTTCCTGTTATAGAAGAAGACGCTCCATTTCCACCATTGCTATTAGCAGTGGTTGCCGCAGATCCAGCTCCGCCACCTCCTGAACCTAACCAGGTTGGACCTCCAACATTAGGAGATCCAGGATTTCCTTGCCCAGGAGTTCCGCAACCTGCGGTAGTAGCACCTGCCGCACCACCACTACCACCACCAGACCCGCCTGGATTTCCTGTGGTGTTACTTTGTGATCCTCCACCTCCGCCTCCTATTGCTGTTATTGTAGTTATACTTGTGCCTGAAATAGAAGAATTTACTCCATTAGATCCTTTAGTTCCGGCGGCTGGACTACCCGATCCTCCTGCTCCTACTGTTATGGTATATATTATTCCAGATGTGGCTGTAAACGAACCTGTAGTAAATCCACCCGCACCTCCCCCACCCCCTCCATATGCTCCGTTTTGTCCAGCACCGCCACCACCACCACCAGCTACAACAAGATAGCTTACTGATAAACTTTGCGTAGCTGTAAAAAATCCACTTGCTGTGAATATGTGTACAACACTGGTGCCAGTAAATACTCCAGTTGATGTAGTATAATAACTTGTACCGCCTGTACTTGTTGTTATTATACTTGAACTGGTAACTTGCCCCGATTGAGTAAAATTAGTAACATATGCTGTATAAGTACCAGTGGAGACAACAGTAAGGGAGTCAGGAAATGCGGCTGCGGGTGCGGTAAAGTTAGCGGTATAGCGTGCCACCCCGTTGGTAATACGCAGGTCGTCTATGTAACCTGTGAGATATGAAGTGGCATCTCGACCTACACCTACATAGAGAGGATAGCTGGTCGAATCGAATACTTGCGAACTGGTTCCAGATCCGTTGGCAACACCGTTTAAGTAGTGAGTTATAGTCGACCCAGAA
>Ga0209500_10003201_pt1 | contig 11319 bp, 9 predicted proteins | sample S_140212_EF_Meta_FD_187323 | JGI IMG/M metagenome (GOLD analysis project Ga0209500, IMG submission 187323) | Freshwater microbial communities from Lake Simoncouche, Canada to study carbon cycling - S_140212_EF_MetaG (SPAdes) (version 2) | ecosystem: Environmental > Aquatic > Freshwater > Lake ...
CATAGCGACTATGTCGTCATAGCCTATGGTGTTTCCTTCTTTCATCAGTCTGTACAAGACTGGAAACACAGTTGCGATATCTTCTTTGAATGATCTGACTGTGAATTTTTGTTTGAAATCTTCAACAACGTCTTGTGGAATTTCTTCACTGTCATAGGCCTGGAAGTTTTCTTTGTATGCCTCATAGTGGCTTTGTTTGCTCAATGCCTTGATCTGTTCTCTTAGGTGATTTAGATACTCTGTGCTTCTTTCAACCACTGAGTTGGTATCTGAATTCATTAGGTCATTACGTACTACGTAGTTGCCGAAACTCTTGAGTTGAGCAATTTCTTCACTCATTTTAGTAATGCTTGCACCTAACTCATCGTATGGTAGACCGCCGTTGGCCACGTGACGCTGCATGGCTCTAGCGCCAGCAAGATGAATAAACGGATATTTAAAACGTTCGCCGTCTTGGTTTTCCACAAACAGTCCAGAGATGTTTCTAGTTCTAGCACCTGGCTGTGTATCATCCATCACTGCTTGGCTGTGTTTAATAATTAGACGTGTGTCCATTAATTTTTGATAGCTCACTGTTTTGCTACCGTACATTGAGCTTTCGCTCATCATGTTTTCACTCATTCTGCTTTCTCCAACTGGTTTTTGTACCATATTTGTCTGTGGTTTAGGTTGTGCGTTTTGACTTAGGAATTGATAATCTCGCTTGTCAAGATTGTCTTTGGCAATGTCTCTAGTGTCAAAACTCAATAATCTGCGTTTGGCAAATTGACGCAATTCTTTTAAAAAACCATACCAATTTGTTTTCTGTCCATCATCCATACCTTCGGTGATGCCATTAGAAAAATACACTTTTATGCTATTGGGTTCTGCAAGGCTGATGCTGACGTGTCCTATAGGCGTTTGCCCTTCTGTGTAGTCAAAATCAAAGAATCTTGCCTGTTCCGGATTAATGGTGATCTCACCGGTTTCAGCTCCTAGTTTCAGCCCAGCGAAGCGGCTGCGTACCTTGTAGAATAAATCGGTGGCTATATTATTTGTTGCGTCCATAAGTATATTTATCAAAGACCCATGCTGACAAAGATCGGCATAGGCATGGATTCATCGGTGATTTTTTCTGTCATTTTGTCGTAGATCTGCGGATCCCAATCTGCTAGCACATCTGCCATACGCATGATCAGCAGTGTTGAACTAACCAAATCATCGTGTTCTCCGCTCTTGGCTTTAAACCCTAGGCCTGATGCTACGTATGTTTTTAGTTCAGATATCAACGGCTTGCTGTGGATGGTCATTTTGTGGTTTTCAACCATATTTTTTAGCTGACTGCAAGCAGTTATCTTACTTCTATGTGTGGTGTTAAATCCTTTACGGAACTTGCGTATATGACCTTTGCGTATGGGTTCTGAAAGGAAAAGTCCATGAAAGTTTTCTTCACCTATGTCGTTGATCACTATCAGGGCAGATTCGCCTATTGTATTGTTTTCAACACTGTAATACATAATAGGTGCGCCGCCTTGTTCTTCGCCTCTTTCATGTATGTATTTTAGTATTTCTCTCAAGACCCTGACCTGTTGCTGCACAGGAGTGGTGTTGTGATGCCATTCTGCTACCTGCACCATTTCAGGCATTTCATAGACCTGTATGGCGCCGTAGTCGCCGCCAGTGCCCAAGCTGGGATCTAGAGCTATTAGATATGTGGCTCTGGGGTTAATTTCTTTGTACCACCGTGTCTGCCCCATGTTCATCATAGGGTCCATGCCAGCCAGTTCAACCAACTTCACAGAGTTGATTAGAGTTTCATCATAGATCAAGAATTCACATTCAAACTCTCTGCGGAATCGTTCTTCGCCGATCTTGGCACGTTCTAATCTAGCCCACTCCTCGTCACGGTCTGGATGTTCTTGCCACGGTGCAAAGAATGGAAAGAACCCGTTGACACCCAATTTGGTTTCATTGCCAAAGTCGTCAAATCGCTTGTTGGCCTCTAACCAAATCATGGCAAATTGATCTTCGTCACTGTTAGGTGTTGATGTGATAATAGCTTTACCACCTGTGGCCAATGTTGGCGATAACGCTGTCCAGAACTCTTTGGCTTTTTCCGGTGGTTGCACGAACGCAAACTCATCACAATATATCAATGAAAGAGATTTACCACGGCCTGTGTTTTCAGTTGTAGTAGTTGCCTGTATCCGTGATCCATTGTCATATTCGATGGTGTTTCTGTTATACGAATACACACCAGCACGGATAAAGTCTGGTAAATTTTCATAGGCATATCTATAACGATCCATGATGTCTCGAGCGCCTTCGTACTTGTGTGCAGCGATCAACACCTGTACGTCTGGCATGAACTGAGTATACCACAATAGGTATGCCACTGCGCAGGTGGTCTTGCCCATCTGGCGCGGCAACATGGCTATGCATTCTTTGTTGGTGTGATATGCGTCAATCAACAATTCTTGAAATCCATAGGGTTCGAACGGTATGGATCCTCTAGTGGGGTGTTGTATCTTAATGAAGTTTTTGGCAAAGTATAGCGGACCGCCAACTGGATCCATACAGGCTTCTAGGTGTTTGACTTCTTCTAGATTATAACGGATCGGTGCATGGGCTTTCTTGATTAGATTGCCGTCTAAGGATTTTGACATATGTTTATTTAATGAAAAAAATAGGCTCCGGAGAGCCTATTTGGTTTACTAGTTTATATTAACTATCGATGGTTTCTGCTGCATCAACCAATGTTACAGCCACGTCTTTGTAAATGTCTGCAAGTGTATCGGGCAATGTAACAGTTAATGATTCTTGGATTTCAGCACCTTGGGCACCATCCCACACTCTCATACTCTTAACATGGTTGGTTCTGCCAATGGCCTGACCAATTTGATAGCGTAGAGCCTTGGCAGTTGTGTCTACAGTAATCGTGCCATCTGTGGTTGCAGTAAACTGAAAGGGTGTTCCAATTTCTGCCCTTGTGCCGCCCAATACGCCTTCTGTTGTACCTGCGCCTGCTGCACCTGCACGATCATATCTCACAGTAAAGGTCACTGTTAGTGCTTGATTATCTGCTACTGTTGCACCACTGCTAGTAAACTGTGCATCTTGAATCTGTGCATCACCGTACTTTTGTAGGTTTTCAACAATGGCCAGGAAACGTTGATGAGCTCTGGCTACACGACGACCAATTGCTAGTGTAGTTGGCTTGGTAGCAAATGCACTATGATCTTGTGGACATACAGCACCGTTGTCATTGCCGTCTGCCGTAGGATATGTTCCTGCGCCGCCAGTTAGTGTTAAGACTACTTGATAAAATTCTGGTCTTAACGAATCTGTTGCTATTTTAAATCCTGACATTATTTCGCTCCTTTAGCTTCTGCCAATCGTTGAAGCAGTTCTTCTCTGATGCTGGCACGTAGTTGTTCTTTGCTTTCGTAGGCACCTGCTGCCATAGGATTATCACCGCGATATGGCTTACCGCTGAAGCTTTTCTTAGGCTTGTTTAAATCGTTGCCGTCACGTACAGAAGCATCTATACCTGCATATTCTGGTTCTGACCCGTTCAGTGAATTACCAAATGCTTCATCTTTTTCTTTCTTTTCAGCATCGTGATCGTCCATGTCGTGATCGCCATCGCCATCGATATCTCCCATGGCCTTGGTTACATCATCGCCGTCATCGCGATCTAGGTCGCCCATCGGAGGCATGTTGTCTGCATCCATATCACTCGGACCTCCCATGTTATCCGCATCAGGCTCGTCGTGTGGCTCCAAATCCATAGGTGGCAGCATCTTTAATGGAGGCAGCCCACCCATTGGTTTGTCCATGGGTTCGATACTGATAGAACTAATAGGTGACTCTGGCTTATCCATATCTGGATTCACACTTTTCACCAGCTTCATCAGTTCTTCAATGTTGTCTAGACCCTGTGCATTAAGGTTAATGCTCATAGTTGGAGGGGGAGTATCTGGTTTTTCTGGTATTGACGGCATTCCCATAGGCATGCCCATCGGCATAGGTGAGTCACCGCAGGCTTCTGTGGTAGGTCTGTCTAACTCCTGCATCTTGGCCAATAGTTCTTGAAAGTTCATAGTTAATTTCCTTTGCGTGGATCTGGTTTGCCAGCATTTGACATTGGGCTCATAGATCCAGCTTTGTCTGTTTTTTGCTTGGGTATTTTGTATTCAGCAGCGAATCCATCTTTGGTCCTCTGCTTGGCTGTTTTGCTTAAATCTTTTAGAAACCCTTTGTTAAAATCATCGCCAAAATAATCTTTGTGTTTGATTTTTCCTGCGCCCTTGTCCATGTCTTGTTCGTCTAACATAGCTTCACCGCTGGGTTCGTTGTCTAACAACACTTGATCTGCTTCTGTAGGTTCACCACTGTTTCTTACACGGAAACAGCTTTCGTCTATGCCCATGGCTTTGACATGTGTTTCGATCTCTGGAGGTGTAATAGGATATTCACAGATTACTTCATATATAGTAACCTGCATATTTTCTTTGCCTGGAAAATCCAGTGGCAATTTTTGTATAGGTGTAGTTGACAGCTTTTCAAAGGTCATGACCTTGCAGCTGTCTAAGCGTGACTTTAGTGCTTCTTGAAATTTTTCAGGAACGTCGCCCGCAACTTTGATCTTGAAGCTGTAAATTTTTTTGTTTTCGACGAGATATTCTTTAAAAGTTTTCATATGTGTATTTATGCTTTTCCGCTTAATTTTTTCAGCAGTTCGTTGCGATCTGTAATCACATAACCCTGCCCGTTTATCACGTTGTTGGGATCTACTCCAGCATCGTTATCTATTTTTAGTTTTTTCAGCTGTAAATCCACAGCTTTGAGTTTCTTTTCTATCTTGTTGCTTTTAGCCGTGATAGCATTGCCCATCATCGAGCTAGCTACTTCAAATATCCTACCTGAATATCTTACTTCTACATTCATTCCAAGATCCATGAGATCATCATAGGCCTGTTCTGCTTTTTTAGCTAGATTATCTAGTTCTTGTTCATCAAGATTTTCTAGTTCTTGTATATGTGGCAGGGTTTGTACTATCTTTTGCACTGCTTGATACTGATCTTCAAGACTATTGATTTCTTCGTGTACGGGAGGCGGAGGTGCTGCTGGCTCAGCTTGAGAATCTAAATCAAATAGTTCTTCTAATTTTTTAGTCATATCATACTTATCTGCGTTTGGTGCCTTGATGGAAAATATCACCTTCATTAACCACCCTAAACCTTAAACCCTGCTGCTTACACCACGCTGTGGCAGCTTCCCATTTGGCCATGTTTTTAATATACTGTTCTTGATTGTATCTGCTTTTGCCCACTGATTCTCTTAGAGTTTGACTCTGTGGTTTAACCTCTACGACCTCTGCATGCTTCTTGCCGGTTTTGTCTTTGTAGACCACAAAAAAATCCGGCACGTATATTGTGTATTTGCCAGTCATAGGATCTCTATAAGGTATCTGTATGCTTTCACTGGCCCAATTTTCAACTCCTTGGTGCTCATCTAACATGCGCATGAACACAAACTCCCACGAACTACGAGCCAATGGTGTTTTCTTTCCCACATATTTGGCAGGGTTTTTCATTTCAAATCGTCCCTGGGCGAATTTAGACATTAGGCAGCTATGTTTCTTGTTTGATTAGGTCTAACATCATCAGTACGGTACCCTAATATAGAAGTCGGAACTCTATTATTGTTGAGTATTTCTGCTACTATCTGACTCAACGAAACTCCTGGAAAATTTTTCAAAGTATCTAGTATTTCAAAAATTGGAGTATTATCGATCTTGGCCTGTCTCAGTATCACTGACGCCGAAGTCGACGCAGCATCTAGGTCAAATCCTGCCTGTTGGAAAAAACTTATTGCAGCAGCAACATCATTGGCTGGAAATTCTAAGGCAGTTTCGCCGTAGTTTTCAAAATACAATTTGGTAGCGGCTGCACTGTCTTCGATGGTCTGTGCTGGTAAATTAGTAGCCATAGGTTAGTCCGGTCCTACTAAAGTACGCTGAGTGGCCTTTGTGGTAGTTTCTGTGCTGGCGCTTTTTGGAAAGATGGCACCTACTACTCCGCCGACTCGCTGAGCTGCCGCTGTGATATTTCCCGGATTACTGAGAATGTTGATAGCTTCACTGGCCAACTGCGCTTTACTAAGATTTTTGACGTTCTTATAGGTGTTTATGGCTTTAGCTACTGTGCCTATAAAACCTCCTGGAGTATCAAAGGCAGCGCCTGATCCGATATCTCCAAAAATTTGTTCTAGGCCGTCTAGTACTCCTCCCTCTCCAGTGAGAGTCGAAACACCACCGCCTGCAACTGACAAAGGACTTGGTACAGTGTCATAATGAAAGTCAGCAAATCCTTTAGGTGTGCCTTTTGACACATTCCCAGTAGAATATTTTACAGTTTCATATTCTAGAGTCATTTGACTTTCATTAAATTCCGATGCACTATAATCCATGCCGCCGTGATTCCAACTTTTAATTTTAGGGTTAATAAGTGTGTAACCTACAAATCTCCTACGACTCATGGTATAAATAGTTACCGAATTAAAAAAATTACTTTCGGTTCTGTCATTGTCTAGGCCATATCTAAAACTGTCGCTCTTGGTACTGGTCGGTCTAAGATGATTTGGTTTATAAGCAGCATCTGGATTATGGCGGTCTCCTACATAGTATCCATAGTATAGGGCCCACATAGCATTGATCACAGCATTACTGTCGTCATGCATACTAATAGATATTGGTTCGTAATTTATCTGTTTATATACTATCTTTTTACGGTTGTATTGGTTCTTAGTTACAGAATCAAAATTAAATTTCGGAAGCTCTGCACTTTTTACTAACAGCCCGGCTTCGTTACCATGTTTATCTGTGAACGGACTCATTCCTCTTACTGCGTTGTTTATATCAAAATAAACATAGTACAAGAATTTAGTCTTCGGTGATAGTCGTAGACTGTTATCAACAAACAATCTCGTAGCGTGACGATAATTGCTCAGTTGACCTTTAGGCTTGGTTACTCCTTCAACTATGCCGGAGCCAAACTCTGATAGATATCTTGTGAATTTATTTGCCATACAAATATTTATGCCACAAAAAAAGCCCGATTTTTAGTCGGGCTTTTTTGAAGATTAAGATTAACCTTGTGCGGTAGAAGCACCTGTTGTAGCTGCACCGATAGTTCTTCCTACTGCTGCACCAATACCACCTATTGGGCTCACTGCTGTTGAACCAGCAGCAAACTGTGACAGGTTATCGTAGGCAATGGTCAATGCCACAGTCATATGCTCATTGGTTGAGTAATTTGCATCACCGTAGTCTGCGTTCTGAAGGAAACAACCATAGAGTTCAAATGTTTCTAGGGTGTTTGGTACTAGCGCACCATTACCACCATCTAGCACTTCAATGCGTGTGGTAAATTTGTAGTCAATGCCTGAACGTGCAGATGCCTGTTCCATGAAATCGAACTGCTTCTGGATCTGTTGTCCTACCATTTTCTGTACTTGGCCGCTGGCATCATCACGTAATGTTAGCGTGATGTTTTCTAGTGTATATTTTCCAGCAAGTTTAACCTTGCTGTTATAAACATCTAGTGTCATTTCTTCAAACGATACTTTAGGTCTTGTAACATCTTGTACCTGTTTGGTAAGTTCTGTTGCTGCGGCAACTCCAAATCCCAACAGTGTAACTCTGAAGCGGTATTTTAACTTGGGCATCAACAGCACCTGAGTGCTGCCTGCTGCATTAGTTGTTGGAATACCAATGTTGTTAAGCGATGTAATTGCCATTTTTAAATTTCTCCTGTGTTCTTGATACGCAATGGAATGTAAATGAACTCAATGGCTTTCACTGGCTCTATAGCGATATCAACATAAAGTTCGTTGCGATCGATACGAGACGGAGTGTTATTGCTTTCATCACACACAACCGCAAAGTCGTAGATTGCTCTCAAGCCTACTAATTCTAACAATAGGCTTTCTGCCGCTTGTTTAATTTCGTCTCTGGTAATCTTGTCGTTGGGTTCAAACAAATATGGACGAGCCAACTTGTTTAACTGACTGCGTAGATACACTACCAAACGTGCTACGTTGATACGATCCAATGCTGATGCATTTCTTGCACGAGTCTTTTGACCATAGGCCACTAACCCAACACCATTGAAGAACGGAATTGGATTGATCTTCAGTTCGTACAAGGTATCACGTTGGCCTTCGTTAAGAGCCACTGTTTGGAATTCACCTGTAGCTGCATCAATATATCCCACTGCTGTGGCATTGGTAATTCCGCCGCGTCGTGTGCCTGCTGGCGCAAACCATGGGAAGCTGACGTTGTCGCTGAGTGCAATAGTCTTCAGCATCATGTGACTTGCTGGAACCACTGCATTGGAACCACTTAGGTCAGTGGTAAATCCATTTGGATAATATGTGGCCAAGTATTCATCATAGGTCACAATACCGTCATCGCCGTTGTCTGTGACTAATTCTGCATTAGTACCCCAGTTGTTCAACGAAGTAGCATCTGCAGGCAATCTCAATGGGGTGTCGCCTACCACAAACGCTGTAATACCTCTGTCAATGTTTAGATTAACTAGGTTGCTCATGGTTTCTGGATATCCAGGGCAAGCTATGATGTTGAAGTTTCTGCGTTCTTCATCACGAATCTCTTGGCTAGTGTCAATCACTGACTTCAAGGCCTGTGTAACTACTTTACGCTGTGCCTTGCGACCGAATGAACCCGATCCGTCTTCATTGTTACCTGAAGCAGTAACCCACCGATCTGTAAAGTACCCATCCATGGCCAATCCTGCACCGCTGACAAAAGCCGAACCTGCCAATGTCGCTGTGCTGGTTCTTGGATTATCTCCGGCTGTATCGATGTAGTTATTTCTATACTTTTTAACATTACCGCCGCTGCGTCTTAGGTTCCACAACAACATACCTTTTGGATATAGTGCTGGATCCGGAGCATCTGGGTCTAAGAAGTTGTTGGTGATTAAGTCTTCTATAGTTGATTGACTTGAACTTGTTCCTGCAGTATTCCAACGAGCATCTGCAAACAATACACCTTCTTCAGTGGTTTGATCTGTTTTGTCAACTAATTCCCAACGTAGTGTAGCATCGCCAATGTCTGTTAGATTGTTGTTGTATCTATAGATAGTTGGATAATTTTCAAGATCTGCTGTGCTGATCCATAAATCGCCTGTGACAGTTACTCCAGACACATATGGATTGCTGGCCGCTACGATAGGCAAATAACCTGTTCTTAGTGTGGCTGTGGCAGCTTCATAATAAGGTGCTGTGGCATGTCTGTAACCTACCCATGTGTTGCCGTTATGAATCATAACATCCACATCTGCAAAATTAGGATTGTACCAAAGTTGTTCATCTGCTGGTTCGTTCAATGGTGCATCTGGACCAGCTGCAAATCTTGGATTCTCAGCAGCTAATGGCTTGTAGCCTGATGCTAGATAATCCTGTGCAGCACCTGCGGCAAGATCTTCTGCACCCACTGCGCCACTGCCCAATGAGATATTATAGAAGTTTTCTGTACCTACTCTGGTTTTGAGATTGTATGGTGTAAACATAGTTGACAGCGGAGTACCTGTGCTGTCTGTTAATCTAAAATCGCCGCCGTCGTTGTGAGTGATCACTAATCTGCTTTGTGTAGCAGTAACAGCTACCACCGACGCTTCAATGTTGGTAAATCCAGCTGCATTGATAGCTGCCGCAAATTTATCTGCATCTGTGTTGTCGCCGGTTGGTGCATTGCTAGTGCCAGTACTCAATGTGATTGTTTTGGCTGCGTCTAAGGCCAACTGTCCAACAATACTTTCAGCCAGTGTAAACACTCTTGTGGAGCCTGCGGTAAATGTACCAGATTTAATAATATTGCTGGTAATGTTGGTGCCTTGACCAGGTGATATATTTCTGTACCATACGCGGAATTCAGCGGTGTTAGGTGTTGAGTCAAATCCACTGTTTTCTTGTGCATTGCTCTGTACAAACAATGTGTCTGTGCCAATGTTAGCACCACCGCCACTGCGATCTAGATAGTAAAGTGCAGCGTTTGTAGATGCATAGATCGGAGCTTCTGATGCTACCCATGATGATGTAGCTGAACTCCACTGCTTGGCTCTCCATCTAGCACCTTTGTTTGGTTCAGTGGTTTTGATCCATACCGAACCTGTAGCAGAACCTTCCACTGTGGTTGTGTTGTCAGTGCGTTTGAAAGTAGGTACATCTGTATGCGGTGTTTGTTGCAGTGTAGGACTGATGTATTCACCTGTGGTGATACCAAGAGTGGCCCACGATGCTGTGCCGTTGTCTAGCATTATTCTGCCGTCTGCACCAGTAGAGTCGCCTGCGGCACCGTCAGCTACTGATCTACCATCGGAATAAATGTATAACTTGTTGGCCAATGCCTTTGCAGTTACACCTGTGATAGCTGCTGTGTTAATGTTAGCTGCGGTTGTGGTCACACTTCCAGTGGCAATCGAAGTACTGTTAATAAACAAAGTACCTGACTGTGTGCCTGCATAAGTCGAACTAACAGCCACTGGCCAGCTGGCCTTCCATGCGTTAGAGCCAAGTAGCACCCACTCGCCTGCGTCTACCTGTGTGCCGCCACCTGCAACTAAACCGTTACCGGCAGACTTGTAGTAGAATCTTGCAAGGTCTTCGTCAGTACCATAGCTGGTGTCTCCTTCTACAGTACGGAATACAACTGCATAATCGCCTATCTGTCCCACTGCTTCTTTAGGAATATTATTTGTTTCTATCTTGCTTGGAAAATCAGCATCTGTTAGTACCATTGGTACTTTGTTGGTAAATTTCTGGCCGCCTGTTGTTGAGGCCGCTGCACTGTTCCACTCTTGGATACCCCAAGTTGTGGCCTGTGTATCAATCCACCATTTACCATTGACTGGATTTGCTCCCGGGGCGTCAACTGATGCTGCAAGTTGGTCTAGGTCCACATCAGCACGAACAATAAATGCTGCGTTGCTGACGCCTAGTAAACTATAGGCTGCTAGTAGACCATACTCGTTGCGCTCTGAGCCATGAATAGGAGTTGAACTCGCTGTCTGCTCAAAGAACGGAACTCCAAAGAGATCTGTAAGATCTCTTTGGCTAGTAACTTTAAATGCTTTGCCAGCATTTGCTTTGGTTGTTGCTGAAGCTGTGTTTGTACCAGCTCCGTTTGTTTTATCTTGGGCTGTAGCTACGACAATAAGAGGGACTGTACCAGGTTCTGCTGGTGTATAAAAACTCTCGTCGATTACCGTAACTTGTACGCCTGGTGATGTTAGTGCCATATCGCCTATTCTC
>Ga0209500_10003204_pt1 | contig 11308 bp, 6 predicted proteins | sample S_140212_EF_Meta_FD_187323 | JGI IMG/M metagenome (GOLD analysis project Ga0209500, IMG submission 187323) | Freshwater microbial communities from Lake Simoncouche, Canada to study carbon cycling - S_140212_EF_MetaG (SPAdes) (version 2) | ecosystem: Environmental > Aquatic > Freshwater > Lake ...
ATATTATCTCTTGGAACCACAACTGTCTCTGTAGTATTTACCTTTTCCGTCGTAGTAACAACATTACCCGTAACAACCGTTTGTGTCTGTTTTATTGGATTGGGTGGCGCAGGTTGTGGGGATTTTAGAGTTGATTCAATCTTTGAAATATACGCTCTTCTACAAGCCATAGCATTTGTTGTGAATACTTCGGTAGATGCCATGGTATCACCTCCAACAACAGTACCATTTGTATCAGTACAATTTATCGAATCGTTTGATGAGAACGGTAACTCATATGGTGGTTGATTGTTTTTTGAAACTAATGGTGCGGAACGAGTTGTTTCACCAAATCCCTGACCTCTTTTTACTATTAATTTTTGTTGTTTTACATAATCTTTGGTTGCGGCATTTTCAGCAAAAAATTTAATTACAGAATCAATTCTTCTGGTTGATAATGCTAGGTTATATGCCTCAGTTTGTGGTGCAGAGCAACTTGAATCTACAATAAGGGTTACAGTACCACTTTCACTATTTTTTATTTGTTCTGCAATATCAACCGCCATTTTTTGAGCAATAACATAGTTTGGTGTAACCATTGTATCAAAGGCTTGGGTTAACTGAGCTCCGTTTGGTTGTTTTGCGTATAAAGCTTTGTTTGTTGCACTTGTGTATCTATTGTATTCTTCGGTATAATTTGGTGATGTATTTCGTTTAGGAAAATCATTACCAAAATAAAAACCAATTTGATTATATTTTGCAAAATACTCAGGACTACCTTTCGCGGGTGTACTTGAACTGTTTACCCCTGTACTTCCATTACCCGCACCATTTTCTCCCGCAACTTGAGCGTCTACGGTTATTGTACTAACAGCATATTGCATCTGTTCTCTTGTGATTTCTTTAGATGTAATCGCTTGTTGAATTTGAAATAAATCGTTTGGATTTATGGTATAATATTTTTTGGCTAATTCATATAAATCATATTTTCTACATCCAGCAAAGAATGAGTCCAATATACTATCAATTCTTGGTTTGTTGGTTTCATTAGCCAAGACTTTGTTAACAATAACATTTAATATTGACGGGTGGTCAACAACTATATCCCAAGTTAAACTACCAGTTCTACTTGTGTTTTTGTAAGTGTATATCGGTTCTGGTCTACCAATAAAATCATTTTGATTCCAACTTGCTTGAACGGACTCATTAAACACCAAGTTATAAGGTGGGAACCACATAACTCTACCTCCATTGGGTCCACGTTCACATACCGCCAAATCAGAAACCGCAAGACCTGGTGAGTTTGATGTTGCCCATGCCAAGTTCTCTAATGAGAACATATATTTCTTAGCATAAGCGTTATTCATTGTACCAATAATGTTAGACGAATCTTGTCCTCCCTCTTGTTTGTTTGGTGCAATATTAAGGTTGTATGTCTTATCTAATACTGAATAAGAGAATCTTCTACCTTCAGTTGTAATACCGTCAGTTTTTTGAAGGTCGTTATATTGAAGATATGGAATATCTTTTGCAAACACCCTACAATACTCAGTCCCAACTTCCTGTCCAATAGCTCCAACATAAGTTAATACTTTTGAACCCTTTGTCATTTCTTTGTATCCATCGTTGAATACTTTACTGACTTGGTCCATCGCATTACCAACGTGTTGTAATCGTTTACCACCTTGTGGTTGGCTATCAATAATTCTTTGTGTCTTATCAAGTATAGAACCTTCTCTAAACGTTCTTTCTGTGGACTCTGTTGAGTTATAAGACGATGGTTTGAAGTCTGAGTCTTCTCTAACAATTTCTCCACCTATACCAACTTTTTTACCAGCATTACCTTTGTACTTTGGTGATACCCATGTAAATCCACCTTCAATACCACCACCATTACTATATGTCGGACCGTTAGCACCAAGTCTAATTTCTTGACTTGGACCTTCATATAACTGAGCTAACTCAGATGGTCCATAAACTGGGTCTTGTTGTTCGTTACCAAAAGCATCATTTGGTAATGCTCCTGATGGTGAGAATACTCTTGATGGGTCAGAAGATGTGCTACCAACATAAAAGTTAGAGTTGTTGGTATTAGTTCCAACAATCGCCCCACCCAATCTATCTATTAAAGTTCTATCGTAGTTTGGCTTATACTTGTTGTAGTTAATATTTTTAAATAAAATGGATTTTTGACCTTGACCTGTATTTTCGTAAAATATTTGAGTTCCTGTTTTGTTAGCCCCTAATAAATTACTAATAAAATTTCCAGCGGCAGCAATTGGATTGGCCAACAATGATTGTTGAATTGTTGTTGGTTGTGGTGGATTAATACTTGTATCAAAATAAGAACCAGGAATTGGTGAGAATGGTAAAGTACTACCCGCTAAACTAAGAGCAAAATTGGCTGCAGCCCCTAACGGGTTTGAAGGTACCGTAATATTGTAGTTTGGTTCTATTAAAGGAACATTACCTGTTAAGATATTAACAAGGTTAGTACTACTATTAACGTTTAATATATTCGCTCTACCAACAGTTTGTCTTATTAACTCCCTACCAATACGGTCTTGAAACTCTTTCTTTAAAGTTTTTGCACCTAATCGAGCAATGAATGAGTCATCACTTAATAAACCATTACTACCTTGTGGGTCAGGATTTAATAAGATGGATACAGAACGATAAGACGACGGATTAAATGTTGGATAAGGTTGTCCGTTTGGTGGTCTATCTTGGTCAGGTCTAACGGTTTCTAAACTAGTCACCGCCTCACCAGCATCAAAATTATTATTACTTGAATAAGCATTTAATGGTCTCCATAGTTGAGTCGCTGCAAATCCTGTATCAACAATGTGAGCGTCCTGTTGACCAGGACCATATTCACCCTGATTTGAAGTAGTATTTAAATTACCTGTAAGGTCGGGTGCTTGGTAATATCCCCCTTGATTTCCCCACTTGTTAAGTGGATAAAATTGTGAGTTGGCAATGTATGGAGTATCAATTAGATAATCAGGACTATCAACAGGTGTTAAATCTCTTTGTACTACCTCAAAAGTTATTGGCGGGGTCGCAGGTGTAGGTGATTTAGCATATGGTACTAAATTTCGGACAATTAGTTTTTTTCTAAAACCTTCGGTACTTATATAATCTAACGGACTACCCATCTATACGTTTCTTAATAAATAGGTTAATTTGTATTTTTTATTCTTCAAACCAATGTTTTATTGTCATTAATACGAGACAACTCCACTTCCTTTATTTTCCGAAGAATTTTGGTTTGAAAGATTAACAACATATTGTTTAAATTTATCGTTATTAAATATTGAACTCAACTGTTGTTGGGTTAATGTTGTTCCTGGCGGGGTATCAATTACAATTTTAAATTCACCAAATTCAACTTTAGTTTTACTTGTTGATGTTCCGCTATTTGTGGATGAGTTAGATGACATTCTTTCAGTAGGACTTTGACTTTTTCTACCTATAATATCGGCGTAAGATAAAGATTTTTCCTCTTCAGCTTTCTTTTTAAGGTGTTCTGTTGCGGTTACAGCTTTACCACCAGTTGCACTTAAAATTTCCTGACTTAAACTTCTAAATTCTTTTTCAATACCACTGCTTCCTGTAACCTTTTTACTTGATTCTGCGATAATATCTTTAAATGCGGCCATCCCCTTTTCACCTAAACTATTTGCATCTTTTAGAATAGTATCCTCAAGTGATGCTAATTTTTTTGCAAAATCGTCAGCACTTATTTTATTTGAGTCTTTAGCCATGAATAACGCACTCATTCCCTCAATCGCATTATTAACTTTGTCTATAATTACAGCACTTTCAGGTACCGCTTTGTCAACAGAACTACTAACAGCTCGACTAATTCTATCGGCACCAGTGTAATTACCTCTAATAACCGAAGAACCTGCAACACCAAACGTACCTTTTGCAAGATTACCTTTGATAGTCCTGTCAATATTCTCTTGAACATTTAATTGCTTTGTTTGAATATCTTCTAAAGTTTTTGGAGCTTCGGCTTGTTGTTTTCTTAATGCCGCAAGTTCGTCATTAGTTATTTCACTTAACTTAATTTTATCAATATCACCTGTTTTGTCATTCTTAAGGTTTACAATATATTCACCACCTTCACCCATAGTGGCCATATTAGCTAATAATTCTTTGTCTTCAGGTTTATCAAAAGTTAATTGTGGGTTAATTTTTGAAATTCTTCTATCTAAATCTGATGCGGCTAATGCGGTTTTTGTAAGTTGTTCATAAGAAATACCTGTCTCGTTAGACATTTCTCTTAAAGTTAAAATTCCCTGTGGGTTAATCTTAAAGGTTTTTGTTTTTTCATCAAACTGTGTAAATTGTTTTGTGGCTTTAATTAAACTATCTTGTAACGCACCAGGGTCATTTATCGCATCATTCATTAATGCAAATGGGTCACCTAATTGACCAACAGATAATCCTAATCTTTGGAAAGCTGACGCCATATTGATAGCCCCTTGAGGGTCAATTACTTTTTCCGCAAAATCTTTAGTGGCACTCATGTCAAATCTTAACATTGATGCTTGTGCTGCCATTTTGGTTAATCCACCAACACCGTCAGAAAAATTGAATCGATTCATTAATGACATATTTCGAGTAACGTCACCCATAACAGTTTTGGCATTCAATCCAAGACTTTGAATATATTCAATAGAATGTTCTAAGTTTGTACCAATTTGAGATGTTTCAATTCCAACTTCGGCAAAATTTTCAACTAATGTTTCTGATTCCGTACCTAATACTTGACTAGCGGCATAAAGTTTACTGACTTGGTCCTCAGTCGCAATAACACTTCGTCTTGAACCATCCGCAATTCCTATAATAGTACTAGAAATATCCCCAATACTTCCACCTAAACGAATAATACCTGCAGCGCTCTTAGCCACCGCATCATTCATTTCGTCAAGTCTTACTCTACCTCCAACAAACGCAGCATTAAGTTTATCGGCCTCATTGGCCATGTCCTCAATTGACTCTAATATTCTATCTATAGGAGAACCTAAACCTTCAATAGTTTTTTTAAGGTCGTCGTACGATTCGTTAAGATTATCTGCCATTACAATTATTTAGTTTCTATATAAATAGAAGAAGGACCAATTTTTTAGTCCTTCTTGTTATCTTCAATCCATTTATCCAATAAATATTTTCTCACAAACAATGGCATTCTTTCAAAATCTTGATAAGAAATTTTCATTAATGTTGTCAGATAGTAAAATTCATCTATCTGTATCTTTCTATAATCAGAAGAAAGGGCGAAAAAAGTCAGCCCCAAACCCAACATTCACTGTTAGTTTTTCTCCTGACGGGGCTGTAATTGTTTTAGTCATATCCAATCTTGGTTCGTTTTCATTCATAAAGTTTCTTATGAATTTTGAGTCAGAGATTGGCATTGACTCAACAAATTTTGCGATAGTTGCTTTATCAGTTGACCCATCAATTTCAATAATTTCTTTTTGCATTCTCCAAGTAACTCTTGGAACAACTCTTCCTTGTGGGTATGATTCAGCCATTTTACCAATTTCCATAATCTCACCATAACTTAATGGTTTTAATTTAATTGTTGATTGAGATTTTGGTAGTAAAACCGTAAATGAACCATCTTCATTTGGTTGTTGACCATTAATAATGTTTAATTGGTCTAACAATACCGCACTTTTAAATGGTTTTTTGGTTACAGGGTCAGTAACATTTAATACCATTTCAGGTCCAAATCCTGTATTTCTTAAAAAGATTAGAATTGCTTCAACATCACCCTCAATTAAATCTTCAACCTTAACATCTGGTTCATAGATTTTTGCTCTTAATAAAGTCATCGTCAAGTCGTTTGCCCCACCCATCAAAATGTTTTCATCAGATGCTGTAAGATAACCAACTTTAATTGATTTCTTTTTGTTTTTATAAAAAATACCTTGTGAAGGTAATTGTACCACATCGTGTGGTAGTGTGAAATTGTCTTGACCGAAGTCTCTTGTTTGATTTTCCATATAAAAAAATAACCGTAAAGTTTATTAGCTTTACGGTTAAATATAAGTGAGTGTAATTTTATGTAAATAGTATTAGTATACTAACACACATCTATCCATTCTTAAAGAAGCTGTGATATCCGCTAACGCATCTTGACTATAAGATAACGCTCCGAAGTTTACATCAGTTAAGAAAGTTCCATAAAGAATCCATTTCTCAACAACAACTCCTGTAGGGTCCAACATTTCAAGGTCGATATCTTTTTTGTATCCCGCAGCATAACCCATACGACCTGTCACTGATTCAGCATGTAAACGAACCCACTCCATAAGAGCTTGAGCCGCTGACGGTCCAATAGGGTCACGGAACTTAACACTAATAGGGTCCCAGTTAAATCTACCTGCTACGAATGTAGATGTGTTTAGAAATTGTATTTCAGTTGACCCAATCTTGATAGACGGTCTTGATGCGCTTTCAACAAACCATTCGTTGATACCCAAACTTGACGGAAACCTTAAAATGAAACGGTTCTGGCGTTTCGGTTCGTAAGGTATCGGCATTTTCATTAATAAATCAGCCATGTTATTTTAATTTTTTTTTGTTTTTTTTGTTGTTTATATCCTATAAATATAGTCTTGTTAAAAAATTTTTCTCTTTACTTTTATTTTATCGAGATTATAATCTACTTATATTCCTTTTTAACGCCTCCAGCAGTAGAATAAGTCTTAACTATATTATCTGGTTTATCTTTAAAGTGTTTACTCATTACTTCTACATTTCTAACATCATCATCTGAAAATCCAATACTAGGTTGCTCTGGAACAAAGTTATTTGATATATCATTTTTAATAAATGCTTTTTTATTTAAATTATTTGCCATGTTCTTAATATAAGAAACAAATCCTTCCATAGCACGAACTTTTGCTTCTTCAGGATTGGCAGCACCTTCTTCATCGTCAAAAGACACTGGATGATATTTGTTAAGGTCCAAATACGATTTGATTAATTCATCGTCCGTCATATCTTCCTCGTCAAAAAACGACCTGTATTTTTTAAGGTTCTTAACTAATTGGTCTTTATCAATACCATTAAATCCGTCAATAATATAATTATAAACCGCTTGTTTTAAAGTGTTGGGGTTGTGTCCTCTTGCAGTAATGATTGAAAATATTGACCCGTTATTAATCGCTTCTTTAAAATCGTTAAATGCTGGTCCAAGTTTTGCTCTCATTGCGTCCACCAAAAAATTTTCATCACCTGCGGTTCTAAAGTTTCTAAATGGGTCTTCAGCAAAACCAACAATAGTATCACCATTATAATCAAAATCTTCTTTTCCGATTATACCTCTATATTCTGCAAAATCATCTGTACTCATACCAACTTCATCACCACCATCAGTTTTTAACATTATCTTTGTTGGCATATGAACAATATTGTCATCCCAATCAAACGCATAATATTTCATATCTGGTGTTCCTTCACCTTTAAATCCCTCTCTAAGTTGTCTTTTCATACTTGGCAAATAAAGGGGGTATGATTAGTACCCCCGTTAAGTTTATTAAATGTTCTCAAACGAAGCTCCTGTTGGAGTGATAAAGAATTCGATGTCGATGAATTCTAAAGCCTTCGTAGGTTTTAAGTAAATTTTACCTGTTAATGTGTTTCTGTCTAAGTCTTCAGGTGAAGATGAAACAGTTACACGGAAATCGTATAAACCTCTGTCTCTTCTGATTGAATCCAAGATAGGGTTAACACTATCCAAGAATTGTTGTCTAACGATTTGGTCGTTTTGTTCGAACAATAATCTTACAGCTACCGCTGAAATCAACTTACGAGCTTGAAGTAATAATCTTCTTACATTCAATCTGTTAAGTGCCGTGTCAGCAACTTGTAATGTTTTATTACCCCAAATTACCGTTCCAACATCAGAGAAAGTTGCGATAGGGTTAATTCTACCTTGATACAAAGTATCTCTGTCAGTTTGTGTAAGTTTTTGTCTAGCTTTGATTGAGTTTACAAGACCTCTTGTGTAACCCGCAGATGCGAACCAAGGGAATGAAATGTTATCAGTCAACGCTAAGTTTCTACAAACCTCACCCGTTGGTGGTAAGTAAATTTGTGTATTGTTTACAGTATCTCTTGTTAAAATCCAAGGGTAGTAAGTTGCGGTGTAGTTAGAGTCAATTCCTGTATTATCCAAGTTGTCAACCGCTTCTTGTGAATAGATGATATCCAAAGAACTTGTTGAATCTGGTGTATACATTTGGTAGTCAGGAGTTGTACAGATATAAACTGAGTCAGCTCTTGAGTATTGAATCATGTCGATAGCTTCTTCTACAAGATTTGAGTTATTAACATAGTCAATACTTGCACTTGCAAATACGTTAATGTTAGTCGCTTCAGGGTTAGCAAATGTTAAGATACCAAGTAAGTAAGCGTAGTAGTCAGTATTTGCAAAGTCCTGAGTATTGTTTTGAACAATAATTCTCTTAAACAATCCGTCACCTGTCGCAGTTGGGTATCTTGAAGATGGTGCAGTACCAGCTAAATAACCTGATGCTCCTAATTGGAATCTATCTTGGTTAGTTCTCCATTCTCTATAAATGTCCCAACCATCAAATCCACCTGCAAAACATATAGTATATTTTCTTGAGTAGATAAAGTAGTATGGGTTTTCTTGTGTTTGTGGGTCCGCTCTAAATTCTGCAACACCACATTCAAATGCTGTTTGACCACTTGTCATTGATGTATTAGCAATTGTAACAACAGTTGCTCCTGAATCCATGTGGAAACCTTTACTCAAGTAATTCCATTTGAATGAGTCAGTTGCTAACGCCCAATTTGATTGTGGGTTTTGTTTTCCTTTATAAGTTAAGAACGATTCATCAATTCCGTATTGTGTTGAGAAACCTAAGTAAGTTCTTCTAACAATATCGCCAGGAGATTCCACAGTATTTGAACCACCAACAGGTGTTCCAAAAGGTGGGTTAGCAATAACTTCTCCAGGGTAATCGTATTTTGTTTTAAATTTAGGATATGCTGATGGATAAATCGCAGCATCCTCATATTCTCTTTGTGTATAACCGTAGAAACCACAAGGTAAAGAATCGATTGGATATTCATTTGCCATTTCAACCATGATGTATTTTGAAATCAACGCAAACTCACCATTAGATGAACCAATTTTTTTCGCAATAAAGTTATTAGTTGCTGGGTCCATATTACAGTTGGTGAACTTTTCAATTACAACAGGGTTTGCATCTGTATCGAAGAAATTTCTAACGAAAACATCAAACGACATATTGTTATATGATAAGTTAGCGATTGACACTTTAATTTCGGTGTTTGCAGAATCCCCATCAGAAATAGAAATGAATTTAAATAGGTTATATACTTTATTACCTCTTAATTCAGAAACCAAGTAAGGTGTTTCAGGTGATTGGTATTTTTCTAAATTCCAAGCAATTGATTGACTTGATTGACTTCTTGCATCGGGTAATGCGATTAAATCACAATTTAACCCACGAATGTATCCTTGACTATAAGCATAATTTAAACTTCCTTGATAAATTTCTTCAACATAAATTGGAACTTGAAATCTTGATTTACCAAAATTATCAACCCCTAACACTTTTGTAATGTATTTTGCAGAAGACGCCAATAATGAAGTTTCTAATGAGAATGTATTGTTATCTTTAGTTACACCTGACAACAAGAATGTTCCGTATGGTGTGTTAGTTATACCTGAATATTGACCAGTACAAATTAATTGTAAATTGTTAGGAACCCAAGCATTGTTGTTTGCGTAATCAATACCAACCTCATAAACAGGTCCGTGGTCAACACTACTAGAATTATTAACATATTCTGAAATACCTCTTGAACGAAGAGTACCAACAACCATGTTATTAAATTCTGTGTAAGCAGTACCTGTAAATGTATATGATTCACCAGTAATAGTACCTGTGAAAACTCCTGTTCCACCCGTTACTAAATTAGTGACAGAATAATAGAATGAATAACCTGTGTAGTTATTTCCTGAAGAAATATCAAAGTTTGCATAATACCAAGAGTCATTTGAAGATGCCGATAAATCATTAAGTTCAAAATCATTAATACAGTTATATGGATTTTGAACTGTTGGGTATGAGTTAATTAATGGTGTATATTCATTATCAGGAATTGCACCATAAATTACAGATGTTGTTGCTGAAAGAGAAGGTGTGTCAATTATGTCACCCAAATAAACATTGAAGTCATCTTGTATTGTAGATGTTGAGCCGTCTTGTAGTCTGTATTGAACATTTAAATTTGTCTGAACTTGAGTTGGTAAAGCTCCACTAACAAACGTAACGGTGTTTCCTGTTGACGTACCTGTAAAGGTTGCGGTGAATGTTGTTGCGTTTGATGGGTTACCAATAGTCGTTGGGTCAACATTGGCTACTAATGATAAACTCCAAGATGGACCCGCATCATAACCTGACAAACCTAATACTCTTGTGACAAACAATTGGTTTGATTGTTGCAAGTATGATTTAGCAATGTATGCCGCTTCATATTTTGGGATTTGAGTGTTATAAAATTTAACGGGTTCGGTTCCACCAAAATAAGCTTGGAACTCATCGTAGTTTGTTATGAATACTGGTTCAAATGCTGGGCCTTTTATAGTTTCCCCAACAAGACCTAAAGTCGTTACCCCCACACTTTGGGCTACGAACGATAAGTCGGTTTCAGATGTGTAAACGCCTGGTGATACGAATACTTTTTGATTTGCTTGTGTTGCCATTATTAAATTATTCTGTTACAGATTTATTTTATAGATAAATATTAGAGTTTTGGTGAAAAAACTTTACTTTTAGATAAGTATTTATAAACGGTATGAATAAATTCTACCTTTTTTCTACCCATGAAAATCAAGAAAGAAATAAAGAACATCAAAATATCCCCTGAATCACACGAAATCTTAAAAAAGTACTGTGAGAAACGTGGAATTAAGATTTATAAATTTTTGGAGAATTTAATCCTTGAAAGGTGTAAGGATAAGAAAGATATATACGGAGAAGATTAAACTAATTTGTTTTCGTATAAAATATTCGCTTCTTGAGTATTGTTATCTTTTGTAACCTCAATCCTTAAAATATCGTTTGTTGTAATTTCAATCATTTGTAAATCACTACCATAATAATCGTCATTAATATACACATCAAACGTATCAACATTGTTTGTTGATACTAAACTCATGTTGGCAGTAAAATCAATTCTATCTGTTAAAACGGTATTACCCGAAACAAATAAAAACGGCATTTCAAACTCATCGGGGTTTTTTGGA
>Ga0209500_10003208_pt1 | contig 11296 bp, 6 predicted proteins | sample S_140212_EF_Meta_FD_187323 | JGI IMG/M metagenome (GOLD analysis project Ga0209500, IMG submission 187323) | Freshwater microbial communities from Lake Simoncouche, Canada to study carbon cycling - S_140212_EF_MetaG (SPAdes) (version 2) | ecosystem: Environmental > Aquatic > Freshwater > Lake ...
CCATCAACGTCGCCACGGTCCAGTTCTGTTTCGGAGCCTTCGCCCCGCTCCTGGGGTGGTCCCCCGAGGCCGCCGGAAAGACTCTCTCAGCGCTCGTCGAGTCAGCGCCGGCCCACGAACTTTTCCAGCCCGGCTCAGACCGCCTCGCCCCTCTCCTTGGCCAGTTCATCGCCGTGGCCCTCCTCACCTTTGTGCAGGCCGCCCTCAACCACACCGGCATCCGCACGACGACGAGGATCACCGACGCCAGCGGCTGGCTCATTCTCATAGTCGCCGCCGGGCTGACCGTCGCCCTCCTCGCCTTCGCCCCCGCGCTCGATCCCGGTCGATTGATCGAGATCAGAAACTTCACCGGCGTACCGGCCGGGGCACCGGTCTGGCCAGCGACGGACAGCCCAGGCTGGGCGTTCGCTCTCGGCCTCCTCCTCCCCGCCTACACGATCACCGGCTTCGACGCCTCGGCGCATGCCGCCGAGGAGACCGTCGGCGCAGCGCTCGAAGTGCCACGCGCCATCCTCCGCGCCGTCATCGTCTCGGCGCTGGCCGGCTGGGTGATGCTCGCGGCACTGGTGATGGCGATTCCCGATCTCGACGCCGCTGCCGCCGAAGGGGGCAACGCCTTCTTCTGGACGATGGCCCACGTCCTCCCCGGGCCGCTGCGGCTCCTCCTCCTCGTCGGCATCGCCGCAGCCCAGTTCTGCTGCGGGCTGGCAACCGTCACCAGCGGCTCCCGGATGCTCTTTGCCTTCGCCCGCGACGGCGGCCTCCCCTGGTCGCCGCTGCTGCGACGCGTCAGCCCGGTGCATCGCACGCCGAACGTCGCCATCTGGGTCGTCGCCGTCCTCGCGGTGGGGTTCACGGTGCTCGTCCCCTACCTTTCGATCACGGCGGTGTGCGTGATCCTTCTCTATGTCTCTTACCTGATGCCGACGCTTTCTGGGCTCCTCACCCACGGCCGCACCTGGACGCAGATGGGGCCATGGTCGCTGGGGGCCGCCTACCGCCCGCTGGCAGGCCTGTGCCTCCTCGGCGGCGTGGCCCTGTTTGTCATCGGGGTTCAGCCGCCAAACGAGGTAGCGCTTCGGATCGTGCCCGGCTTTGCGCTGGTCCTTGTCGCCTGGTGGTTCCTCCACAAACGGCGTCATTTCCCCGGCCCCCCCCACCTCGACTCCCTCGCCGGGCCGCGAGCGTGATGGCTGCCACAACGACCCTTGTCGGCCTCGACTTCGGAACGACAACATCGAGCGCGCTGGCCGCCGAGGCGACGGTCCGTCGCAACGCCGTCACCGGGCGGATGGAGCTGGCGGTGATCCGCGAGACCTACCGCTCGCCGCTCGTGTTCACGCCGCTGGATGGCGACGTGCTCGATCTCGCCGCCACGCTCCGGCTCGTCGACGACTGGCTCACCCGCGCCGGGGTGATCCCGGGGACCACCGACATCGGCGGCGGGGGAGCGCTTCTCACTGGCCTCACGGCCGAAAGAGAAAACGCTGCCGGACTGGTGGCCGCGATCCGCGCCCGGCTGGGGACGGCGCTGGTCGCCACGGCCGACGATCCCTGCCTCGAATCGTGGCTCGCCTTCCAGGGGAGTTGTGCGGCGCTCTCCCGGCGGCATCCACAGCAGACCTTCATCCATCTCGACATCGGTGGCGGCACGACGAACCTCGCCGCTGGGATCGATGGCAACGTTCTCGCCACCGGCTGCCTGTTTGTCGGCGCGCGGCACGTGCGCTTCAGGGCGGGATCGCGTCGGATCGAGGCCCTCTCCCGCCAGGCCCGCGCCCTGTTCGCCGCCCTCGGCATCCGCGCCGCTCCCGGCGACGATCTGCCGGCCGCCGATCTCGAGCGAGTCCTCGACTGGTATCTGGCCCTCCTTGACCGGGCCGTCGCCGGCGCGGCGGTCGACGCCGACGATCCAACGACGCTCGGCCATCTTCAAATACCCTTTCTGCCGGGGGCGATTGCCACAGGCCCCGACCGGATCGTGACGCTCTCCGGCGGCGTCGGCGAGCTGGTCTACGCCGCAGCGCGGGGGGACGAGCTTCCCGGCACGAGCGCGTACGGCGATCTCGGCGTCGATCTCGCCCGCCGGCTCCTCGTTCATCCCACCTGGAGCCGACACTGGCACAAAGTGGTCCCGGAGGGGGGCGGCCGGGCGACCGTCGCCGGTCTGCTCCGCCATGCCACGCGGATCTCGGGGGCGAGCATCCATCTCCCCGCCCCGCGGCTCCTCCCCCTCACCGACCTGCCGATCGTCGCCACGCTCGAGCCGGCCAGCAACGACGCCGCCGTCGCCGCGGCCCTCGGCCTGGCCCGGCGCTCGGGGGTTGGCGCGGCGGTGCGCGTCAGTGGCCTCGCGCCGACCGCCGACGCCGTGCGTGCCTTCGGCCGCCGGCTCGCCGCCGCCCTCGAATCGCTTCCCTGGCCCGCCGACAGGCCGCTGGTGATTCTCCTCGACACCAACTGCGGCCAGGCCCTCGGCCAGTGCGCGACCCGGTGGGGAAGATTGGCCGTCGAGCTCGTGATCGTTGACGAGCTCGATCTCCCCGCTGCCCGCTGGGTCTCCCTGGGAAGGGAGCGCGACGGCGTCGTGCCGGTGTCGTTCCACGGCCTCGAGGGCTGAAGTCCGCAGGCGCGGGTGTCACAGCTGCCCGAGCCGCTCGAGCTGCTTGGAGCGGACGAAGGAATAGACAATCGGCACCAGCGCCATCGGCACCACGAGGATCAGCGCCGGCAGCGTCTGCCCGAGGGCGGCGAGCACCGCGCCGAGAAAGCCACCGACAACCCAGATCCGCGCGGCGAGGGCGTGGGTGTCGTCCCACACCCGCTCCGAGGCGATCGTCCAGGGAACGCGGATGCCGATGAAGAAATTGCGTTTGATCCCGCTGAAGGTCGTCCCGAGGGCCCCGAGGAAAAACATCACGCCGGCCACCATCGCTCGGCCCACCTCGAGCCCAGGGCGAAGCGCCGCCGCGAGCGAGAGGAGATGGATGAAGACCATCAGCGACGTCAGCGCCACCAAAAGGACGCTGAAGGCGCGGCCGTGAACATCGACCTGGAATCCCTGCGGCGAGAGCCAGGGGATCAGGCACATGAAGCCGAGCAGGGCGAGGGTGATCACCGGGAGGAGCCAGGCCGCCACCCCCTTCGGCCCGAAGCCGTCGGCCTCCCCGTTGATGTTCCAGTGGGTGGGGATGACGTCAGGGAGACTTGGGTAGAGCCAGGCGGAGAGGGCGAGGGAGACGCCGATCAGAGCCAGCGAAACAAGCACGGCAGCGCGGGGCATGGTGGGCACCTGGGGTGGAATCGTTCCATTCTACGACGGCCGACGACGGTTGCTGTGGCCGGGCGGACGTGGCCCCCCAGACGCCAGCGCGGGCTGACGGTATCGTAGGGTGATGGCCGCTCACCTGAACCCGCTCTCCGCGATCGCCGTGCCGCCGGCGCGGCCCGACGAGACCTATGCCTGCGAAGGCCCCGAGGGGCCGATCCGGTTTGTCGGGCTCAAACGCCTCCTCGGCGCTGCTGACTTTCCCAAGGCGGGGGACCGGCACGCCGGGCTGGCGGCTGCCACCGAGACCGAACGGGAGGCGGCCCGCTCGATCCTCGCCGGGCTCACGATCGCCCATCTCCACCAGCGCCCGCTCCTGGCCGCCGACGGTCGCGTCGACGACGTGATGCGCGTCAACTACGACATCGATGCGGATGTTTACGGCGAGATCGCCGGACTCACGATCGGGGGGCTGAAGGACCGGCTCTTGGCCGGATCGGGAGAGGAGGCCCTCCGGCTGGGGCGCGGGCTGACCGGCGTCACCGCCGCCGCGGTCGCCAAGCTCTGCGATATCCACGAGCTCGTCCTCGTCGCCCGGCGGATCGTCCATCCAACCCGGGCCCGGACGCTCCTCGGGGCCCGCGGCACGCTCTCCTCGCGCCTCCAGCCCAACCATCCCACCGACGACCCACGCGGGATCACGCTCCTGACATGGTGGGGCCTGTCGATGGCTGCCGGCGACGCGCTCATCGGTGTCAACCCGGCAGTCGACACCGTCGCCAACGTGTCGGCCGTCCTCCGGCTCCTCGACGGCATCCGCCGCCAGGCCGGCGTGCCAACGCAGATCTGCGTCCTCTCGCACATCAAGACGCAGCTGGCGGCGCTCGAGGAGGGGGCACCTGTCGAGATTCTTTTTCAAAGCCTCGCCGGCACTGAGGCGACGCTGACGGCCGAGTTTGACATCACTGTCGCGCTCCTCGACCGCGGCTGGGAGGCGATGCGCGCCCACGGACCGCTCAAGGATTCGGCGGCGCAGTTCATGTACTTCGAGACCGGCCAGGGGAGCGAGCTCTCCTACGGCCGCCACGACGGGATCGACATGACGACGACCGAGGCCCTCTGCTACGGCCTGGCGCGGCGCTACGACCCCTTCATGATCAACAACGTCACCGGGTTCATCGGCCCGGAGACCCATGCCGACAACTTCGAGCTCCTCGTGGCGAGCCTCCAAGACCTGTTCCTCGCCAAGCTCCTCGGCCTGCCGATGGGAATCGGCAGCTGCTACACGCTCCATGCCGGCAGCGGCCTCGAGGGTCAGCAGGCGACGACCGAGCTCCTCGCCGCCGCCGGCGCCACCTACTTCATGGACGTCGCCCTCAACACCGATCGGATGCTCGCCTACTTCGACACCAGCGCCCACGACAACCAGACGCTCCGCGAGATCCACGGCCGCGAGCCTGCCGGAGAGTTCCTCGCCTGGTGCCTTGGCCGCGGGATCCTCGCGCGCGACGGCGCCGGCGCGGTCGTCCGCGGTCCGGAATGGGGGCGACCGGAGCGATTCTGCGAATCCTCGGAGGAGCTCGCCGAGCTCGTCGCGGCAACGCCGGCGCTCCATGGCTTCGAGACCGCCGGCCCGCGCCCCGCCGACGCCGTCTCCCGCCGCGTCCGCTTCCATCAGGCGGTGGGACGGGGCGCCGTCCATCTCCCCCTCGACGTCGACCGCCTGCGGGCCATTCACCCCGTCCGTGAAATCGCCACCGAAGCGGCCACGCATGAGGCCCACCTCGCCTCACCGGGCCTCGGCACCCGACCGACCGCCGCGGCCCTCGCGAGCCTCGGCGCCGAGCCGTTTGCGGTGCAGATCCTCATCTCCGACGGCCTGTCGGCGGCGGCCGTTCATCACAACCTCCCCGATCTCCTTCCTCTCCTCCTCGAAGGGCTCTCCGCCAGGGGGATCGGCGTGGGCGTGCCGCTGGTGGCGCGCCACGGCCGGGTGAAGCTCGCCGAGCCGGTGGGGGAGCACCTCGGGGCCGATCTCGTCATCCATCTCATCGGCGAGCGGCCGGGCGGTGATGCCCTCGCGTCGCGCAGCCTGTCGGCGTACCTCGTCTACCGGGTGCCGGCCGAACAGCGCGGCGATGCGGCCCGGGCCAGCGGCAATGCCGCGATCAGGCACGAGGTGACGGTGATCTCAAACATCTATTCCGCCGGCCTCCCACCCGTCGAGGCCGCCGCCCAGATCGTCGAGAAGACCGGGCAGATCCTCGCCTGCCGGGCCGCCGGCAATCGTCTCGAGGGCATGCTCGCCGCCAAGCGTTGAAGGGCGCGGGCTTCACGCCACCGGCACGACCGCCTCGCCGGGACGGGCCCGGTTCATCCCCAGGGTCTCGAGGAGCGCCGTGAGCCGCTCCCCGAGCGCCGCCCGATCGGTGAGTTGCTGCGCCGAGGCCGGATGTCTGGAGGGACCCATGCGGAATCCGCGGCACGATGCCGCCACCCGATAGCCCTCCGGGAAATCGGCCCCCTGCATCGCCATGTCGAACAACTCGATGATCCGCGGCTGAAGTCGCATCGCCCCCTTCACGTCTCCGGCCATCGCCAGATCGTAGACCGCGCGCGTCAGCTCGGGCAGGATCCCGCTGGTGGCGACGGTAGCGCCACTGCAGCCGACCAGGAGCATCGACGTCAGCGCTGGATCCCAGCCGGTGAGGAAGGAGAACCCCGGCCGGACCGGGCGGACCGCGGCCATCAATCGCTGCATGTGGGAGATGTCGCCGCTGGAATCCTTGATGCCGATGATCCGCGGAAACTCCTCCGCAAGCCGACGGACGACCGGGATCTCGATCGGCGAGGCGAGCATCGGGATGTGGTAGAGCGTGACATCAATCGGACTGTGGGCCCCGATCTCGCGGAAATAGGCTTCGACGCTCTCCGCGGACAGGCGGTAGTAGTAGGGGGCGACGACGGCCACCGCCCGGGCTCCGGCCTCGAGGCAGTGCTCGCAGGCCCGGATCGTCTCGGCGGCCGTCCCCTCCGCCGCTCCGGCGACAACCGGCACCCGCCCCGCGGCCGCCCGGCAGACGATCTGGACGATCTTCCGCCGCTCCTCGACGGTGAAGCGGAGGAACTCACCGGTCGAGCCGTTGGGATAGAGGCCATGGACGCCCCGGTCGACGAGCCACTGCACGTACCGGAACAGCTCCTCCTCGTCGATCCGCCCCTTGGCATCCAGCGGCACCATGTGGGGAACGAGGATGCCGGTGATCGCGGGGGTGTGGCTGGCGGCGGACATGCGAGGGCGTGCTCCTGGGAACGGGGTCGGGGGCCGAAAGCGTACACCCATCTGCCCCCACCCGGCCACCTGCGATAGCATCCTCTTGGGCAGACCCCTTGGAGGACGCTGAAAATGCCAGGTGCGGCCCGCGGACATTCGATCGACACGATCCCCACGCCCGCTCTCGTCCTCGATGCCACGAAGGTGCGGCAAAACATCGCGCGGATGGCGGCCTACACGAAGGCCGTCGGCATCGCCAACCGCCCCCACACAAAGACCCACAAGAGCGTCGCCATCGCCGGCCTCCAACTCGCCGCCGGCGCCGTCGGGCTGACGGTGGCGAAGGTCGGGGAGGCGGAGATCCTCGCCCGCGCCTTCGCCGATCGCCAGCCCGACATCCTCGTCGCCTATCCGGCCGTCGATCCAGCGAGAACGGTGCGACTGGCCGCCCTCGCCCGCACCGCCACGATCCGCGTCGCCGTCGACAGCCCCGAGGCGATCGCCGCCCTCTCCGCCGCGGCCCGCGAAGCGGGGACGACGATCGGGATCCTCGTCGATCTCGATGTTGGATCGGGGCGGACCGGCGTTCCCACGCTGGAGAGGCTCGTGGGCTTGGCCGCGGCCGTCGATCGCTCCCTCGGTCTCCGCCTCGACGGGATCTTTTATTACCCGGGGCATGTCACCGTTCTCCCCGACTCGCAAGCCGCTCCCCTCGGCCTGGTGGCTGCGAAGCTCGCCGAGGCGATCAACCGCTTCGACGCCCAGGGCCTCTGTCGGGAGATCGTGTCGGGGGGCTCGACGCCGACGGCCTACCAGTCGCATCTCGTCCGCGGCGGCACCGAGATCCGCCCCGGCACCTGTGTCTACAACGATCTCAACATCGTCCGCGGTGGCTTCGGCTCCCTCGACGACTGTGCAGCGAGCGTCGTCTGCACGGTCGTCAGTGATGCCGTCAACGACCAGGTGATCCTCGACGGCGGCTCGAAGACGCTGACGATGGACCGCTGCGGCCCCGCCCCCGATTCCGGCCATGGTCTGATTGTCGAATACCCCGAGGCCTTCATCGGCAAGCTCACCGAGGAGCATGCCCAGGTCGATGTCAGCCGCTGCCCCGCACGACCGCGCGTGGGAGAGCGCGTGACCGTGATCCCCAACCACATCTGCCCGGTCGTAAACCTCCACGACAACGCCTGGTGGTGGGAGGCCGACGGCAGTCTCCAGGTGCTCCCCATAGACGCCCGCGGGAAGCTCTCCTGATCCGCAGATCACGGCGACTTCTGGCTGTCCGTGGCCAAAGCCCTCCATGGCCTTGGTCCACGTGGCCACCGCATCCAGCGGCCGGAACTTTTGCCGCAGCTTGCCGGCCGGCGTTGCCGGTCGATATCGGCCCAAGCCATACTCTCGAGTCCGGCGGGAGGGCTGCGGTTGGCTCTTCCCCACGCCATCGATTTGGGAGTCGTCATGACATCGCTTGCCGCCCGATTTTCCCTTGTAACCATGGGTGTGGGGCCTCTGCTCGCGGTGGTTTTGACACTCCTCCCGTTCCCCGCTTCCGCGAGCCCGCCGGTCGCCCCCACCGAGGCCCTGTCGCCGGAGGAGGAATTGAAAAAGTTCCGGCTGCCGGAGGGATTTGCGATTGAGCTGGTGGCGGCTGAGCCGGAGATCCAGAAGCCGATGAACCTCGCCTTCGATGCGCGCGGTCGGCTCTGGGTGACCCATTCGATCGAGTATCCGTTTGCGCCGAAGGAAGGCGCCCCGCACCGTGACGGGCTGACGGTCCTGTCGGATTTCGGCCCCGATGGCCGAGCGCGGAAGGCCGTGCGCTTCGCTGACGATCTCAACATCCCGATCGGCGTTCTCCCCCTTGGGCTTGGCGACGAGGTGATCGTCTGGTCGATCCCCAATATCTGGAAGCTCTCCGATACCGACGGCGACGGAAAGGCCGACCAGCGGGAAATCCTCTACGGCCCGTTCGACTTCGCCGACACCCATGGCGATCAAAACTCGTTCCGCTTGGGCCCCGATGGCTGGGTGTATGCCTGCCACGGCTTCCGCAACGACTCGAAAATCAAGCTCCAGGGAGAGGGGGAGGTCGTCCTGACGATGCAGTCGGGAAACACCTACCGCTTCAAGCCCGATGGCTCGGCGATCGAGCAGGTCACCTGGGGGCAGGTCAACCCCTTCGGAATGGGCTTCGACACCCTCGGCAATCAGTTCACCGCCGATTGCCACTCCCGGCCGGTGACGATGCTGTTGCGGGGGGGCATCTACGAAAGCTTCGGCAAGCCGCACGACGGCCTCGGCTACGCGCCGGCGATGACCGGCCACGACCATGGCTCCACCGGGATCGCCGGGGCGCTGGTCTACGACGATGCCGCGGGCTTCCCCGCCGAGTATCAGGGGAACCTGTTCGTCGGCAACGTGATCACCAACACCGTCCACCGCGACCGGCTCCAGTGGAAGGGATCGACGCCGTGGGTCGACACCCCGGAGGATTTTCTCGTCTGTGACGATTGGTGGTTTAGGCCTGTCGACCTGCAGACGGGCCCCGATGGCGCTCTCTATATCGCTGACTTCTACAACTGCATCATCGGCCACTACGAAGTCGATCTCCTCCACCCGCGCCGCGATCGGGAACGGGGCCGGATCTGGCGCGTGGTGTGGAAGGGGGAACAGGCGACGCAGCGCGACGGCAGGCCGCGACCGGTCGATCTGCAGTCGGCCACGCCGGCGACGCTCCAGTCGCTCCTTGGCGACGACAATCAGACCCTTCGCCAGCTCGCCTTCCAGCAACTCCTGGCCCTCGGTGCGACCGACCAGCGCATCCCCCGCGACTCCCTCGTGCTCGCCTCCGACACCACAGCGCCCTCGACCGCTCGGGCCCTGGCGACCTGGATCCTCGCCCGGCTCGACCGGCTCGATTCCCTCTCCATCGAGCGGCTCTCGCAGGATCCTGAGCGGATGGTGAGGGTTCATCTCATCAAGGCCCTCGATGCCGCGGCCGGGTGGCCTGGCTTCGACGGCGAGCGGGCGAATACGGTGACGCGGATGCTCGCCGATGACGACGCGTCCGTCCGTCGGGCCGCCGCCGAGGCCCTCGGCAGCCATCCGTCGCGAGCCACCCTCGCCCCATTGCTCGGCGCCCTCCGCGCCGCCGACGCCGCCGACGTTCAGCTCGTTCACGCCCTCCGCATCGCCATGCGCAACCATCTCCGCTCCGCCGCCGGTGGGCGGGCTGTGGCCCCAGCCGACCTCGCCACATGGCATCTCCTCCCCGGCGACCGCGAGCGGCTCGTCGACGTGCTGCTGGCGGTGCCCGACGCCGAGGCGGCGTGGCAGGCGTTCGTGATGGCGCGGTCTGGCGGCGCGCTCCTCGAGCGCGCCTCGTCGGGCGTCGCCCGGCTCTGCCCCAATGAGCAGATCGCCGAGGCAGTGGCCCTGAATCTGACGCGCGACGCCTCGGGCGACGATGCCGGCGCACAGACGCGGTTGTTCGCTGCCTTCTTCGACGGCCTCGGCCAGGCCGGCAAGCGGCTCACACCCGGCACGACGCTCGCCGACTGGGGGGGAAAGCTCGCCGCCGGGGTTCTTGCCCGGCACGAGGGGCGTCAGGCCGCGGAGACGCTCGTGAGCTTGAAAGTGGTGGAGCAGCTGCCGTCGGCCGCGCCGGCGGGCGACGTCGTCGCGGCCCTCACCGACCGTTCCCTTCCCCCCGACGTCCGCGTCGCCGCCGCCGCCACGCTCCTCGCTCTCGATCCCGATCGGGCCAGCCCCGTTCTGGCCACGGTGGCTCTCGATGCCGGGGAGCCGGCGCCACTCCGCGAAGCGGTCTTCCGCCAGCTCGGCGGCACCGACGTCGACGCCAATCGGGAGACGCTCTGCGAGGTGGTGGCAAATGCCTCCCCGTCGCTCCGTCAGGCCGCGGCCTGGGCCCTCGCTTCGCGGCCGGCAGGAGCCGAGCGCCTCCTCCAGCTTGTCGCCGCCGGGAAGACCACAGCCGCCGTCCTCCAATACGGCCCGGTATCGGAGCGGCTGCGGGCCTCGAACCTCGCCGATCTCGAGGCCCGGCTCGCCGAGCTGACACGCGATCTCCCGGCCGCCGACGAGGCGATCCGCCAGCAGATCGAGCGGGTCGCGGCGATCCATGGCCAGGGGAAGGCGTCGGTCGACACCGGCCGTGGCCTGTTCAACAAGGTGTGTGCCCAATGCCACCGGCTCGGCGGCTTCGGGCCGGCGATCGGGCCGCAGCTCGACGGCATCGGCCAGCGCGGGAGCGAGCGGCTTCTGGAGGATCTCCTTGATCCCTCGCGCAACGTCGACGAGGCCTTCCGGCTCACGACCGTGGTCACGACCGACGGCCGGGCGATCTCGGGGCTCAAGTTCCGCGACGACGGCGGAGATCTCATCCTCGCCGACACGCTCGGCAAAGAAATCCGCGTCCCTGCGGCGGAGATCGACGAGACGAGCGTCTCCCGGCTCTCACCGATGCCCGCCAACGTCGCCGAGCTCATCGGCGAGGAGAACGTTCCCCACCTCCTTGAGTTCCTCCTTCAGCAGCGGACGGCACCGGCAGGCCACTGACGGGGGCTCACGCCCGCCAGGCACTCCGCAGGAACCGCAGCCAGTTGCCATGCATCACCTTCCCGACGTCGGCCGGCGTATACCCGCGCTTGGCGAGCATCGTCGGCAGCCGCCCCAAATCGGCGATCGTCTCCAGATCGTAGGGCGACTGCTCGCGCCCGTAGGCCCCG
>Ga0209500_10003212_pt1 | contig 11293 bp, 9 predicted proteins | sample S_140212_EF_Meta_FD_187323 | JGI IMG/M metagenome (GOLD analysis project Ga0209500, IMG submission 187323) | Freshwater microbial communities from Lake Simoncouche, Canada to study carbon cycling - S_140212_EF_MetaG (SPAdes) (version 2) | ecosystem: Environmental > Aquatic > Freshwater > Lake ...
TGCCCCGGCGCCAGTGGTTCGTTCATTACTAGTCATTGGCGGAGGTCCTCACAAGCGCGCACACAGGCGAGCGCAGCGGTCATTGCTTCCGCACCTTTGTTACCGATCTCGCCACCAGCACGCGCGCGCGCCTGCTTCAAATTCTCCACGGTCAACACTGCCAAACCAACCGGCTTGCCGCGCGTCACGGAGATGCGCGCCAACTCACTGGTCACGGCTTGACCAAGGTGCCGATCATGCCGCGTCTCCCCGCGCACGATGCACCCAATCGCTACCGCCGCTGCGATGCCTGCACGCGCTAGCGCCGTATCAATGAGCAGCGGAATCTCAAATGCTCCCGGCGCCTGCAAGCGAACGATGTCCGAAGCTTGGCCACCAAGCCGCAGGAACTCGGCAGTGGCTGCCAATTCCATCGCCTCGGTAATGTCACGGTGATACGCGCTCACCACGATCGCCACGCGAAGCCCGCGTGCGTCCGCAGGAATAATGCTGTCAGCCTTCATTTCGGTACGGATCTCTGTTGAATCTAAGAACGAGCAACTTGCTTCAGGAACACGCGCAAACCCACGCGTCCGGCGGTTCCGGGCGGAATACCCACCGTCGGGCTGATGATCGTAGCAGCGCCCCGTTACCATGACCCGGTGCGTCCAGTTGCCGAGCGCATCCTCGACGCGTTTCAACTGACGCGGCTCTCCCTCGCGTTCGGCGCGGTGTGCGAGCTGTGGCTGGTGACGCTGCTCACACGTGCCGACCCGCGGTACGTGCACCTACCGCTTTATCACATGCCACTTTGGAAGGCGTTGGCGTGCACGGCGCTCGTGGCGATCGGTCTGTTCAGTTTCGCAGCCAGCCTGAATGATCTCCTAGATGTCCGCCATGATCGGCGCTTCAGCCCGGAGCGACCGCTTGCCGCTGGCCGCATTCGCACCTCAAGCGCCGCGCTCCTTTCGTTTGGCGCGTTGATGACGGCGGTGATTTCGGCAAGCACATTGGGCGAGCCCGCGTTGATCCTGACGGTTGCCGTTGCCGCAGCGGTCATGTTCTATGACGCCATCGGCAAGCACATTCCATCCATCGGCATCGTCACCATCGGCCTCCTGCATGCGGCCAACATGCTGATCCCCAACTGGACGCTGACGTTCACCTTGCCGATCTGGTGGTCCATGTCGCACGCGGTGGCCATTGCTGCCAGTGTGCATCGATACGAGGACAAGCGCCCGTACTTTGGAACCAAGCGCATTCTGTCCTTGGTAGCGGTGTGGTTGTTCTGGTCGATCGCCCTGCTTGGCGGCGGAGCGCTCGCGGCGCGCAATTCCGCGGGCGGCTACTGGCCGCAAGTGGCGCGCGGCGATGAACTCATTGGTTCTGGTCCGATCGGAATCATTTGGCCAGTCTTAGCGCTCGCTGGATTCCTGCTCCTGGTGCGGGCGAAAGTTGCGGGATCGCCCGGCGCTGCTGGGGCTGAACGACTTCGTCGCTACGGCGCCATGTGGCAAGCCGTCTACGCGGCGGCATGGCTGATGGCCGCGGGGCTGCAAGCCGAGGCGCTGGGCATGGCCGCGCTTGCCCTTGCCGGGATTGTGGCAATGACCTTGCTAAAAGAAATCAACGGATTGAGCGGGCGCCCCATCAGCTGGCGGTGAACCGTCCGCGGCTGAAGTAGCCTTCCGCGCGTGCCCCGCGCGTCCATCACCACCATGCGAAGTTTGGCATCCATCGTTGGATGCCTCAGCGTCACGGCGGTTCTATCCACCGCACATGGACAAGTAGAGCGAGCGCGCGTCGAAGGTGACCGATTGGGTGGATTTGTCATCCCCACCGAACCCGGCGTTTGGCCGATCACGCTTCGTTCCACCAATGCTCACGTCTGGAAAGTGGACAGCACGCAGCGCGTCTATCTCACCGGACGCGTCGGTGTGAACCTTGGCACCTACGACTTCACTTCCGACCGAGCGGTCATCTGGATCGAACGCATTCCAAGCGCCAAGGGACTCATCACACAGATCGCTGTGTGGTTCCCGGAAACCATCGAGCCCACCAAGGCAGCCGGACTTGGCGCTGGCGGTTCGAACCTCTTCATTACCGCAAGCACCTACGGCGATGTCTCGCTCTCGGCGGTGCTCTTTGAGCCAACCGCTCCTGCGGCCAACGAAGACCTCGCACGCGCGCAACAGCGGCTCGCCGCCTACCTGGTTGAACTGGGCGCCAAACCACCTGCGCTGCGCATTCTTCCCGAAGTACTTCGGCCGCCGCGTCCGCCCAAGCCGGCACCGATGGTGGTTGGCGAAAATGCACCACTGGACCGAAGCGTTGCAGCAAAGCTGGAAGCAGCGGCGCAGCCTGGCGCTGCGCAATTGATGGCGCAAATGCCTGCCGCCACGCCAATTCCCGTAGTTGCTGGCGAAGCGATCCCTGGCTCATCATCGCGACCAATTGTTGCACCGGACAGCATGGTTTCCTTTGCCGCCGAGCAAATTGATGCTGACGCGCAGACCGATCAAATTGCACTCACCAAGGGTGTAACCATTGATGTATTGCCGCGCTTTGAAGGCGGCGAAGCGCGAGCCCTGCAAATGCGCGCGGATCGTGGCGTGGTGTTTCTCAAGAAGGGAACACTTGGCGCACTGAAGGGCGGATCCACTGAAACCACCGCTGAGTCCGTTGCTGGCGTTTACCTTGAGGGTGATGTCTACGCCACTGACTTCAAGTATGTGATCCGTGCGCGCCGTGCCTACTACGACTTTGCCACCGGCAAAGCAAGCATGGTGGACAGCGTGCTTCGCACCACCGCGCGAGGCGGCATACCACTCATTGCACGCGCCGCGGAGTTGCGCCAGTATTCGCAGCAGCAGTTTGAAGGTAACGACATTCAGGTCTCCATGAGCGAGTTCTTTGAGCCGCATCTTTCCATCGGCGCCGATCGCGCCACCATCACCGAAGCCGTCGGCCCCGACGGTGGAACCATCAGCAAATTGCGGGCTGACAACGTCACTTTCAAGTCTGGCGCAGTGCCATTCTTCTGGCTGCCCACCTTTGAATCCGAAGGCGACATGATGCCGCCCATTCGATCCATCGGTGGCAATTACAACGAAAAGACGGGTGCGCAAATCTACTCAGAGTGGGACCTGTTCTCACTTATGGGGATTGCCAAGCCACGCGACACCGACCTGAATCTGGTGGAAGAAGCACTCACTAACTACGGCGTGGGCGGCGGCGTGCGCGGCAAAGTTGGGGGCGCCAAGGTTGACGCACTGATCGTCGGCGACTTCGGAAATCCCGAGCAAACGTCCGCGGGCGAGGAAGTGGTCGCCACCGACAGCATCCGCGGCACGTTCAATCTGTCGCGCGAGTTTGTGTTCTCCGATACGTCAAAGTTCGAATTGCGCACTTCCTACGTCAGCGATGAGAGCTTCTTGCAGGTCTGGCGACAGCAACAATTTGCCACTGAGTTTCAGCGCGAAACCAGCACCTACTACGTTGACCGCGGCGACCGTTCGGAATTCTCTGCGCTTGGAGCAATTCCCACCAACGACGTGATCACCAACAGTTCGCAGTTGGCATCGCGGCCATACCAAGTGCGCAAATTCCCCGAGGTTGCCTACAAGCGTTGGGGCGACACGCTGTTTGGTGATTCCATCGTCTGGCAGCAGGAATACAACTTGAACCTGATGGCTCTGGAGTTTGGCCGCGGTTCACAAGACAGCACCGGCGTACGGCCCAATACCTTCAACCTGAACGGCCAAACCTATGCGCCCGGCAAGACGTTCACCAATGCCACCACGTTGACCGATCTGTACGAATCCAGCGGATACAACGGCGATACGGTCTCGCGCATCTTTACCCGCCAAGAACTCTCCTCAACATTCGGCGGTAATGGCTGGAAATTCACACCATTCACCTCCGCAAACGTCTTCGGATACGTCAGTGGCGATCGCACCAGCTACAACACCGAAGCTGAAGACTTCCGTGCCATCATCGCTACCGGCTTCCGCTCCAGCGCAGACTTCACTTCTAACTTTGATAAGTTTGAAGTGGCGACACTTGATCTGCACCGCATGCGCCACGTGATGACGCCGTATGTCAATACGTGGGCTGGCTACAACTCCACCGACGACCTGGCCTACGCCATCTACGACCAAGAGATGGAAGGCGCCACCGGCGGTGCTGTTGTGCAAGCTGGACTGAAGCAGCGCTTACAAACCATGCGTGGCGGTCCAGGCAATTGGCAGTCGGTCGATTGGTTGATGCTTGACGTTGGCATCATGTGGAACGAAAGTGGCGACGACTTAGCGCGTAACTACACCGACGGCGCCAAGTACAAACAGAGTCTGTTCCCGCAGTATTTCGCGTGGCGCCCCGAATTGAGCCAGTGGGGTCGCAACGCGTACGGCAGCTTCCAATTTGCTGCAAGTAGTTCGTTGACGCTGCGCGGCAGCCTCACGTATCTGCTTGCCGATGACCTGCCTTCCGATGGCGTGGGTGCGTTTGGACTCGCAAGTGCGGGCCGCGGCTCGATCGGCGCCACCATGCAACATGCGCCGGATGTGTCAACATTCATCGAATACCGTGGCATCAACAACTTTGCGCCCGAGAGCGTGTACCTCTCCGACTCGTTGCTCTCGGGTGGAGTGAACTATCAGATCAGCAAGGCTTACACCGCGTCGTTCATTCCAACCTACGACCTGCAAGAGAACGACTTCCGCCTGTTCACCGCGAATCTGAGCCGCGAAATGCCTGATTTCACGCTACTGGCCACCTTTGGCTACGACGCCATTCAGGACCAGTACTTCGGTGGAATCAACATCGCTATCGGTGGCAAGGCAAGCGCCATGCCCTTCACGTCGCAAGCGATCAACCGCTGAACGGGCATGATGGCCTGTGCTCCTCGCCCAGGGACGAGCACACTGCAATCCTCACCACGCAGACTTATGAATCAAAGAGTTCTTCCGAACGCGCAGGCGGTTCGATGCCCACGTGTCGGAATGCTGCATGGGTCAACCTTCGACCCTGACGAGTGCGCGCCAAGAATCCCACCTGCAACAGGTACGGCTCAACGACATCTTCAAGTGTGAGCGCATCTTCACCGATCGTGGCGGCGATCGCTTCCAGACCAGCCGGACCGCCTTCGTACGTGGTGGCCAAGGTCCGCAAGTAGCGACGGTCAAGTTCATCAAGCCCCAGCGCATCGACGCCTTCAAGGGCAAGCGCATCATCGACCACGCGAGTGTCAAGCCGCCCGGCGGCCCGCACTGCGGAGAAATCGCGGACGCGACGCAGCAGCCGAAGCGCCACGCGCGGGGTGCCGCGACTCCGTTCGGCAATCGACTGCAATGTGCCTGCGGGAATTCCATCCATCCGCAACAATCCGGCAGCGCGCGCCAAGATGGCCACAATGTCCGTCACCGGATAGAAGCCCAGGTTGTGTGCAATTCCAAATCGTGATCGCAGCGCCTGCGTCAAGAGACCCGAGCGCGTCGTTGCACCGATCAACGTGAACGGCCGCAGCCCGATGGTCACCACCTTGGAGTTCATGCCGCTGTCGACAGTGAAGTCGATGCGGAAATCTTCCATGGCGGGATAGATGTATTCCTCAACCGCGGTGGGCAGGCGGTGGATCTCATCAATGAAGAGGACATCATGAGCCTCCATCTTGGTGAGTGTGCCAATCAGATCAGCCGCCTTGGTGAGCGCCGGGCCGCTCGTCACATAGGCGCGCGTGCCCATTTCTGCGGCAATCACATGCGCAAGCGTGGTCTTACCAAGCCCCGGTGGACCATGCAGAAGCACATGCTCCATCGGTTCGCCGCGTCCCTTGGCCGCCTCAATGGCAATGCGAATCCGTTCAATGAGATCACGCTGGCCAACGTACTCATCAATCCGAACAGGACGCAGTGCACCAGTTGCCTGCTCGGCGTCGGTGGCTTGTTCTGCTGCAGAAACGATGCGTTCGCGTGCCATGCCAACAAGATCCGTCAGAACTGAACCTGCGGAGCATTGCGCTGCGCGGGATCATCCACTTCAAAGAAGGGCATGTCTTGGAACCCGCACATGCGAGCAATGAACAGTGCAGGAAATTGCCGTGCGGTGGAGTTAAACGTCTGCGCCGCGCCGTTGTATCCGCCACGCGCTCCAGCGATTCGATTTTCAATCTGCGAGAGCTCGCCCTGCAACTGCAAGAAATTCTGGTTGGCCTTGAGATCTGGATACGCCTCGGCAACAGCCATCAGACGACCAAGCGCACCGCCCAGACCTTGTTCGGCCTTGAGGCGCTCGTCCATGTTCATGCCGGGGCGCACTGCCGCAGCGCGCGCCGAGATGACGCTTTCAAAGGTCTGCTTCTCGTGCGCCGCGTAGCCCTTGACCGTATTGACTAGGTTCGGCACCAGGTCATGGCGACGCTTGAGCTCAACATCAATGCCACTAAACGAACCCTGCGCAGCGATGCGCGAGCGCGTGAGTGAGTTGTAAACGCCAATGCCCCACAGCACGAGCCCGAGCGCTACGACGGCGATCAAACCAATGATTCCCAACGCAATGATTCCGATTCCTGCACCCATCGAAGTCCTCCTTGCGCCAGCGAATGCCAGCGACACGTGAACGATACCCCAATCAGCGCTTCCGCCCTTTCGATGATTTCGCAAGTTGCAGCACCGCAGCAAACTCCGCGGCGGTGACCGGCGTCACGCTGAGGCGATTTCCCTTCTGCAGAGCAACCATGGACTGCAAGGCGGCCGCGGTACGCAGCTCCTCCAGCGCCACCACTTGGTTGAAGCATTCCACGAACTTGAGATCACGCATCATCCAGCGGGGCGCGGGGCGCGTTGACTTGGGGTCGTGGTATTCGCTCTTGGGGTCAAACTGGGTCGGATCAGCGCGCGCCTCGCCCACCACCTCGGCAACGCCGGCGACCCCGGTGGGTTCCGCGTTGGAGTGGTAGATCAACACTCGATCGCCCGGCGACATGGAATCGCGCATGAAGTTGCGCGCTTGGTAGTTGCGAATGCATTCCCAGCCCGTCACGCCGTCGCGGCGCAGGTCAGTGATAGAATAGACGGAGGGTTCAGTCTTACAAAGCCAGTAGGCGGGCATGCCCCGAGGATATGCTCGTGGCCGATGCTCGTCGCGATCCTCAGCGCTGCACTCATGACCGCGCCGCCCGCTGCGGGTGCGCCGGATGCCACGCCGCCGCAGCCTCCGGCCACGCCAGCGCCCGAAGTGCCGACGGCATCACCTGCATCGACGCCCACCAACAACCCTGCCACCCCACCACTCGCCACGGCGCGCCCCGCACATGGCAGCGGAGCAAATCCCAGCCGCGACGCGCGCAACGCCGCTCGTGCCACGGCCGAGTCGGAACTCATGGCCACGCTGGTGCCTGCGCCGTACACGGCCGAGGAGATGCGCGCTGCGGCAACGGCGCTGGGCGCGGAACCGGGCGCCAAAGATTCCCTGGATTCATTGGTCCGGCAGTACGAATCACTCACCACGGTGCCGTACGCCAACGTATCCGCGGTGGTGCACTCACGATTGTCCGCCGCATACCGAAGTGCCACTGCCACTGGCGCTCTGGAGCCAATGGCTGGCCCCGAGCTTGCCGCACTTCTTGAAGTAACCATTGATTGGCGCCGCACACTTGCCGCGGCGGACATGGAGTTTGTAACGCGCGCCGCAACGCTGCGCACAAGCGAGCCTGCTCAACTCCCTGGAATTGCGCTGTTCATGCGCGTGGTGAAGCGCGATGACGTCCCCGCCAACGATCCCGCAGCGGCGGTTAGACTCCCGGATTTGCTTGATGAATCCGGGATCACCGGTGCAGACCGCCGACGCATCGAAGGCGCGCTGGAACGACATTGGTCACGCCTCGCCAGCGTCATCGCCGCGCGCCGGGTGGAGCTGATGAATACCGCCCTTGATCGCGCACGGCTTGAAGAATCATGGGGCCCGGCGTGGGAACTCACCGCTCCGCAGGCCACCATCGACGAACGAATTCGCTTGCTCGACCAGTTCGCAGCGCGTGATCGCGCATCCGAAGCACCGTTGCGCGCGGCCAATCATGATGCGGCGCTTGCGCTCTTAAAAATGCTTCCGGCGCCCGCGGCAGAGCTCCTGCGTGATGCGGCTGATCGATCGATCTGGCCGTGGATCTTTGATTCCGAAAGCGCACTGGAACTTTCGGTAGCACGCGCCACGGAGATCGCCGGCCCATCCTTGGGTGAGCCGCTCACTGCCATGATGTACGACCTGCAGTTGCGATTGAATGCATCGCGTCGCGAACTCAGTAAGCGCGCTGCCAACTCGGAGGAGCTGGACGCCATCGTGGCAAGTGCGCAATCCGGGGCGCCGCCGCAGACGGTGGTTGCGCTTCTGAGTGCGCAGCGGCGCTTGCAAGAATTGATTGACAAGCGGCGCCGACTCGTGCGCGATACCGCCGTCCGCATGGAACAGGCGGCCGCCGGTGATCCACGAACACGCGCCATCTTCGCGGAGCGCATCATGGCCTGTGACGCGGAAACGCGAAACGCGCAGTGGCGACTGCGTGGAATCGATGAACGCATCGCACAACTCAACGCCGGCGATTCGGCGGACGATCAGTCCACTGAAATGGATGCACCAAACCCGAGTGGTGACAGCGCGAAGGATCGATGAGTCATCAATGATGAACCCAGCCCGCCCCATACGGAAACCTCGCCACGTGTTGGCCACCGTGGCACTCGCACTTACCTGCATCATTGCGTTTGTTGCTGGCCCACACGCAACCACTGCTGCGCCGCCAACAGGCGTGACGCCGACCGCCGCCTCCGCGCTTACGGCACGCGTCGATACCGCGCGCGGCACATTTCGAATCACTTTGCGTGTGGCGGAAGCTCCCATCTCCTGCGCCAACTTTGTCAATCTCGTGCAGCGCGGCGCTTACGACCACAGTGCCTTTCATGATTGGACGCGAGTCTTGCGCCAAAGCGGTGGACCCAGTCAGTCGTTCGACCCGGGCTACACCATTCGCCGTGAATTCAGCGCCAAACTCATGTTTGACGGGCCAGGCATGGTGGCGATGCAGAAGTCTCCTGATGGCCAGCGCGCGCACGGAACGCAGTTCTTCGTGACCGTGAAAGAGCAATCGCGTTGGAACTTAGACATTCCAATCTTCGGCACCGTTGCATCGGGGCAAGCGGTGGTTGACGCCCTCGTGAAGGGGGACGGCATCACGCAGATCGTGATTGAAGGCGATCCCGCCCCGCTGCTGCAACGATTCGCCAATGAAGTAGCTGCGTGGAACACCGCCCTTGATGCCGCCACCAGTCAGGCCGGCCTGCCAGCGCTTCGAGCAGTTCCAAGTACTTCCGCAGCAGGGGCTGCGCCTGCGGCGCCTCTTGTGCCATCCCCGCCTGTTGCTCCATCGAAACCTCTTGCGCCCTCCGCGCCGGTTGTGCCATCGACGCCATCGGCGCCATCAACTCCCGCCGGCTCGCCTCGCCCCTAATTCCAACTCTCCCCCTTCGGCCAATCGGCGCTGCGCTGGCGTTCTGCCATGCAAATCAAGCGCTCCAGATCCACTATCGCATCGCGGACAATGCCCGCGCGCCGAATTGCATTCGGTTCCGCAAGCAATTGATATCGAGCTTCTGCATTGCGAACCAATGCATACCCAGCCACTTCGATCGCTGCATGAGTTGGCACGTCATCACGAGCAAACCAATCGAGCACATGTCGCGCCGCAATGACACGCTCCAAGCGCGGGCGTGCGAGCAATGCATGCATCGCCCGGCGAACGCGCAACATGCGTGGACGGTTCACATCGAGCGGCTCAAGCGGCTGCAAATCAGCCATGCGATACGGCCGCGCATCGTCTGCTTCATGCATCGCAACGATCTTTGCCCGCGCAACTCCGTGCAACATGATGTCATGACGGCCATCCGGCAAGCGCTGATGCTGAACGATCCGACCCACGCACACCACCGGGCGGAGCGCGGGCGCGCCTGCATAGGAATCACGCCAGCCTTCACCCGCAAAGGTTGCCATGGCAATCGGCGCAGCGTGGTCAAAGTCGCCTGTCAGCGAAGCGCCAAGCGCATCAACCACCATGCTCCGGTAGCGCGGCTCAAACACATGCAGTGGCTGCAATGCGTGCGGCAGCAACGACACCGTGGGCAGCGGGAAGAGCGCTACTGGCTGCGAGAAGTCAACTGCATCGGCGTCAAACATGCGCTGAATAGTAGGCAGACCAAGCTCACGGCGTTCGAGTGCGAAGTTCAATACAACCCTCGCCACTCTCGCGCCGAACATCCCGGCGCCGGCTGACTACCTCGCGCCATGCGTCGAGCACACCAAGCCGATCCAACGTGGCCACCGCGGTGCTCCCCAAGAGGTCGCATTCTGCCGCAGGAACCAAGCCGTCGGAGAGAATCTTCATGCGCCGCCACAGTTCCCGGCGCTGGCTGCGCAGTGGGTTGGAGGCGTCCACCAGTCGGTCGTGGGTGGCTCGCTCTTCTTCACCCATGAAAGCAATCGGCGGCGCTTCAAGTACAGCGGTGCCGAGGCGGCCCCACTCTTGCCAAAAACCAGCCAGATCTGCCACGGTTGCCGAACGCCGCTGCATACGCGGCACCACAAATGGCAAGCCAAAGAGATCAACATCCGCACCACCTGCGGCTCGGCGCAGGTCAAGCAATCGGCGCACGTTGGCGAGCGCATCTTCATAGCGATCAAATCCCATGGTGTCGCGGTACGTGTGCGCGCACGCCGCATGCAATTCCACGCTGACAACATCAACGCCCGCGTCAACCATCGCACTAATCACTCCAGACGATGCCAACAATTCCGTACGCACATGCACTGCGCGCACTCCGGCATGCTTTGCCATACGAATAAACGTCGGAAGCTCTTGATGACGCATCGGATCACCTAATCCAGCAAAGCTGATGACCACATCCCGTGCATCAATCAACTGTTCCAGAATGCGTTCCATGAGCGCATGCGTCATCGGTGGTCGCTGAATGGTTCCATAGCGATGCGGACTGGCACTGCCGTTGGCAAACCGACCGGTGCACAACTCAATGAGTAAGTGCTGCGGAGCAAATGTCGGCAGCGCTGCATATTGCCGCTCCAGTGCTGGAATAATTTCCGTCCACCCCGGAAAGGCACTGCCGCGTTCCGGCAGGATCGGCTCCAGCCCACGGCGCATACGCAACTTCGAACGCGGCGAATCAAAGATGGCGCGCACGGTGGCAATGCGTGCCGCAAACGGCGCATGCACCACCCAGCGCGGCGAGCTGCGCAAGTCGTAATTCCACTTACC
>Ga0209500_10003213_pt1 | contig 11293 bp, 7 predicted proteins | sample S_140212_EF_Meta_FD_187323 | JGI IMG/M metagenome (GOLD analysis project Ga0209500, IMG submission 187323) | Freshwater microbial communities from Lake Simoncouche, Canada to study carbon cycling - S_140212_EF_MetaG (SPAdes) (version 2) | ecosystem: Environmental > Aquatic > Freshwater > Lake ...
CCGACATCGCCGCACGCTTCTGTCCCTTCTCCTTCTGCTCGTCGTCCGCAAACATCCGATAGACGGAGGTCGGTCGAAAGACACCGAGCTCGGTCAGGCGGCGCTCGGCAAAAGCGAAAAGCTCAGGATACGAAGGCGTCAGGGTGAAGCGACGTCCGGTGAGCGGCGTCATCAGCCCGGCCGCAACCTGCGACGCGGAGGACTTCCAGCCATCGTCAACGACCGCGATCTTTTGACCACGGGTGCGCAAGGCCTGAGCGAGCAACGTGCCCGCCAAGCCTTGACCCACGATTAAAAAATCGACCTGCATCCCCCGAAGGAGACGCAGGTCGCGGAAAGGTCAAACTCCCAGCAGAATTCTACTTAGAAACCGACGGAATTCTTCGAGCCGGCCTTGGTCACGGTCTCTTCCTTCGCCCAGACGGCGAGGCTAGTGCGGACGTCAACCAGCGTGAGCTGGAAGATATAGGAGGCCTGACGTGTGCTCCCAGCATTCGCGCGGTCTTCGAGGATCTTACCCTTGAGGACGAACTCAGCGACAGGGACCTTAGAGCCTGGCGTGGCGGCACGAGCGGCATTCGCAACGGCATCGGACTCCAGTAACTGCACGCGGCCGGCGTTAACCAGCGGCATGGTGATCTTGGAGAGCAGCAGGCTGGTATCGAAGTTGTTGGTCGTGTCGTTGAGAATCTGACCGAGCTGGAGCACGGGCGGATCCTTCCGATCAAAGGCCTTGGACTGCACCATCGACTGAAGCATCGCCGAACCAGCGGTGGCAAAATCCTGGATGTTTACCTTTTCGAGGCTGACGACGAGGTCGCGGCCACTCGGGTCTTTATAGGACGCGGGCGTGCCGCAACCGACGATGAGCAGCGCAGAAGCGAGGATGAGAGACTTGTACATAGGGAGAATGGGGAGGGATTAGCGGGAAATGAGGCGAAGGCGACACTCGGCCGAATCCACTTTAATGGCGGTGGCCGTGACGGTCTTGATGGCACCCGGCTCGAGGAGCGTCGGTACCCAGTTGTCCTGACGTTCAGTGACTTGGCCATTGGCCGAGAGCCACTCGAAGCTGACGTTAATATTCTGGCCGAGGAAGGCGCCGTTCCGGAAATCAAACTGGACGACCGCGAAGCCACCGGGAGTCTTGGACTTACGTGCAGCTAAGAGCTCAATCTTGTTGCCGATGCGCGTGTCATTCATCTGGACGACGAACGTGCCGTCCGCCTTCGTCGTCACGTAGTTGATGGCGTCCGGGGGCGTGAGGCCGCGCTCAACCTTATCGGCGGTCTTAATCACGGAGGTGCAACCGACCAGCAAGGCGGCGGCAAAGAAGAAGGGAATGGCTTTCATGGGACGAGAATGGTGCAACGGGCTTGGATAGGGTTATTTTCGCCCGAGGACTTCAGGGTGACAAGCAGAACCCTGCCCGCTGGCAGGACCAAAGAGGCCTCAGGGTGACCCGGCACGGTGAGTTTACCGCCCACGGGGACTTCCAGCCGGGCCAAGGCAAAACGAGCCGGCAGGCCCGACCAGTTGCGCACATCCGCGCGGGTCGTGCCCACGGTATAGACGGCGGTACCGACCTGGGTCAGGACGCGCAGGAGATTTCCCCCCGAATCGTTATTCCGGCGGGCATTTTCGGCCGCGGCTCGATTCAGGGCATAAGACGCCGCCGCCTTGACGGCCGCCGAGGTGAAGGCCCGCGTTTTCACCGCTGGTAAAGCCGCGGCAAAATGCTTGGCGACCAAGGCGTCTGGGCGCGAGGCGGGCGACACGACCTGGTCCTTCCCTTCCAATTGCAGGCGGAGATTATAATCGCTCCACGACGGCCGCAAGGCGGGTAAGGCGATAGAAACGTAGGGCAAATTACTGGAAGCGACGAAGATCGGAATATCGACGCGTTGCTCATACCACTCCGGTGCGAGGCCTGTCTCCATCACGACGTAGACGACCCGCGGCACCGCCGAAGTGCCTTCGCATTCCTTCAGGTCAGCCGCAAACGCCGCGCACTGCGGATTCAGTTGCGTGGCAGCGAGCAGTTCCTTGCGGGCCTTCTCACGATCGGAGGCGTCGACGCCCAGGCGCAGGAAGAACATCCCTTGCAGCCAGTGACTGAAGGCATCGTCGTATTTCCCGTCTTTACCAATCTGCTCCAAGTTGTCCTCCACGACTCCCAAGGTCGCACGGGTGCGCTCGTCCTGCGAGGCGCGCTCAACGTCATACTTGGCAGCTTCTTTGCCCTTCGCCGTCGGGCGAACGTAGAGGGCACCATTGCCAAAGGTTTCCTGCACAAAACGTAAGCGGGCCATGGCTACGCGGGCCGCCGTACCCTGCCCTAGTTCAAGGCGATTTAACGCTTGGTAAGTAGATGCATACAGTCGGTCCTGGGGCTTAGCCCGATACGCTGAAGTGTAATCGTTAGTGAAGGCCGCGACGGTCTCGCCACTGACCGAAAAGTCGGGGCGCTCTTCCTCTGCTCGTAGCATGAGTTCCACCTCTTCGAGGACCTTGGCGCTGTCGGCCAACTTGCCCTCGGCACGCAAGGCTGAGGCAGCTTCTAATTTCCAAATTAAGGCATCCTTGGACGAGCCCTCCGCCTGGGCTAAAGCGACCGTCGCGGCCATCTCGTAATCGCCACCGAGGTTAGCCTGGCGTACCCCTTGAGCCCGCTGGACATACGTCGAGCAGCCGGCGAGCAAGGCCCCTAAAAGGATGGATAAAACGAACCGCACGCAGGGTGAATTCTAGATCGAGTAATGGCGCTGTAAAGGCAAGTCGACCTCAGCTGCCCAATCCCAACCAGCGGGAGCCTAGGAAAAGCCAGAGGGGCGTGACGATTGGACAGAGGACCATGGTTATGACCGCATAACGGAGGGCGACTTGAACATCCCCCTGGTACATCTCGACAATCAGGAAGCTAAAGATGCCAGCGGGCATGGCGGCTTGGACCATCATGACTTTGCGCAAGGCGGGGTCGGCGATAAAGCAGGAGGCCACCGTCAATAAGAGCAACGGAATGATCAGGCAGCGGACGAGGATAATCCCGAAGCTCACCCGAGGCTCGGCAAAGAAGCGAAAGCCCTTGAGGACTTCGTGCAGGAAAATGCCGGTCAGAATGGTGCCCACCGGAATCGCACACTCGCCGACGGCATGGCAAAACTGGGCTGCAAACTTAGCAGGGGCGGTTTCGCCGACACCGGCGAAGTTCACGATTAAGGCCGCCACTAGCGCCAGCGGGATAGGCTGGGCGAGGTTCTTCAAGCCCTTGAGCCCGGAACCACCGGACAGGAAGGCGACACCGAAGGTCCAGACCGCCGCTTCGACGCCGACATTATGCACCATTAGCACCCCGACGACGTCGCGATCGAAGAGAGCCGCCGTCACGGGAATGCCGAGGTAACCAAAGTTATTAATGCCGGACGAGTAGCTGAACGTGCGCCGGGCGTTGCCTTCAGGAAAGCGTAGCAGTGCCGCGGTGAGTCGCCCGACCAAGATGCCCCCCACGATCATGCCGAAACCAATACCCAGGTAGAGCAGCGCCGTCCCACCCGAGTTAATCAGCCGATTACCGCAGACTCGGTCAAAAATCATCGCGGGGAAGAAGACCCAAATCACCATCCGCATCAACGGCTGGCGTGCCTCCGGCCCGACCCAACCGCGGTGAGCCATAAACCAACCCAAGGCAATCAGCAGCGTTAGCTGGAAAATAGCCTGAGCGAGGCCGGCGGTGAAAATGTTCATGGACGACCCCGCACCCTCCCACATCGCAAGGAAACCTGAAAGGGAATTCTCTCTGCCGCTCCATCCCCTATCCTCCATCCCCTATTCCCTATCCTCTTCGGCCATCCTCTAGCCCCTATTCCCCATTGCCTCCCCACCCCTTGACTTCCGAGCCGTTACGGCAATACTTAGGAAAGTTCCTTCTCAGTCGGCCCGACAGGCGACTATCAACCTTTCGGGGGTGTTCCGGATTCGATTCCCATCAAGATATCATGACGGCATGCAGAGGACGTCAGCTCCCTCTTAAATCCAGCTGGCAGCATATAACTGCTAAAAACACCATCACGTTCGAAAGCGACAACGCTTTCGCACTCGCTGCTTAATTACAGCGACGGGCCCCAGGACGCGCCTGCATTCCTGGATCAGCTCGGTTAACGTGGGCGATCCCCTGCTCTAGTTTCTATCTCCGGGGTAAGTGAGAATGAAGATAGGCCGCACGGGTGCGCATTCCCAAACGCGGTCGAGATCAATAATGACGCTAAGCATGTAGAAGATGTGACGTAAGGATAGGAAGACGCGGGTTCGACTCCCGCCACCTCCACCATTTAGCGAACTCAGTCCTCAGCCCACGACCACCCGGTCGTGGGCTCGACTCGTTTAGCCTATTCCGCTGGCCGCACCAACACGAGGGCTGAGCAGCGGTCCGCCGCAATCCACCTAACCGTCCCGGGCTGCTGACAGACATAAAAGTTATCGATGATGCCAACAAAGGACTTCCCAGCGACTTCCGCATAACCGACCGCCACCACAGCATGGCCCCAAGAGAGTTCGGGTTTCCGCGGCACTAAGACATTACACATCAACAAGGCCGGGCGGCCTTCGGAGATTTCGGTCCGCAGCACTGGGTCGCTATAACGGACCAGTTTGATGTCGACGGACACGCGATACTGAGCGGCATCGGCGCGCAGGCCAGCGACCAAGGGTTCGGGAAACGCCCCCGCCAAGGCCATCTTACCGTCCGTGTAACCTTCGACATCCGCCAGGACCGCCATCGGTAAGCGGTCACGTAACCGGCGGACCAAGCCTTCATGACTATCGTCGGCCTGCCAGTCAAACGTCCCGCGATTAGACCAGAACGCCATGAGACTACCGCCCGCGGTCGGCACGCAACCGGAAGCCACGGGCCGACCATCCGTGCCCTTAATCGGAAATTGCTGAATCGGCGGCACGCCGGCGAGGGCCTTGGCGTCCGGGGCCGCGAGCTCGGTCAGGCCTTCCAAAGAAAAATCAAGGAGCGCGTGCTGCCCAGTCGCCTGCCAAGCCAAGTAACCGGCGGGTGCACCGGTCCCCGATTTCAGTTCGGCCCAACAAAATGGCTCACCCGCGGACGACCACCGCGTGGCCACCGGCGTGACTTGACGAACGGAAGCGACCTGTACCTCTCCGCGCGCGCCGGCCAGCAGGCCAGCTGCACTCAGCGACAGGAGATGCGACCGAGCCTGGGCCTGCCGCTGTTCCGCCGACTTCGGCTGGGAATCACAACCCGTCAGCCAAGCCGCTAAAAGCCCAACGACGATCGCACGCAGTGGCCCCATTTCACTTCGCGTCCTTCAGCATCACCAGGTTCGCTTCCGCGAACGCTTCGCCCATCAGCGCAAAAGTTTTGGCACAACCGAGATAATGGTAACCCGCATTCGAGGCGCCACGTTTCCACTGAGCCGCTTCGGCTTCGGTGACCAATTTGGCTTCATACTCCTTAAGGTAATCACGCTGCTGAGCTTCGGTCATCTTCCCATCGGCGTTCGCTGACTTCGCGTTCTTATTTTTCAATTCGTAGGCCATCTGCCGGACCTTATCGCGCTTGGCCTGAATGGCCCCCAGTTGCTCATCCCAGAAGGGCCCCGTCCGCACCGCGGTCACGTTGCCTTTGAATTCCGGGAGGCTCGCCGGAGCGGCCATGGCTTCACGGAAGGCGAGGTTATCTTCACCGGGCTCTTTACCGCCGACGCCCATCACCCCAATGACGAATGGCATCTTCGGCACACCGAGGTCCTTGCGGACATCGCGGATGAAGGCCGCCATAAATTCGGAGTACTTGGCGTAGCGATTGGTCGTAGCTCCCTTGGGCTGACGCGGGTAGAAGTTCGAGTCGACCATATCATTAAAGCCCTGCAGCCAGATGAAGCCGGCGATTTCATAACCCTGCTTGGGGTCGTAGCCTGGGCAGACTCGACCAGGGTTAGCCAAGACTTGGCGCACGTGCGCGAGCATGAGACGGTAGTAATGGCCGGAGTTCGCTAACGGGTGACGGTCCTTCTCGAGGTCCGAGGGCGTGCGCGGGTACGGACCAGCCCCTGGCGAAAGGAAATCATAGTTAAGCGACTTACCGCCCCACGCTGCTTTGATCAGCAGCACGGGTTCTTTATAAGCGCGATCCATGGCTAGGCCGAAAGTATATTCTGGCCCGATCTTACCGCCGTCTTTCGCCGGATCCTGTCGTGAGCCATAACCCGTCGTCAGCTTACCAAAGCCTTCGCCATTTTTGTCGCCGCTACCGGTAAGATAGGAAATCCAGACGCCCTCCCCTTCGGCTGGCGACTTTCCATCTGGTCCTTTCATGCGCTTCAGCATGGGCGCAGTGGCTGGGTCTTCGCCGATATAATCGATAGTCTCGACCTTGGCATGTCCTTCCATGTTGGATTGGCCAACGAGGATGAAGACCTTAGTCGGAGCGGCCTGCAGGCCAAGGGCGGCCAGCAGTAAAAACAGCGAGGGGTAACGCATGCCTCCAGACAAAGGCAGTGACCACAGATGGCAAGCCCTGCCCTACCGGGGGTGGCCTAGCACTTTACGTACATCTCAACCTTGCAATCATAGCCACCGAGGTCGACTTCCTGACGGTAGTCCCGGCGCATCGTCTTGTCCGTGGACTCCAAGCGCAGCGGGTTGACGAAGATAACGCGGCCGCCCGGACGGAGGGTCGCCGAGGCGACCCGGAAGAAATCAGCGAACAGGCCGTGCAGGTTAGGCACGCGCACCCGCCGACCGAGGGGCGGATTAGAGATAATGAGTGAAAGCTTACCTGAGACCAAGGCTGGCACTTCCGCATACCCACGGAAATCGCCCGTTAGGAAGGTGCTCTTCACGCCTTCGAGGCCCGCCGCCTCCCAGTTCTCCTTAGCAATCGCGATGGCTTTTTCGTTTAAGTCGGTACCGATGACCTGTTTCACGCCACCCAACAGGGCGGTCTCGATGAGTTCCAAGCCAGAACCGCAGAACGGATCCCAGACGACCTCGTTGGGCTGACGACCAGCCAAGCGCGCCAAGCAGGCGGCCAGCGGCGGGTGCGAGGCGGCATTGATGGCGGCCTTGCGATAAGTCAGACGCGGATCGGGCGAAACCTTCGGACGAAGTTCCGCCAAGGCAGCCGACGGAGCGAGGAAGACGTCGACGGACCACGGGGCCTCGCGGGCGTCGTTCAGGATACGGGGGTTCACCTTAAACGCTTCCGCGGCCACCTTGGCCACGTCGTCGTCATGATTTTCACTGCCCGAAAAAGACAGGCGATAGCGCCACGACCCATCCGTCAATGAGTCCATGAGGCGCTCGCTCAAAGGAGAGCCGATGAGTTTAGCCAAGCCGGCCACCGCTTCGGGGCCTTCTGGATCACGCACGCGGCCCAAGCCAAAGCCCATCGTGTCGAAACAACGCAACTGATAGAGGTCACGCAGACTGAAAGGCCCCTTGGCCGCGACCACCACGTGGCAACCGCGGACTTCGAGCACGCGGAACTTACCACCTGCGGTATCGCTGGCGCGCACTTCGTCAGCCAGCACCGCTTCGAGGCCACGCCGGCAACGCAGGCTTATGCGCAAAGTATCGTAACGATCCAAGATGGCATCGACGCGAATCGTCGCCGGGCTTTCGCGACGGGCAACATTGGCGCGGACCTTTTGTTCGGAGAGCGGCAAGCCAGCCGCCCCAGCCCCGACGGCCTTTAAGGTTTCTTCGCCGGCAATTTTCTCCAGCGCTGCGCCCGCCTTCCGCTTCTCGCGGTCAACCGTGCTCGTCTTAAGAATAGTAAGGATGTTCCGCTCAGCTTCGACGTCCTCCCCCAGCTTCGGAATCGCCGCCATGGCGTAGCGGCGGACCTTCTCCTCTGGATCTTGGAGCAACCCCTTGAGCCAGGCCTTGACCTGAATCTTCAAGGCCGGGTCGCTGCAATGGGTAAAAACGACGCCGACTGCTCGGACCAAGGCAACCTGCCGGGCGCGCTCCTTGCCCGTGGCTTGGTTGAATTTGGGGACCTCGACACCCCAAAGCTGCCCCGCGGGCAGTTCGCGGAGCTGTCGGTAAAGGTCGTTGTCGGCTTTCATGGCTTGGTAAGTCGGGCGGGCGGGCGGCAAAGTCAAGGGAGACGCAGGCGGGCGACCCGAGCCTGACCGCGGCCGGTGCCAGCATCCGTGTGTCACACTTTGGGCTTTTTCCTAACAAAATTAAGCAAAAGCGGACGCGTGATTGTCGGCTCGAGAAGTTGGCACGAAAACCCGTCTCCGACCCCCTTGGGCCAATCTACAAGTTGCCTTTGACAGGGGGGGATTATTGCCCACTAGATTTAGATGTCTTGCGGTCTCCGCCAAGGCACCCGGCGGCTCAGCCGCCAGCTCATCCGACCACTTTTGCCTACACCAGAAATGAAGAATCCCGGACTTCCCGAAAAACAGGGTCTTTACGACCCACAGTTTGAGCATGACGCCTGCGGCGTCGGCTTCGTTTGCCAGATGAAGGGCAAACGTTCGCACGACATCATCCAACAGGCCCTCACCATCCTGGTGAACCTCGATCACCGCGGTGCCTGTGGTTGCGAAGTGAACACCGGCGACGGCGCAGGTATCCTGCTCCAGCTCCCCCACGGGTTCTTCGCAAAGAACGGCCCGGCCAATCTCCCCAAGCCCGGCCATTACGGCGTGGGCATGCTCTACGTCTCCCCGGACGCCAAAATCCGCGCGGCCACTGAAGCCACCTTCGCCGACCTCGCCAAGGGCCAGGGCCTCTCGATCCTCGGCTGGCGCACCGTCCCCGTCGACAATGCCTCCCTCGGCCAGACCGCCGTCGCCAGCGAACCCGTCGTCCGTCAGGCCTTCCTGGGTCGCCCGGCCGATTGCGCCACCGACCAGGACTTCGAACGCAAGCTTTTCATCCTGAGCAAGCAGGCCCACCACCAGATCCGCGCCACTGGCAAGGATGAGTTCTATTACGCTAGTTCCCTCTCCTGCCGCACGATCATCTACAAGGGCATGCTCATGCCTGAACAGGTGGGTAAATACTTCCCCGACCTCGCGGATCAGTCGATGGACACCGCCCTCGCGCTCGTCCACTCGCGCTTCTCGACCAACACCTTCCCGAGTTGGGAACGTGCGCACCCTTACCACTACATCGCGCACAACGGCGAGATCAACACCCTCAACGGCAACGTCAATTGGATGAAGGCCCGCGAGCCGCTCCTGGCCAGCCCGCTGTTCGGCAAGGAACTCCCGAAGATCCTTCCCATCGTGAACCCTAACGGTTCCGACTCTGCTAAGTTCGACAACGTCCTCGAGCTGGTCGTTATGGGCGGCCGTTCGCTGCCCGAGGCCATGATGATGATGATTCCAGAGCCATGGAACGGCCACGAATCGATGAGCCCGGAGAAGAAGGCTTTCTACGAATACAACTCTTGCCTCATGGAGCCGTGGGACGGCCCCGCCTCTGTCGTCTTCACCGACGGCACGATGATCGGCGCCACCCTCGACCGTAACGGCCTCCGCCCTTCGCGTTACTACGTGACCAAGGATGACTACGTCATCATGGGCTCTGAAGCCGGCGTCCTCCCGATCGACCCAGCCAACATCGCCTCCAAGGGCCGTCTGCAGCCGGGCCGCATGTTCCTCGTGAATATGGAAGAAGGCCGCATCGTCGCCGACGAGGAGATCAAGCAGAAGATTGCTTCCCAGAAGCCCTACCGCGAATGGCTCGATAAGAACCTCATCAAGCTCGCTGACATCGCCGACGCCCCAGCCGACACCCCGTCGTCGCACAGCAACACCGTCCAGCGTCAGCTCGCCTTCGGCTACACCTTCGAAGACCAGCGTAAGCTGCTCGTCCCGATGGCCAAGGATGGCGTCGAAGCCATGGGCTCGATGGGTACCGATATCCCGCTCGCCGTGCTGTCGAACAAGTCGAAGCTCCTCTACGATTACTTCAAGCAGCTCTTCGCCCAAGTCACCAACCCGCCGATCGACTGTATCCGCGAAGAGATTGTTACCTCCTCCGTCACCACGATCGGACCTGAGCGCAACCTGCTCGACCCGAAACCCGGCAGCTGCCACCTGATCGAGCTCCAGTCGCCAATCCTCACCAATGAGGAACTCGCCAAGCTCCGCCACGTCGCTCACGGCCAGTTCAAGTCCGTCACCATCCCCACCCTCTTCGACGCCAAGTCCGGCGCCAAGGGCCTCGAGAAGGCTATGGACGAAGTCTGCCGCCAGGCCGGCCTCCATATTGATGCGGGCATCAACCTCATCATCCTGAGCGACCGCGGCGTCGACCGTAACAACGCCGCCATCCCGCCCCTGCTCGCCGTCGCCGGCCTGCACCACTACCTCATCCGTGAAGGTAAGCGCACTAAGGTCGGCCTCATCCTTGAGTCCGGCGAACCGCGCGAGGTGCACCACTTCTGCACGCTCATCGGCTACGGTTGCGCGGGCATCAATCCCTACCTGGCGTTCGAGACCCTCGACGACATGATCAAGCAGGGCCTGCTGGTCGGCGTCGACCACTACACGGCCTGCAAGAACTACGTGAAGGCCGCCACCAAGGGTATCGTTAAGGTCGCCTCCAAGATCGGCATCTCGACCATCCAGAGCTACCTCGGCGCCCAGATCTTCGAATGCGTCGGTCTACAGCAGAAGGTCGTCGACAAGTACTTCACCGGCACCGCCACGCGCATCGAAGGCGCGGACCTCCTCGCCATTGCGGAAGAAGCCCTCGAGCGTCATAACCGTGCGTTCCCTGAGCGCGTCGACACCCCTGCTACCCTCGAGGTCGGCGGAGATTACCAGTGGCGCAACGAAGGCGAAGGCCACCTCTTCAGCCCGCAGGTCATCCACTCGTTGCAGAAGGCTGTCCGCACGAATAATTACGACACCTTCAAGGTCTACTCCGGCTTGGTGAACGATCAGATGCAGCAGATCTTCACGCTGCGCGGCCTCCTCCAGTTCAAGGACCGCACGCCGATTGATATTAGCGAAGTCGAGTCCATTGAAAATATCTTTAAGCGCTTCAAGACGGGCGCGATGAGCTACGGCTCCATCTCAACCGAGGCCCACGAAACGCTCGCCGTCGCGATGAACCGCATCGGCGGTAAGTCCAACACGGGCGAAGGCGGCGAAGACCCAGCGCGCTTCACTTGGACCAACGAACAGGGCGACTCGAAGAACTCCGCTATCAAGCAGGTCGCTTCCGGCCGCTTCGGCGTCACGAGCCGCTACCTGACCAACGCCAAGGAAATCCAGATCAAGATGGCTCAGGG
>Ga0209500_10003219_pt1 | contig 11283 bp, 6 predicted proteins | sample S_140212_EF_Meta_FD_187323 | JGI IMG/M metagenome (GOLD analysis project Ga0209500, IMG submission 187323) | Freshwater microbial communities from Lake Simoncouche, Canada to study carbon cycling - S_140212_EF_MetaG (SPAdes) (version 2) | ecosystem: Environmental > Aquatic > Freshwater > Lake ...
TCCTGGTGCTTGCCCACCTAGCGATTCGTCTTTCCGGCGCGAACCTGCCCGACGCCGACAAGGCGCTCGCCGAACTGCTCGCCGCCCACGGCGATAACGCGCTCGTCCGCGAAGGCGCGCTCACCGGCGCGCGCGGGCGTGAAGTCGCCCTCGCCAAGGCCGTCGCCGCGCTCGGCACCGATGCCAACCTCAAGCAGACCGGTCCGGTCCTCGACGGTTTCGCCACCCTCATCTCCCAAGCCAGCAAGGCCGGTCCGTTCGAAGGCATGCTAGAAATCGCCGCGAACCTTGGCGACCGCCACCTTCGTGCCGCCATCCTCCGTGGCCTCGACCAATCCATCCGCGACCCGAAGACGAAGAAGGCCGTGCCGCTCAAGACGATCTGGCTCAATGCCGAACCGACATCGCTCGCCAAGCTGAAGAAGGCGGTCACCGAAGCCAACGTCCTCAAGAATCTCGAGAGCGTCGCGGTACGCCTCGCCTGGGTGGGCAAGCCCGGCGCCCCTGCCCCGCCCAAGGTCATCGCCCTCACGAAGGCCCAACAAGCGCTCTTCGAAAAGGGTAAGGTCACCTTCACCAACCTTTGCGCGGCCTGCCACCAGCCGCACGGCTATGGCCTCGACGGCCTTGCGCCGCCCCTCGTCGACAGCGACTGGGTCCTCGGTAAGCCCGACGTGACCGCCCGTATCGTCCTCAACGGCCTCGGCGGCCCGGTCAAGGTCGGCAACCGCACCTGGGACCTCACGATGCCGCCAATGGGCATGCTGAGCGACGAAGACATCGCCGGCGTCCTCACCTACGTCCGCCGCGAGTGGGAGCATAACGGAGCTCCGATCGACGCCAAATTCGTCGCGGGTATCCGCAAGCAGTTCGCGGATCACCCAAATTCTTGGACGTCCGACGAACTCCGCCCGCCGACGAAGAAGTCCGCCAAGGCCGCGAAGGAAGACTCTAAATAACCTTACATGAAAACGCTCCACCTCCTTCTGGCTCTCCTCGCCTTCGGGGCAGGAGCGTCCGCCGCCCCCAAGCCCAATATCGTCGTCATCCTTGTCGACGACATGGGCTTCTCTGATATCGGCTGCTACGGCAGCGAGATCCCCACGCCCAACCTCGACGCGCTCGCCAAGAACGGCCTGCGCTTCACGCAGTTCTACAATACTGCGCGCTGCTGCCCGACCCGCGCCGCCCTGCTCACCGGCGTCTATTCGCACCAGGCCGGCGTCGGCCACATGGTCGAGGATCAGAAACTCCCGGGCTACGTCGGCCGCCTCAATGACAGCTGCGTGACGATGGCCGAGGTACTCAAGCCCGCCGGCTACTTCACCGCGATGAGCGGCAAGTGGCACGTCGGCCAGAACCAAGGCGTCACGCCGAAATCCCGCGGCTTCGATCGTAGCCTCAACGCCGCCGCTGGCGGCTTCTACTTCGCCGACGCACCGCGCGCGGAACTCTTTCTCAACGGCGAACAGATTGCCAACGATGACCCACGTCTGCCGAAAGACTGGTACACCACCGACCTCTGGACGACCTTCGGCCTGAAGTTCATCGACGAAGCCGTCGCCGCGAAGAAACCGTTCTACCTCCACCTCTGCCACAACGCCCCACACTTCCCGCTCCAGGCACCTAAGGCCGACATCGAGAAATTCCTCGGCAAGTATCAGCTCGGCTGGGAAGAGGTCCGCGCCCGCCGCTACGCTCGCCAGCTCGAGATGGGCCTGATCGACAAGCAGTGGGCGAGCTCGCCCCTGCCTGCCGCGGTCATGGCTTGGAAGGATGTGCCAGCCGATGAGCAGAAGCGCTTCGACCACCTGATGGCCACCTACGCCGCCGTCGTAAACCACATGGACAAGGCCATCGGCGACCTCGTCGCTGGCCTGAAGCAGCGCGGCGTCCTCGACAACACCCTCATCCTCTTCATGAGCGATAACGGGGGCAACGCCGAGGCTGGCGCCAAAGGCCGCACCGAAGGCGACCCCAGCACGGGCAAGTCACAGTGGTATTCCGGCGAAAGTTGGGCCTATGCGCAAAACACCCCCTTCCGTCTCTACAAGCACTTCAACCATGAAGGCGGCATCAGCACCCCGCTCATCGCCCACTGGCCCGCCGGTATCGCAGCCAAGGACGAGTTCCGCCGCCAGCCCGGCCACCTCATTGACGTGATGGCCACGGTGGTCGACGTCTCTGGCGCCACCTATCCGAAGGAATTCAACGGTAAGGCGATTCTACCGATGGAAGGCCGCAGCCTCGTGCCGGCCTTCGCCGACAAGCCCATCGAACGCGAGGCGATCTACTGGGAGCACGAAGGCAACGCCGCCGTGCGCCAGGGAGACCTCAAACTCGTCCGCCAGGGCCGCAACGGCGCCTGGGAATTGTACGACATGAAGGTCGACCGCACCGAACTGCACAACCTCGCGAAGAGCCAGCCTGAGAAGGCCAAGGAACTCGCCGCCCTCTGGCACGCTTGGGCCGAACGCGCCCACGTACTCCCCGCACCAGGAGCCGAAGGCGGAAAGAAAAAGGCGAAGAAAAAGTAAGCTTATGTTCGGCGGCAAATGTCCCTTCGGCCACAAGCCGTCTGACCCCTTCAAGGCGAAGCGGGAGGCCGGACCCGTGGCCCGTTACGCATTCCAAGGCGAACAGATTCCGATGATTCTGCGCCATGCCGATGTCCGGAAGGCGGCGAAGGATTGGCAGACTTATAGCTCCGACGCCCCATGTCGCGTGCCGATTCCCTCAGAGGAATCCGTCCGTTCGGTCCGCCAGCTGCCGCTCGAAATCGACCCTCCGTCCCACGCCGACTACCGGGCCATCGCCGAGCCTTTCTTCCAGCGTCCGAAGTCAGCCGAGATGATCGCGCAGGTCGAAGCCCTCACCGAAAAGATGCTCCGCACCGCCTTCGCCCAGGCGGAGACCGAGATCGTCCACGGCTTCGCCCTCCCCCTCCAATCCCGCGCGCTTACCTACCTGCTGAATGTCCCCGAGAGCGAAGCGGATCTCTGGATTGGCTGGGGCACACACGTCTTCCGCAAGCAGGACGGCCTCAGCAAAAGTTCCGGACTCGACGAATACATCGAAGGCAAGTTCGCCGCGACCGCCGCCCAACCCGGCGCTGACTTCTTCTCTGCATTGCACGCGGCCACCTTCCAAGGCCGTCCACTCACGCACCAGGAGAAGCTCGGTTACGCGAACATCGCCTTCGCCGGCGGCCGCGATACGATCATCCACACGGTCGCCTGCGCCCTCGGACACCTCGCGGCCAATCCCGAGGCGCTCGCCTATCTCCGCGAAGACCCAAAGCGCATCACGCATGCCAGCGAGGAGTTCTTCCGCTTCTTCATGCCGTTGACGCACATTGGCCGCGTCTGCCCGGTCATGACTTCCGTCCACGGCGAACAGGTTCCTGCCGGCGGACGCGTCTCGCTCGGTTGGGCTTCCGCCAACCGCGACGAGTCCGTCTTCCCGCAGGCCGACGAGTTCAAGATCGACCGTAAGCCGAACCCGCACCTCTCGTTCGGCTTCGGCGAACACCTCTGCCTCGGCGCCCCGCACGCGCGACTCATCCTCCGCACGTTGCTCCAGAAATGTATCGAGCTCGTGGACTCGCTGGAAATCGTCTCGGCCGTCGAGCGCGTAGAGAAGGAAGCCTCCTACGAACGCACGCTGGGCTACGAATCGCTCGTCCTCCGGATCCGTCCGCGGGGCTGATGGGGGTTGCCATAAGGGGGTCGTCGGCCTAGCTCTTCTTTACCCCAACCTTCGCCTTACGGCGGGGTTCTAAACACGCACCCCCTCCATGTTCGCCTTCAGCCTGACCATCTTCTGGGGAGCTTGCCTGCTCTTCCTCGTCCAGCCGCTGATTGCGCGCTTCATCCTGCCTTGGTTCGGTGGCGGCCCCGCGGTCTGGACGACGTGCATGCTCTTCTTTCAGGTGCTCCTCCTCGGCGGCTACGCCTACGCGCACTTCAGCATCAGCCGCCTGACGCCTCGGCGTCAGGTCATCACGCACCTCTGCCTCCTGGCGCTAGCAGTGGCGCTGCTGCCAATCACGCCAGGCGACCAATGGAAGCCTGCTGACGGCACCCACGCGGCCGGACACATCCTGCTCCTGCTCCTCGCCTGCCTCGGCCTGCCCTACCTCGTGCTTTCCGCCACTGGCCCGCTCCTCCAGGCCTGGTTCAGCAAGGCCAACCCAGGTGTTTCGCCGTATCGTCTCTACGCCCTTTCGAATATCGGCTCCCTCCTCGCGCTGCTGGTCTACCCGTTCGTCCTCGAACCGCAGCTCGCCCGTCAGGCTCAGGCCAACTGGTGGTCCGTCGGCCTCGCCCTCTACGCCGGCCTCGCGGGCTGGTGCGGCTATAAGGTCTGGCATAGCGCCGGAGCGGACACGAAATCGGCCGTCATGGACGAGGACGAGGAAGCCCCGTCGGTGTCCCGCAAGTTGCTCTGGTTCGCCCTCCCCGCGTGCGGCGTGATGCTCCTCCTAGCGATCACCAACAAGCTCTGCCAGGACATCGCCGTCGTGCCCTTCCTATGGGTGTTGCCGCTCAGTCTCTACCTGCTGTCGTTCATCATCAGCTTCGACAGCCCCCGCTGGTATCACCGCGCCTTCTGGCTACCGCTCCTCGCCGCACTGCTGGGCATGGTGCTGTATAACCTATACCAGGCGGAATCTCATCCGAACATCACGCCGCTCGCCACGCTCTATCTCGGGACGATGTTCGTCGCCTGCATGGTCTGCCACGGCGAAGTCTTCCGCCTCCGTCCGGGCGCCAGCCGCCTGACCGGCTACTACCTTTCGATCTCCGCCGGTGGAGCCGTCGGCGGCCTCTTCGTCGCGCTGGTCGCCCCGTTCGTCTTCCCGGACTACTTCGAACTGCACCTCGCGCTCTTCCTCACGGCGGCGCTCGTGCTCGCCGTCCTCCGGCAGGACGCCTCGTTCCCGCTCCAGCACGGCAAGGCCCGCTGGGGCTGGGCCGTCCTGCTCCTGCTGATCCCGGTCTTCGGCTATGGCCTCTACGACGTCGCGTCGACCTCGCTCCGTGGTGCCGTCAGCGTGACCCGTGGCTTCTACGGCGTCCTCAAGGTCACCGAAGCGGACAAAGGCGACCCCACCCGTCACCACCTGACCATCCAGCACGGCGCGACGATCCATGGCCTGCAGTACCAGAGCCCCGAACGCCGCACGGATCCGACCAGCTACTACACTTCGACCAGCGGCATCGGTCGCCTCTTCCGCACCTATAAGCCGGAAGGCGGCCGGCGCGTCGGCGCGGTCGGCCTCGGTTCCGGCACCCTCGCGGCGTGGGGACGCAAGGGTGACACCTTCCGCTTCTACGAGATCAATGACGACGTGGCGCATCTTGCGAAAAACACCTTCACCTACCTGAAGGACTCCAAGGCGAAGACCGAACTGGTCATGGGCGACGCGCGACTCCGCATGGAAGGCGAAACGGATCAGCAATATGACGTGATCATCCTCGACGCCTTCAGCAGCGACGCGATCCCGGTCCACCTGCTTACGATCGAAGCCTTCGCCAACTACCAACGCCACCTCAAGAAAGGCGGCGCGATTGTCGTGCACGTGTCCAATCGCTACCTCGACCTCCACCCGGTGGTCTACCGCATCGCGGAGAAGATCGGCTTCCCGGCCATCACAATCGACGACAATGACACCGCGTTCGAGGACGACGGCTTCTACGGCTCCGACTGGATCATCATGACGCGTAATGCCGAGCTACTCAAGCAACCGCTGCTCCACGACGTCGCCAGCGCACCGGTTGAATTCTCCGCCCGCGTCCTCCCTTGGACGGACGAACGGAGTGACCTGCTCCGCATCCTCGTTTCGGAGCAAGGCAGCTTCCTCAGCTGGTTGCAGGGACTCTGAGGTTTCCTCTTCACAAGAAGGCGTGTTATTGCTTTCAGTCAGGGACAGGACTAGCCCTTATCTATCCATGAACGTTAGCCGGCTTATCCTTTCCCTGCTCTGCGGCATGCTGGCGATCTCCGCGGCGGAACCGACGAAGAAGACGGCTAAGTTTCAGCCGCAACCTTGGGGCCCTTGGGTCGAGGCCGACTTCCCATTCTTCTCGTCCATCCTCGACGCACGTCGGGACGGACTCGGTAAAAACAACCTCACCCCACGCGGGCTGATCATCAAACTGCCTAACGACTGCTGGGCCTGCTTCGACACCGACCTACTCCGCGTCTCCGCCGTTTGGCGCGGCAAGGGAGTGAGTGACAAGGCCCTCGCTCCCGGCTCCTACCTCGACCCGAGCCGCAAGACCCTCGGCGGCCAGTTCCCCGCCCCTCAGCCTGAAGGTAAACTCTGGCTCGGCCACGCGATCATCCCTGGCTGGCAGCTCAGCGCCACGGTAGACCAGACCGACCCCCGCTCCCCCGCCCCCTCGCCCTCGGAAGTCGGCCGCGGACCGCTCCCGACTTCACTCGGCCAATTCCAATCCGTCGAACTCGTCGGAAAAGATGTCGTCCTGACCTACCGTGTCGCCGACGCGACGATCCGCGAACTTTGGAAGACCTCCGAGCATGACGGTCAGATCGTGATCGAACGCCACCTCTCCCTCTCCGCCCACGCAAAGGACCTGCTCCTCGTTATCGGCGCCCGCCACCAAGGCCCCTCCCAGGAAATCGAGACCGGGGTCACGGTCACCGGCCCGGCCGAACTCGCCCACGATGATGATTTCTTCGCGGTGAAGGTTCCGGCCAACGCCGCTGCGGCCGCGCTCTGCGTCTCGCTCTGCGATGAACACCCCGCCCCGAGCATCGCCGCGATCGCCATTCCCACAGGGCCGACGACCCGACGCTGGAAATCTTCGGTCACCACCAAGGTCGCCCTCAGTTCCAGCAAGGACACCTACGTCATCGACCACGTCGCCCTGCCCGTCGACAACCCGTGGAAGCGCGCCGTCCGCACGGGCGATATCCAATTCCTCAAGGACGGCACGGCGGTCGTCGTCACGCTCGACGGCGATGTCTGGCTCGCCCGTGGCCTCAAGGAAGGCTCCACCAAGGTCACCTGGAAACGCTTCGCTTCCGGCCTGCACGAGCCGATGACCTGTGCCATCCGTGACGAGCAGATCTACGTCTTTGACCGCAACGGCATCTGGCGCCTCCGCGACACCGACGGCGACGGCGAAGCCGACGTCCATGAGCTCTTCTCGAACGCCTTTGCCCAAACGGCCGACATGCGTGAATTCCCGAGCACGATCCGCCTCGCGCCGAAAGGCGAGTTCGTCATCGGCAAGGGCGGCCAGGAAGCGACGACCATCGGTAAGCACAACGGCAGCATCCTCCGCATCTCCGCCGACGGACAGACGGCCACCCTGCTCGGCCACGGCTTCCGCCAGCCCAACCTTTCCGTCAACGCGCGCACGGGCCTCGTCGTCGCCAGCGACCAGCAGGGACAGTACATCCCCAGCACGCCGATCCACATCGTCAAGGACGACCAGTTCTACGGCTTCCTCAGCGACAAGCTGCCTAAGGAGAAATACCCTGCGCCCATCGCTGAGCCGCTCACCTGGATCCCCCATGCAGTCAACGCCTCCGCCCTTTCGCAGGTCTGGCTCTTCGATGCCAAGATGGGCGCGCTCAACGACGAGATGGTGCAGATCTGCTTCAATAAGCCCGACCTCCTCCGCGTGCTCTGGAATCATCGCGGCTCCCGCCCCCAGGCCAGCGTCGTCAGCATCGCCAGCGACTTCGCCACGCCGCCCCTCAACGGCTCGATCAACCCCGCCGACGGCCAGCTCTACATCGCGGGCTTCCAGATCGCCGGCTGGGGCAACACGCTCACGACCCTCACCGGCATCGAACGCGTCCGTCACACCGGCGCGCCTTCGCTGACACCCCGCGAGGTCATCCCGACGGACCGCGGCATCCTGCTCCGCTTCGACGTCGCCCTCGATCCGACCAAGGCGACGAATCCCGACAACTACTCCTTCGCGACGTGGCACTACAAGCGGGCCTACACCTACGGATCGGCCCAATACAAGGCTGACGGCAAGACCGGCAACGACTGGCTCACGGCCAGCAGCGCGTACCTCAGTCAGGACGGCAAGAGCGTCTTCATCGGCGTCCCTGGACTGAAGCCGGTCGAGCAACTACGCATCGGCTGGGCGCTCGCCTCCTCCACCGGCGCCGAGATGCGCCAGAACGCCTACACAACGCCTTACGAGTTCACGAAGTTCGACCCTGTTGCCGAAGGCTTCGGCCCAATCACTGTCGACCTCACCCCGCGGGCCGCCGCCGCGAAGAAGGCCGAAGCCATCTCCGCCGACGAAGGGAAGCGCCTCGCCACCATGTTCGGTTGCGCCGCCTGCCACTCCGTCGGCGAGACCGTGATGACCAACGTCGGCCCCACCTGGAAAGGCCTCTTCGGCTCCAAGCGCGACTACGTCACTGACAAGGGCAAGAAGGGTTCGCTCGTCGCCGACGAGGCCTACATTCGCGAATCCATCCTCGAACCCAACGCCAAGAAGCACGCCTCTTTCCTGAAGTCCGAATTCGCCATGCCCAGCTTCGCCGGCGTGCTTTCCGACGCCCAGATCGAATCGTTGATCCTTTATATTAAGTCGCTGAAGTGACCTCGGGGCGGTTGTTTCTCGCAACTCCTCGCCGGTCTGGCTGTTAGATAGACATGCCCCGCCTCGCCCTACTCCTCTTAGTTGCCGGATTCGCGTCCTTCGCGGAGGCCGCCGACCGTAAGCCCAATTTCGTCTACGTCTTCACCGACGACCAGCGCTGGGACGCAATGAGTGTCGTCCAGAAGGAACAGGGCGAGAAAGGTCGCTTCCCCTGGCTCAAAACCCCGAACCTCGATCGCATCGCCACCGAAGGTATCCGTTTCCGTAACGCTTTCGTGGTGAATTCGCTCTGCGCCCCGTCCCGCGCATCGCTCGTGACCGGCCAGTACGGCCACGTCAACGGCGTCACCAACAACCATACGCCTCACCCGGAAGGGAACATCTCCGTCGCCGCCCTGCTCCGCCCCGCGGGCTACGTCTCGGGTTACTTCGGCAAGTGGCACCACGGCAACCAATCCGGAAAGCGCCCGGGCTTCGATACGTCCGCGAGTTTCGTCGGCCAAGGTGTCTACTTCGATTGCCCGATCGAGGTCGACGGCGTCAAGACCCCGAGTAAAGGCTTCGTCGACGACGTCACCACCGAATATGCATCGAACTTCATCAAGGCCAACAAGGAGAAGCCATTCCTGATGATCCTCGGCCTCAAGACTTGCCACGGCCCCTTCACCCCGCCGCCCCGCAACGCTAAGGACTATGAAGGTGCGCTGGCACGCTCCGTGCCCAATTACGGCATCCCGCCCATCTACGCCAAGGCCGGACCGAACGGGCCCAAGGGGAAAGCCACCGACGCCAAGGAAGTGAGCACCAACCTCGGCATGTTCCGCGGCATCAATTCCGTCGACGACAACGTGGGGAAATTGCTGAAGGTACTCGACGACCTCAAGCTGACGGAAGACACGGTCTTCGTCTTCTCGAGCGACAACGGCTACTACCTCGGCGAACATAACCTCGGCGACAAACGTACGGCCTATGAGGAATCCATGCGGATCCCGATGCTGCTCCGTTACCCGCGCGCGGTGAAGGCTGGCCGCACCGAAGATCGCATGGTCCTCAACATCGACCCCGCCGCCACCTTCCTCGACCTCGCCGGTCTACCGGTGCCCGCCGCGGTCCAGGGACGGAGCTGGAAGCCGCTCATGGAAGGACGTGATAATGCCGCCTGGCGAGACAGCTTCTTCTACTGCTACTTCTACGAAAAGAACTTCGGCTCCCCGATGACGACCGCCGTCCGCACCGCCGATGCCAAGCTGATCAAGTATCCAGGGCACGACGAATGGACCGAAGTCTTTGACCTCAAGGCCGACCCTTACGAGATAAAGAACCTCGCCGCCGACCCCGCCTACGCCGACCTACGCAAGAAGCTGGAAGCGGAATACGATAAGCAGGCCAAAGCCATCGCGTTTAAGGTGCCTGACTACGCCGACAAGCCCGGTGCTGAAGGCGAAGAAGGCGCCAAGAAGAAAGCAGGCAAGAAGAAGGCAAAGTAAGCCAAGAAAACGGGTGGTTTTCTCCGCAAGGGCTGTCATCGTGCAGCCCTTGCTTATGTCACCCCCGCTCGACCTCACCCGCGCGCCCGCCACCGACCCGCTCGACATCTACCGTTTCCGTGACGGGCTCTACGCCGTCGACCTGATCGCTGCCGCGATCACGGAATTCGATCTCTTCACGAAGCTCGCTGCGAAGCCTTCCGACCTCGCCACGGTCTGCGCCGACCTCGGCACGCATCGCCGTCCGACCGACGTGATGCTGACGCTCTTCGCCGCCAACGGCTTCCTCGCCTTAAAGAACGGTATCTACTCGGTCACCCCGCTCGGGCAGGAACACCTCGTCAGCACCTCGCCGATCTTCCTCGGAGCCTATTACGCCTCGCTCAAGGACCGCCCGGTGGTGAAGGACTTCATCATCATCCTCAAGACCGACAAGCCTGCCAACTGGGGCAGCTACAAGGACGAGAAACCCTGGAGCGAAGCCATGCTCACCGACGCGTTTGCCACCAGCTTCACCGCGGCCATGGATTCGCGCGGCTTCACGCTCGGACCCGCGATGGCCAAAGCCTCGCCGATTGGCACGCGCACCCGCCTCCTCGACATCGCTGGTGGCTCGGGCATCTACGCCTGCGCCCTCGTCGCCAACCACGCCCAACTGACCGCTACGGTCTTCGAACGCGCCCCAGTCGACGGCATCACCCGCAAGATGATCGCCAAGCGTGGCTTCCAGGACCGCGTCGACGTCAAGGCCGGCGATATGTTCACCGAGGCCCTACCCTCGGGCTATGACGTCCACCTGTTCTCCAACGTCCTCCACGACTGGGATACCGATAAGGTCCGCTTCCTGCTGGCCGCCTCCGCCAAAGCCTTACCCAAGGGCGGCCTGCTGATCGTGCACGACGCCCACCTGAACGACACCAAGACCGGCCCCGCGCCCGTCGCCGCCTATTCCGCCCTATTGATGAGCGTCACCGAAGGCCGCTGCTACGGCACCGGCGAGATGCGTGACCTGCTAACCGAAGCCGGCTTTGCCGATATCCGTCACCAAGACACCGCCTGCGATCGTAGTATTGTCACTGCCGTAAGGCAGTGAAGATGACAGATGGCTGATGACAGATGACGGATAAATTGAGGCACACCCTATCTCAGCGACCATCTGCTTTACTTCTGTCATCTGTCCTCTGTCATCTATC
>Ga0209500_10003221_pt1 | contig 11279 bp, 15 predicted proteins | sample S_140212_EF_Meta_FD_187323 | JGI IMG/M metagenome (GOLD analysis project Ga0209500, IMG submission 187323) | Freshwater microbial communities from Lake Simoncouche, Canada to study carbon cycling - S_140212_EF_MetaG (SPAdes) (version 2) | ecosystem: Environmental > Aquatic > Freshwater > Lake ...
CAAGTATTTTATCATAGTACTTATTTAATGCTTTGTGTTCTGCGAAACTACTGGTTCTTAAATGAGTTAAGTGTGCTATATCTCTTGATTGAAATAGTATTCCTATTAATTCTTCTGCGTTCATAGTATTAATTATTCTGGTTATCTGCTGGTCTGCTTTTAACTACTTGAAGATTTATGAAAGTGATAAGTCCCTTCTAGATGCTAGTGCTGCTAGAGACACTTAAAACATCTAGAACCTTACCACCTTTACATCTTGAATCTTTGATGTTGTCTTTTATAAGTCCCTGAATTATAGACAAGTGAGTTATACCATTTCAGACATAACAAACAAATTATAATAATTAAAATTGATTCAGTAAAGCATGTCTTAATTTTTTTTTGAATATATTTATTAGATTATGGGCAAAGAACAAATTGAATACAACCTTAAAAGAAGAATGTTAACTGAGACAGGATGGGTATACTTCTGTAGAATCTGTGGAGATTATCTAAATGAGGACCAATTCTATAAATCAAAGACAGGACCTTTCAAGATTGATACCAAGTGTAGAATACATTATACCAAGAAAGATAAAGATGATGATGGCTCAATGGACTACATGAAGTTGGACCCACTATCAGATGAGGACTTTCAAGGAGCACAGAGACTATTAGAGACACTTGGATATAAATTTGGGGTAGATACTCCACCTATACACATTCAGTTTAACCTGCGTCATAATATTAAATAAGATGGGAAAGAAATTTAACAAGGTCATCTACATGGATGACGATGAATATGTTTGGTGTTCTCGTGAGCAAGAATATATTCATCACTCTGAATTTGAAACCAATAAGGTTGGTGAATATAAATTACATTGTATAAAATGTTCTGAAGAAATATCTGGTATAAGAACGGACCACTATCACAATGGGGCCCAAGAGAGAAGTGATTATGTGAAAGAACAATCAAGGTTGATGCTTGAGAACATTGGATACAAGTATGACAGTGAGTATACAATCCACGAACAATTTTTAATCAAACACAATTTGGTTTAGTGAAATCTTATTTGTACCTTCGTGGTATGAAAGACAAAACCATTTACTTCATTGACCCTCTCTTGGGTCAAGTTCATCTGCCAGTTCCATTCAAACAGTTGTGGGAGGCTTCTCGTGAGGGAAGAGATGTTCCGCCAGCAATCAGGTTGGAACACATTCAAGACTGCGTCAAAGCAGGAAGAGATGTTGATGTGGTTGTTGGTTCAATCCTTCATCAGTTGTGTTTCCTTGACAAGAAACCAAAAGACAACATCCTTTATTTTCACCACCCCCTTTATTTGAACTAACATGAACAAACTCATTCAAACAATCCAAGATGAAATCAATCAGTTGATGAATTCCAAATGTGCCAAGTTCTCAGACAAACAACTTGAGAATTGGGCCATCAATGAAACACCATATGAAACTGTGATGGAAATGTATCAACGTCATCTTTCAGGTGTGAGCATTGCTCAAGTGACCAAAGAATATGGTTATGGGGGTTCAAACATTGTGACTGAGAAATTTGACAGACATGGTTTGAAATACGAAAAACATTATCACACAGGTGGGAAACACAACGCCAAACCAATTGAACAATATTCTTTGAATGGAGAATACATTCAAACATTTGAATCAGCGACAAAAGCGGCTGAACTTTACAATTGTCACATCTCATCAATTCTTGGTGCTGTCAGCGGAAAACAAAAAACTTCTTGTGGATTCATTTGGAAATTCAAAAATCAACCAGTACCTTTGAACTATGAACAAACTCATTCAAACAATCCAAGATGAAATCAACAACTTGATGATGTCCAAAGCGGCAAAAGCAAGTGACGCTCAACTTGTTCACTTTGAAAAACTTTCAAAATGGAGAGGTTCTGATGAAAACAAAAAACAATTTTCAAACAGAGGAATTGTTTGCTCAAAATTCACTGTTGAAGAAGCAAAAGAAATCAGAGACAAATTTTATTATCAGAATCTTTACATCAGTCAATTGTCAAAAGAATACAAGATTTCAGAAACAAATCTCAGACAACTCTTGAAGAACGAATCTTACAAAGTTGATGGATGGAACTATCCTGATTATGAAGAGCAAAAAAAGAAAAATGCTTATGTCAATGAAAGAATTGAAGAAAAGATTCAATTCATCAAAGACGGATATGGTGTGACAAATTTTTCTGAGTATTTTCAAGCAGACCCACAAGCATATTACAGTTTGGTGAAAAAATACAAATTGACCACACCAAAAAGAACCGGCTCACAAAGAGCAAAAGTTTTGAAAAAAGATTTGGTAGATTAAAAACAATAGCATAACTTTGTATCATGATGAACGACAAACAACACTCCGCACTCCAAGAAGGTCAAGCACAACGCAAACGTTTGACTCACATCGTCAAGAAAGCCGTGAAGTCTTCACCTTCCGCTTCTTACCCTCACACTTACATCTACTCACCTCCTGGTTTGGGAAAGACATACACAGTCAACGAGTCTTTGAAAACTCTTGACCTCCCCTTCTTTGAGTTGTCAGGAGCCGTGTCAATGTTCGCCTTCGGTGTTTCTTTGGCGACAATCAAGTTCAAGATGCCAAAAGACAAAACAATCATCGTGTCTGTTGATGACTGTGATGGAATCTTGAAGAACGAAGAGAACATCAACATCATGAAGAACGTGTTGAGCGGAAAGAGAATCTTCGCTTACGAGAAGTCTCTTCAGTCTCAGATTGGAAACTTGACTCCCCTTCAACAACAAGCGATTCAGTTCCACTCAACTGATGACCGAATGGGTTTCTCAGTTCCAACTGACAACATGATTTTCATCTTCACTTCCAACTTCCGTCTTCCTGATGATGATGAAGTGAAAGATGCTCGTGAGAAAGGTGGAAGCAAGAACATCTTGAAAGTTCACAGAAACGCAATCCGTTCTCGTTGTCGCACAATGGACTTTGACTTGACCAAAGACCAACATTGGGGATGGATGGCAGATGTCACTTTGAACTGTGAGTTGAACTCATCTTTGTCTTCTGATGACAAACACATCATCTTGGATTGGATTTGGAACAATTGGGAGAAGATGACCGAGCGTTCAATCAGAACCATTGAGAAGATGGCTGAGACCATGTGTGAAGAACCCGATGACTACAAGATGTCTTGGGAGATTGACCTTCTCAAATAACCACCTTAAAACCATCAGGGGAGTGGTGTCCTCGTTTCATAACACATGAGTGGGAGTTGATGGTCTCCCACTTTTTTTTCCCATAGACCAATTTTCTGAGGACCAAAATATTCACTAAAATTTGTTTTTTAATTTGGATGTACAGAAAATTTTGATTATATTTGTAGTATGGAAAACAAGTTAATTATAGAATTCAAAAGAAACAAAAGGACAGTTCAATCATTGGAAGTACCAGTAGAGATGTTAAAAGAATTAAGACATCATGTTAGTTATGTTCACAAAAATATGGAACATGGTACTTGGACAATATACATAACAATCAATATCAAATAACATGGGAGCAACAAAGAAAACCTACGAAGAAATGACATTGACAGAATTTTTATCATTTCATTTTACACACGAAGATGATGAAGATTATCAATACGAAGAATACAGACAAAGACAACTTGAGGCTGAACAACAAGCATACGAACAACACTTAGCAGACAAATACTAATATGGAAAAGAATACGACACAAGGAAACCAAATCATCCGTCAATCACAAGTCAAACTTGTCGTTGATTACTTCACTCTCGTTGAGAAGAAACCAAACCTCAGCGATGTTGTTAAAATCGCAACCATGATGGAGAAATACATCCAAGATGGTTATTCAAAAGAATTGGGGGAATCTTTCCTCAGAATTGACGAACACATCAACTCACTCAAGTAAACGTCCATTTGCTTAAGTACTGACCCTCTGAAATTCAGGGGGTTTTTTATTTAATTGTTTGCCTTCCCATACCAAGTAGGTAGGGTTGAGTCAGCACATAGTGGACCCATAGCGTTGAATGAACCACCTCTCCAAGAGTTTCTACCCCAATAGTAAGAGTTACCAGGCATTGTAATCTGTGAGTTAAACGCAGATTTAACCTGTGGTGGTAATTGTCCGTTATTCAATGAACCGTTGTTGTACTCAGGATACCAACCTGAACGGAATATTAAATGTCTTCTCATCAAGTTATCTTGGAACTCGGCTTGGTTATTTGCGTTTGTTTTAAGATATTGTAATGTCTTCAAATCCACAGGAGAACCTTGTTCACTTCTGTTCTGAACCAATCCAATATTAATAAATTTCACCCAAAAATTATCTAGCGCCAAAAAATATGAGTAAGCAATTAAAGTTGGTTGAACATAATTGTCCAACAATTCTTTGTATCTTATATTTCCCACTAAGTTAATATCACCAGTATCAACCAATTGTTGTAATTTGTCATACAGGTTTGTTCCAAGTGTTTCTTGGATTTGAATTGCTTGAGCCTGTTGAATGGCAAATCTTAATTCAGAAGAGTCAACGTTGTCAGTAATAGGAGTGTTATCTTTCAGTTTTTGTTCTGAGATAAATAAAACATTATAAGTCATCTTAGATTATACTTTGTTGGGTTATGGTCAAATCTATTTCTTGACCTGGATATATTAATTCAAACACATCTTTTAACTCACGATTCATAAATGTCTGTAATGGGTTAATTGATGTCTTTAAGAATAATTGATAGGCTACTTGTAATTGGTCAGCAGATGATGAGAACCCACCAGGATTTGGAAGTCCAATCAAACTACCGTCCACAATTTTGTGACCTGATAAAATTTGTTTTTGGACCAACTCAAACACCTCAGAATAAAAACCTTGTTGAAGGTTTGATGCTATCTGTGTGATGTCGGGTTTTTCATTTGAATCTCCGTAAGATACAATCACCCTTCCTGCGTTTTCTGAACCCTGATAACGGTTCTCAATGTTCCTTAAGATTTGAGTTTGTTCGTTTTCAGAATCAGGTGCTGGAGTGTTGAAGTGTACCCATAGTGAAGGGTTTGCTCCATTTATCAAATTGGCTAAGTTATAGACCGTTATTTGGTGGTTTAAACGTATATCATTGATTGTAGATAGATAGTCAGGTGCTCCGTAGTAATCGTAACCTGGTTGGAACATTCTAATATGAACGATTTGTCTATTAGTAAAGTTCATTGGGTCAAACTCAGAGAATTCAACCATTCCGGCTTTTCTCCAATTCATCCAATCTCTACAATAAAGATACTTGGTTGCTGGTGCTCCAAGTTCTATTGGCTTGTGGACTCTAATGTATTTTGAAGGAATAATGTGAAATCCGGCAATCCCTTCTGAACGGTCTTTCCTCCAAACAATTTCAAGGAATAAATTTCCTGTAACAATTAATTCAAAGTATAATTGTCTTCCAATATCATTTAATGTTTGTTTTGAGTTAACTTTGTAGTCGTTAACATATCCTGCTCCAAAACAGTTATCTACTTTTGAACGAACGCAAGCATTGTGAATTGGTGACATGTCCAACAATCTGTATAGTTCTTCAGGGAACATGTTATCTAATCCCCAACTTACAAACGCATTGTTCCTGTTCACTACTTCAGTGAAATTGGTTAGGGTATCTACCGCAAATGTTAATTTGTCTACTTGAATCATCCTTCGTATATCTTATAAATATCACTAGTACCGGAGTATGTGATAGGGTTAGTTGAGGCCGAATAATTTACTTGACAGATTGTCTCGTAAACTACATCATATGCCAAAGCAGGATTTGTATTTCCTGATAAAGCAGTTGACTGTTCCCACACTTTAATGTAATACTCTCCTTCTATTAAGTGAACATTAGTTTGTCCTGTGGTTGTTGCCCCCGTCAAGTATGCTTCAGGTTGATTGGGGTCTATTGTAATTGAAAACAAATCATAGCCAGGAGAGTATCCCACACTTGGTGGTATTCTGTATGGTACAAACCTCCAAACCTCTTGTGAAAGTTTGTGTTTGAACCCGAACAAATAACAAACAGAACCAGTCAAGTTTTTATTCCTTGAACAAGTTGCGTTTGCGTTGTTATATCCTTCCTGTAGTATTATCATATTCCGTATTTCAAGTTAATATAATTTTGTAGATTAGTTAAATCACCACCACTAATAACTCCATTTATTGTGATAACCTCAACAACAGAGAATTTAGCAGAATTAAGTATGTTAAAGTATGTTCCTAAACCAATCGTATTTTGTAATCTTGATGTTGTTGTTGCGGTCTTTTTAACACCACCCAAAGTAGATGTATTTGAGCCATACCAATTTATTGTTGGTGTTCCTGATATAATATACTCCATACTACCAAAGAAATATGTGTTATTAGCATCGTTTACATTTATTGTTGAATATGATGTGCCAGCACCCATATCAGATGTATAACCCCAATAATCAGGTGTATTTGTTAATATAGCAATTCTTGGAATACTTGATGTAAAATTATTATCGTATGATACAAATACCGCATCTTCATTACCACTAGTAATCTTTTTACAAACAATCATTTGTGTTTTTGTTTGTATTGTATTATTAGTTGATGCTGTATAACCCCACTCACCACCAGCGGCACTTGGATTTATTGTTAATGATGGATTATTATTCCAAGCCGTATCACCACTTGTAAATAAAGCATATCTACCAGCATTTGTTGGTGTAAATTGTTTTCCATTATATCCAGTCCAACTATCAACATTTGAACCACTTAAATTAACACCAAATGATGATGTCCACCAATCATCTAATCCTGTGATTTGTGCTGGTGTCCAACTACCACCTGAACTTGGTGTTATTGTCGGTGTTGGAGTTGCTGTAGGAGTGACTGGTGTTGGTGTCCTTGTAGGTGTAGGCGTCCTTGTAGCCGTTGGGGTTGGGTTAGGACAACCTGCTATTGATGTTAAATTACCACAACCATCAGTTGTGAATATAGTTCCACCTAAACCAGCAGAATTAGATAATAACATATTAGATGCTGGAATAGTTAAATTACTATCCATATAGATTGTTGTTCCTGTGGTCCAAAAACCAATAGCGACATTACTATAATATGTTTGTTGAACTACCGAAGCACAAGCATCATTTATAGTTGTTCCACTACCCAAACTTGTTATTGTATAAACAGTATTGTTATATGTATTTCTACTTAATCTTGTTTGGAATTGATTAATTATTCTTGATAATGTGGTAATCTTTTGTTGTGTTAGTAATGAAGACATAAAGGCAAAACTTAATTGAGCATTACTATAAAGACCTTCTTCTCTTCTAAACAAATAGAAAGGTGTTGTTGGTGCGTTTAATTTTGATATTCCAGTATTTGATTGATGGAAAGAACCATTATAGTATGTTGCGTTAAGAGTATCTGCGGTACTTGAAGCAATCAACATTCCAGCAGTGTTTGGTACATTTATTCTACCAAATGAATAATCACTACCCCAATCCATGATATTATCAGCATTTGATGGCAAATCACCAAATATCATCATCCTATCACCATTATCTTCACCAGATGCCATTAACGCTCCATAAGCCGCTGCTGTTCTTGGTTTTTCTAAATAACATCCAAAAGTTCCATTATCAAATATTGATGAGTGGCTTGATGGAATCCAATTAGTATTACCATAACCATCTGTGGCATTTCCTGTTGCTCCACTAACATCAAAACTCATACCTCCAAACCAACTAACATTATAAGTTCCTGGTGATTTGGCGTTTATCGCACAACCTCCTGCTGTGGCACCCAACATTGGGTAGAACCACTCCATACCATTATACAATCCTGAGGCTTTTAATTCACTAAATAATGAAATGGTTGCTGCGGATATTGTTGGATTTAATGTTCCACCAGCAGCACTTACCGCTTGTAAATAAACAACCGCATCACTATCAACACAACCTGTAATCGCTGGTATTGTAGGTGTTGGTGTTGGAGTTACTCCTGCTGGTGTTGATGTTGGAGTAGGTGTTAAAGTACTTGTAGGTGTACTTGTTAAAGTAGGTGTGATTGATGGTGTTACAGTAATACTTGGAGTAGGTGTCTGTGTATTTGTTGGTGTAGGTGTTAAAGTAACACTCACAGTAGGCGTTGGTGTTAAAGTCCTTGTCGGTGTTGGAGTAGGAGTGACTGGTGTAGGTGTTGGTGTCACATAACTTTCATCACAAGTTTCGCAATCAGGATAAATAAATCCATCAGTTTCGTGTAATGGTTGCCATTGAATACTTGAACCACTAACTGTCCAACACATTCCACTGAATCTAACAACGTCATCTTCAAGTAAGTCGTTAGCAAATCTGTTAATATAACTAACAATTGACAATGTATCACAATCAACAATAGTCCAAGAATAAGTTCCTGGAGGAGGTAATGGTGGTAATGGTGAACTTGTAATTGTCGGAGTCGGTGTAGGCGTTACAGGGGTTGGTGTAGGTGTTTTGGTAACCGTAGGTGTAGGTGTGGGTGATGGAAATGGCGTTGGTGATGGGTCAGGTTCAAAAAACATGATAATATCATCTATGGCTCTTTGTTCACCAAGATAATCACTAAACTTTTTTCTGTAAAATACCTTACTCATCTGTTAGTGGTAAATCTTTAACCCAATAAAATCTTTGATTAGTTGTAAAATTGATTTCTTTTTCTGTAATAGTCCAATCACCATTATGATTTTGTATTGGATTAAAAAAGCATAATCCACTTGTAAATTCTTGTCCTACAAGTTGGTCTTTTTGTTCTGTTGTTAAAATAGCGACTTTCATATTATCCAAAATATTGAGAAAAATGATTTGGTGTTGAATCAGTTGTTTGTGTTGTTATTATTGGAGCACACCAATCAATTAAAGGTAATTCTTTTAACCACTGATGTTGTGGATAAATAGATGCTTCTACCTCTTCTACTGATAATATCCAATTTCCATTACAATCTTTAACTGGATTAAAAAACCAGTTGTTTCCCTCAATCAATTCAAATTGTGGAAAAGTAAAATTTATTTCCGTTGATAATAATACTACTTTCATTTTAATATGTATTTCTGCCTATTGATGTAGCCCAAGTGTTTATTATTGATGAATATGTAGTCATCTCCGCTGGTGTTAAACCAGAACCAAATGATATAAAACCAACTCCTCTATCACTATAATATACTATTCCACCACCATTTTCATTTCTTGCTCCTACAAACAATTCTCTTATATTTGAGCCTGTTGTTGTTGTTGTTGATGAGAATATTTGACTACCATTTTTAGTCATATAATTTGTTGTATCTGTTGTCCTTGATGTAATAAAGTTTCCAGTCATAGCCGTATGTGAAGGACTATCACCACCTAATGAACCACTTGAATTAATATTTCCACCTCTATAATTTCCACCAAATGCTATTAAATCAGCATAGAAATCAGTATAAACATCTGGATTACCTGATGGTTGATATAACGCACCCATTTCCAACATATTTGATGTTGTAGTTCCTTTATTCACATAATAACACATGTGTTGTGAATATCTTGTTCCTATTGTGTTTCCAGAAATATAAGTATTGGCATATCCGTTCGCTCCATTTGGTGTTGCTCCACTTGATGAATAACTCCAACCACCATTAAATGTTAGTCGGTTCGCAGCATTTGTATCAAGTGGGTTTTTAGCGTTGAACTTTGTTCCAGCAGCATTACCACCTAACAATGGATACATCGCTGTAATCTTATTATACAATCCGTTAGATACAAGTGATGTAAATAATGTTCTTGTAGCGGCAGATACTGTAGATGTAATACCTGTTCCACCAGCAGCAACAACAGCAGATAAATAAGTATTTGCTTCAGTTGTACCACTTGCTGGTAATGATGATGTTGGAGTGATACTCGGTGTTAAACTAATAGTTGGTGTCTGCGTATTCGTAGGCGTATTAGTTGGGGTTGGTGTTACTGGTGTCCTTGTAGGCGTTAAACTTGGTGTTAAACTAATAGTAGGTGTCTGTGTATTGGTAGGCGTATTAGTTGGTGTAGGTGTTACTGGTGTCCTTGTAGGCGTTAAACTTGGAGTTGGTGTATTAGTAGGTGATAAACTAATTGTTGGAGTAACGGTAATCGTAGGGGTAATACTCGGTGTTAAACTAATAGTTGGTGTTGGTGTACTTGTAGGACTTAAAGTAATAGTCGGTGTAATACTTGGAGTTAAAGTAATAGTTGGGGTAATTGAAGGCGTAGGTGTTGGTGATACAGGTGGTGTTGTTTCAGGCGCTTTATAAACATTCATTACAGACGCCCAAACTTGAACAGGTTGTTTTGACCCTTTTGGGTACAACATACTATTAATAGATGGTTGATTAATCGGTGAGTGTGGGTTTGGACTATATGGTCTGATTGGCATATTGATAAATATAATTCGGCTAATGAAAATGGGGAGATTTTAACCTCCCCAAATTTCAAGGTTTTTATTACGATTGGAAAGTAAATCCACCAGCGGTGAATACTGCCGCAATCGTTGTAGTAACTAACACTTCTCTGATTGAAGTTGGTTCGCCTCCAGCCATTGTTATTGCTGTTGCTCCGTTCAAATCAGTGTAAGCCTGACCTGAATTCAAAGAACCCGCAGTAACCAATAGACCGTTGTCTAAACCTACCAACCAGTATCTGTTGTTGTTATCTTCTACCAATGCGTAGATTGAGTTCTGAGAAACCAATTCTACAAAGGTATTTCTTAATGAGTTTTGTAACTTTGGTAAGTTAACCACAATCTCAGGTTGGAATGTTACCGACTGAGAAGTTGTGTTGATACCAAGTGTTTCACTCAACATACTTGATTGCTTTGGTAATTGGAATTGATACCAAGTACCAGTTCCACCGATAGCAGAAACTTCACCATTAGTCACTGTGTAACCACTGATTTCACTTCCTGTATCTCCTAATAACCACATTGTACGTAAACCACCTGTTGAAGCGGTACGACAATCAAGTGTATATCCTGTGCTAATAAAACATGCTGCCATAATTTCTATTTCTTTTTAAGTTAAATAGATTATGCGCCAGTTTTACAAACGCAGAAAGATGATGGGTCAAATATACCCAATCCGTAAGTTACGTGTGCTTGAATTTTTACGATGTCCTCAAAAGGGTCGTAGATTGAACGAACAGTCATGATTTCTGAATTCATTCCAACCATGTAGTAAGCACTTGCTCCTGCGTAATAAGCGTTAACACCATCCAAACCTACAGTTGGGATAACTTTAACGTTAGTACCTGGTAACA
>Ga0209500_10003223_pt1 | contig 11269 bp, 22 predicted proteins | sample S_140212_EF_Meta_FD_187323 | JGI IMG/M metagenome (GOLD analysis project Ga0209500, IMG submission 187323) | Freshwater microbial communities from Lake Simoncouche, Canada to study carbon cycling - S_140212_EF_MetaG (SPAdes) (version 2) | ecosystem: Environmental > Aquatic > Freshwater > Lake ...
AGAGATAAAGCTATTGAAAAAATTGAAACATATAATTTTGGCGGCGTTGGTATTAGTCCAACTGGTACAGCTATTGCATTGCCAACAACAAATGTATTTGTAACTTTTGCTACGGACAACGGTGATGAATTTATACAAAACATTGCAGCAATGGAATTAAACGGTGTTATTAATTCTACCAATTTAACTACAATTAATGGTGGTTTTACAATAGGATTAAGAAAAATTGTATTTCCAAAATCTTATATACAATTTAGTCAAGCAACGCCAATAGGTACGCAATATGCGTTTGTATTTGGTATTTATTATAAATAAAATAAAACTTTTAAAATGAGTACATATTCAACAAGCCCTTTGTATAATTTTATAAATATACAATTAGTTGCTAATGCTAATACTGGTAAATTTTATTTCCCTGATTTGCCACAATTACGTTCTGCAAAAATACAAGCTATTTCTTTTTATTGTGATATAAGCACAATGTCAAAAGATATTAACAACGTAAATTTAATTACTGTAAATGATGCACAAGCAACTTTTTTAACTTTGTATAGTGGTAATAAAGAAGCAATACAAAATTTACCTTTATATAAATTAATTAATACAACGCAAGGATTAGTAGGTAACAATGACGGTTTATTTCAATTTGACAATTTAGTAGTAGATTTTTCTAAAAGCTATGTTCAATTTGCACAAAACTATGTACCTACAAGCGTACTACCATATAGCTTCAATTTTGGTGTGTATTATATTAAATAATGCAACTTTATACTTTTAATTAAATAATATGGCAGCAAGTTTCAATAATATAGAAAAAATTAAATCTCATTTTATAAAAATGGGACACCCTTACTTTTTGATTAGCGAAGATAAAAAAACTATCTTTGCAATTAATAGTACGGAAAACGATATAGAATTGGCAGCTGATTTGTTAGAAGAAGCACTTGAAGATAAAGACCATACAAAACCTTATCATATCTATTGCTTTGATAAAGTGCTAAAAGGTGGTTTACAAATACCAACAAAAGCAAGTAATGTAATTTATTTTAGTTATCAAAGACAACGCCCCGAATATAGCGGTGAACAAAAAAGCCAGTATTACGGCGGTGTTTATGATTTAATTAGACGTCAAGATGAAAAAATTGATAAGCTAACTGAATTACTTGCAGCACAAAATCAAGTTGAGGAAGTAGAGGAAGAAGAAGTAAAAGACAGTATGCAAAATAACTTTTTGGGTGCTATATTAGGCAATCCAGCAGTACAAAATATAATCGCAAACCTTTTAACTAACATAACCGCTAACGTGGTTACAAATCAAGCACAAAACAATATGCAAACACAATTTCAAAGACCAACACATTTAGCTGGTGCAGACATTGAAACAACCGAACTTGAAATAGCAGAAATTTTAGAAACACTTTTTGACAAAGGTGTTACAATAGAACATTTAAGAAAATTAGCAAGTTATCCAAAAGCAAAGATAACAATGCTATTAACTATGTTATAATATGGCAAGACAAGATAATACAAAAACAATACTTGTATTTGGTGCGGTTGGATTAGGTGTATATATATTATATAAACCTATCAAAGCGTTATTTGATACATTTGGCATTACGCAATCAAAAACGGAAGAGGAAGTACAAACATTGCAGACAAGTGGTGTTAAAAGCCCATTTAGTCCATTGTATTATAAAAGTATTAGATTAGCTAAATTATTAACTATTGCCCAAGCAAATGCAAAAGCAAAAGCTATATTTGATAGTATTACATATTTTGGCAATGATTATGCAAAAATTTTAGCAATCTTCAAAACTTTAACATATAAAACGCAAGTTTCTTTTTTGGCACAACAATTTCAAGCACTATATAAACAAGATTTATTAGAATACTTAAAAAGTGGTAAAAGTAATTTTTTAGTGCAAAATGCCTTAAAAGAGCCGCAATTACAAACTATTATTGAATTGGTTAATAAGTTAAAATAATGCAGCTTTAAACCTTTAAATTAAAAACAATGGATAGACAATATAGAATTGAAATACAACAATACCAACAAAATTATAATGTTACTTCACAATGTAACAATATAACTTTTATTAATACTGGTGCTATTAATGTACAAATAAATACATTTATTTTAGTACCAAATTCAAGTTTGTCTATTGGTGGCAATGAAAATGAAATAGATACTACGGTTTATAACGTATCGTTTCAAGGTGCGACAAATGGTAATTTAATTGTAATTAAAAAAATCTTTGCGTAATGAGTGATATTATATATACACCACCAGCGTCAAGCGGTGGCGGTACTACGATTAATCCGAATGATAGTTTTATACCTGTAAGGTTAAATGCTACTACTTTTGTAGATAGTCATTTGATTAATATACCATTTGAATTACTTACTAATTATGGTGGATTAGCTATTGGTTTTGAAATAGATTTTGCTAGTAAAAAATGTTATTTAGGAGATTATGGTAATGAATATAATAATACTTTATTAGCAACAGATTTTGCAAATGATGTAATATATACTCAATACTCTGGTAGTCAAATAGGTCTAAAATTAGATTTTGCAACACAATTATATTCTTTTGGTGATTTCAATTCAGTTAGTAGTGGGGCTTCTTTTTATGTTGATGAAGCAAATAGTACAATTTATACTAAACATAGTGGGCAACAAGAAGGATTGTATTTTGATTTTGTAAATGATTATTTTTCTATTGGGGATTTTAATAATACCAATAATGGTACTTATTTAAAAATTGATGATGACAATTTAAATATTACTACTTTTTATGGAGGAAATAATATAGGTTTACAATTTGATTTTAATGTAAAAACATATTCATTAGGTGATTTTGATACTATAAACAATGGAACAGCAATTTTTATAGAAGATGCTAACGAAAACATTACTTTTAGAGCTAATAATCAAATAACTTTTCAAGGCAATAATTTACAAGACAATAATATACGAGTATATACAGGTAGAAATATAGTTGTAAAATCTCCAAGCGGTGGCACTTATTATTTACCTTTATATCAATAAACTATGGACCTTTAAATTTTTAATTATATGCAAGAATTACAAATTATTGAGGCTGTAATAAACAAATCTTTAGAAAAAGGTGTATTCACTACAGCTAAAGAGATAGCAACAGTATTACAGGCTTTACAAACAATAGCACAAAAAGTACAAGAGAATGAACGAAATAATACTACAAATTAGTTTGTCTTTGCTTCCAGTAGCAGTATTTTATGGTGCATTTACGCAAAGAATTAAAACTCTTGAACGTCAAATGCAAGAACATAATACAATAACTGAAAGATTGGCAAGTGTTGAAACTAAATTAGATTTTTTAATTAATAAAAAATAAATTATATGAAAAACATTTTAACAAACTGGAAAACAAGTTTAAGCGGTGTAGCTACTATTATGGCTGGATTAGTTAAAATAATGCACCAAGATATTATTGGTGGCACTACTTTAATTCTAACTGGATTAGGATTAGTACACGCAAAAGATATGTAATGAACAAAATACTTTTATATATGGGTATATTTGCACTTATTCTTTACTATTTCAATAAATCAAGCGTGGATAAAAAAGCAATAGAATTAATAAAGAAAAAAGAGGGTATTAAATTAAACTCAAAAGGTCAAGCCATAGCATATCAAGATACTGGTAAAGTATGGACGATTGGATATGGTACTACTAATTATGACTTAGTGCCAAGTATTAAAGCTCGTTTTGGACGTAGTAACGTTGCAAAAGGTGATATTATAAGCGTACCGGAAGCAGAACAATTACTTAACGCAGTTGTTACAACTATTGCACAAAAGATAGCACCTAAAATAAAAAGAGTAGCACCGACAACAAATGAATTAGCAAGTTTAATTTCATTAGCTTACAACATTGGTACTGGTGCTTTATTAAAAAGTAAGTTATTTGAATTATACAATGCCAATAAACCTAAATTAGAAGTAGCTAATAGATTTTTAGATTGGGTTTATGATAACGGCAAACGTGTTCAAGGATTAGTTAATAGGCGTGTAGCAGAACAAAATATATTTTTAGCTTAATTTAACTTTGTTTCGTTTTTTTTCTATATATTTGTATTAATTGCTTAATTATGTTTATTGGTTAAGTGTTTGCACTCAAAAGGGCTGGTTTTCCAGTCCTTTTTTGGTTTTATTAAGTATTGATAATCAATAAGTTATAAAAAGATTAAAAAAAAGTTAGTAATTTATTTGTTTATTTGGTTTTATTTACAATCTTTGTACTGCAAACACATTTTAAACCCTTAAACACTTAAACAATGAACAAACCTTTAAGCGTTACTACTATTAACGCAAACCATTTAGAAGTAAGAATGAATATAGATACTACTATATTTTATTCATACGATAAGGAAATATGTATTTTCTATTGTGGTAAAATTTACTTAAATGCAGATTATTGGACTTATTCTATTACAACCAAAAAACACTTATATAAGTGGTTAGGAATGGATAGAAACGAAATAAACCATTATTTAAAGAATGGTAAAGCGTTTGAATATAGCCAGTACGGAAATGCAAATTTACCAACATTTAACGAATTAATTAATCAAAAAAGCGAAGCTATTTAATAGCTTTGCTTTTTTATTTATATGCACCTTTAAACCTTTAATTTATGGAAAACACAAAATTTAATTGGACACGCTTAACAAATGATGTAAACGGAAACCCACGTTTTGCACTACATTTTTTTAATTTATTAAAAGATAACGAAAAAATGGTTTCAAATTATCCCCTTGCAGTAAAAAGAGCAAATAAATTAGGGGGTAAAAAATACCATAACAAACAATACGGGGGTGGTATCGTTTTTCAGTCCTATTCATTACAAGAAACCGAAACTTATATTTTAGACCTTTTAAACAACTTATAAAATGAACAACTTTTTATTTTATGTACGTGTATGCAGTTACTTAATTGCATTTTTAATTAGTGCGGAATTTACGCAAAAACTTTACGATAAATTAAGTAGTAATTTAGACCATAGCTTTTATGCTGGTGATATTGACCACTTAACATTTCAAGACAAAAATAAAAAACTATTTAGTTTTTGCGTGTTATTATTTGGTTTTATATTAACGGCTATTTGTTTTATTATTTACTTTTTAATCCCTTAATTATGTCAATAGAAACTATTAAACAACTTAACGAAGCAGTTAAGCAAATAGAGGAATTACAAAAAGAGAAACAACAACTTTTTGAAATTTACAATGGACTTTTTGAAACGTCAATAACTTTTTATTACGTGGACGCACACAAAGAAAAAAATCTTATTAATACTTTTGGGCTTAAATTTTTTCCTTTTAATCTTAAAAAAGAAATTAAGATTTTAATTTTGGACGCATTAGACCAATACGATGAGAAAATAAACGAATTAAAATTAAAATTTTTAAACGATACCGAATTTTTAAACCAATAAAACAAAACAAATGAAAACACAATTTGAAAAACTACGTCAAAAAATTAACGAAGCACAAAACGAAATTAAAAAAGAAAAAAGTGATTTATCTTTTATATTTAATAAAGCACTGGAAAGCGTTTTAATTACAATGGACGAAATAGAAAAAGAAAAGGAATTTAAAATAGGAAATTATTATTTTGCGTGGAATTTAGACGAAAATGGTTTTGTATATGGAAAATTAGTTGAAATTGATGAATATGATGATGAATTGCCGTATAAAATAAAATATCCAAATAATGAAGATTATTGGTTTGAATATATAGGCGAAAATGTACCATTAGATTTAATTAACCCTTTAAATAATTAATTATGAAACAAACTAACAACTTACACGCACCAGCAAACCCAACGCACCCCGTACAAGATAATTTGGGACAAATTATTATGGCGGTTGGCTTATCTAAATTAGAGTACGCAAGTATATTACTTGCGGGACACATTTATACAACTTCAAAAGGTGATATTTTACCCGAAACAATAGCAAACGAAAGTTTAGAAGTTGCAATACAAGTATTAACACAATGCGAAGAAAAAGTAAAAGAATTAGAACAAGATCAAAAACAAAGTAAAATTATAAACCTTAAATAAAATGATTAAACCAGCGCAAATACGTGAATGGCTGGAAAGTAGGCATTTTAAAGAAGATTATGAACCAAAAGAGGAACAAGTACTATTTAAAATTGACGGCAAAGTTATTGGAACATTGGGAAACTTTGTAACATATAGCGGACTTGCGAAAGCTGGTAAGTCAACATTTTTGAGTAGTACTATTGCGTCGGCTTATAGCGAATGGGGTAACTTATATGGATTAGAACTAAAACCCTTGCCCGATAGACCCGTTATTTGCTACATTGATACTGAAAGTAGTGAATACGATTTCTACCGCACAATTAATAAAATAAAATTACAAGCTAATATAAAGACGTTTGATAATAAATTTAACGCATTTCAAGTACGTGAGGACACACCCGAAACGATACGTTTTATGCTTGAACAATATCTTACGGCATTTCCAACTTGTAGCATTTTAATTATTGACGGCTTACTGGATATTTTAAATAATTTCAACGATGAAATTGAAAGTAAAAAGACAATACAATTTTTGAAGTACTTGACAAAGAAATTCAACATTTTATTAATTGGGGTTATACATTTAGCACGTAAAGAGCAAGGTGGTTTATTAGGGCATTACGGGGCGTTTTTAGAACGATATAGTCAAAGTGTATTGCAAGTAGAAAAACATTTTGAAACTGGTATCTTACAACTAAAACCGAAGTTTTTAAGAAGTGATAAGGACTTTTTACCTATTTGTTTAAATTGGACGCCTTACGGCTTTGAGAAATGTTTACCACCAGCAGAGGAAAATAAAAAAGCCGCTAAAAAATAGCGGCTCTTTTTGTTTTTTGATTTTGATACTTGACGTATGCACCTTTATGACACAAAGATAAATAAAAATTTTATAAAAAAATAAAAATAAATTAAATTTAAAATTAAATTTTATGGCAGCACCAAAATTTACAGCAATCGTATTTTTTCACCACTCAAAGAACAAGCAACCGTTAAAATATAGGGGTATAACAAACAAACCTAAATTTGAAGCATTTGCAGACCAACTACAAGGACTTTATATAAATTACTACAATAAGGATACAAAGCAATTTGACAGCCGTAAATGGCTTAAAAATTGGAATTAAGCACTTTACCCCCAAAAACACCCCCAAAACGCAAAACGCACCTTCAAAAGTGCGTTTTTTTTGTGTTCTAACCTATGTTAACTAAAGGTATAAAGTTGCATTAATTAAATGAAGTTTTATGTACTTGTAATGACTTTTACTCCGTCTCCATAGATGGACGGAGTAAAGTTAAGGAATTATTTACGAAAACTCAAAAAACAAATGTTAAATTTTTGTAAAAATGTAAAAAAAGTTGTTTTTATTAAATCATTTGCCTAATTTAGTAGTATGAATTATAAAAATTTGCTCATTGGTGGACTTTTGATAGCTGGTGTCTTTTATTTTATAGGTAAAAAGAAACTTGCAAAAGCTATTCGTTTTAGTATTGAAAAAATAAGTTTTTCGGGTACTAAAATAATTTTAAGATTAGGTTTGCTCAATCCAACTGGAAACGAAGCAAAATTTAATTCTATGGTTGCCGACGTTTTTGTAAAAGAAAACCAAATTGCAACATTAACAACATTTCAAACTGTAAAAATTGCACCAAATTCAAAAAGTGCAATTGATATACAAATAACGCCAACTGGTATTGGTATATTAAGTACTTTACGAACATTATTGTCAAAAGGTGGTTTAAAAAATTTACAAGCAAAAATAAAAGGTACGGCAAATGTTGACGGTGTTGCATTTCCAGTAGATATAACTTATTCAGCATAATGACAAATTTATTAGCACAATTAAAACCATTTGCCAATAAACAACACATACTTGTTAATGATCAACAAGTAAGTGATATTATAACTGGATTATTGAATACACATAATCAATATAAAAGTGAATACGATAAAATTGCTGGTGGTTTTAGAGGCAGAACGGATAAGGAAACTGGAAAAAAAATTTACACGTTTTTAAAAAACAATGTAAATTATGTGATTGAGCCAGATAGTAAGCAGACATTAAAAAGTCCAGCGGCTATATTATATACTGGTAAAAGTACTGGAAGTGATTGTAAAAATTACAGTTTATTCACGGGGGGTATATTATCAGCACTTAATAGACAAGGTGATAATATAAAATGGTGTTATCGTTTTGCAAGTTATCGTATGTTTGATAAAATGCCGCACCACGTATTTGTAGTTATTAATCCAAATACGGCAAACGAAATATGGGTGGACGCAGTTTTACCAAAATTTAATTTAAAGAAACAATACTATTATAAAACCGACAAAAAAGTAAACGATATGGCATTAGTAGCAGTTGCTGGAATTGGCAAACCTAAAAAACGTCAAGAAAAGAAACCAGCAAAAAAAGCGGCAGCACCAGCAAAAAAAGCAGCACGTAAAGAGTTGCTTAAAAAGAAAGCAACTAAATTAAAAACTAACATTAAAAAAGCTGGTAAAGTAACTTTAAAATTTGCGGCAGCACCAGTACGTAATTCATTTTTATTATTAGTTAAATTAAATTTTAAAAATTTAGCTGGTAAACTACAAAAAGGTATTGATAAAGCACCTGATAAAATTAAAACGTTTTGGGAAAATGCTGGTGGTAGTTATAAAACATTAACTATTGCGGTAGGTCAAGGAATAAAGAAAAAAGCTATTGGCGTAATTGGTATGCAATTAGGTGCAGCACCAGCGGCAGCAGCAGCAGCAGTAACGGCAGCACCATTACTTGTAAAAGTAGCAGATGTATTAAAATCTATTGGTATTGACCCCGAAACAATTATTGACTTTGCAACTGATAAATTAAAACAAGTTGCTAATGATAAGTTAGAAAAAATTAACGAACAAGCGGCAGCAGAAACGGAAGCAGTTAAGCAAGAAGTAAAAGAAACGGCACAAGCACTTGATAAGGAAACTGGTGAAGAGGAAAAAAGTAGCGGTACTGGAATAAATAAAACTTTATTAATTGGCGGTGCGGTTGGAGTAGCTGCATTGTTATTCTTAACTCGTAAAAAATAATATATGCCAACTGCAATAGAAAAAATACAAGCAAAAGCAAAAGCATTAAGAAAATCATATCCTAATGCAAAATGGACTGACTTAATTAAAAAAGCAAGTACTGAATTAAAAAAAATTGGCTCAATAGGTGCAACGTCTAAAAAGAAAAAAGCTACTAAAAAAGCAGCTACTAAAAAAGCGGTATCTAAAAGAAAACCAAAAGTTGTTAAAGTACTTAAACAACGTGGAAAAAGTGTAAAAGCATACGATAAAAGACATCAAGCGTTACCAGCTGGAAGACGTATATCAAAAACTGGCAGATCTTATACTGAAACACGCAGTAATAGAAGTGACAAAGGTGTATTATTAGGTGTACATAAAGACACTAAAAGCCATAATGTACGTATTAGTGTAATGAGTGGTATAAATAAAACATTAGATAGATATAAAAATACTATAAAAGAGATTGAACAATATGAGGAAGCAAAAAGAAAAATAAAACTTGCTTATTCAGTTGCTACAAGTCCAGAAAAAGTAAGAGCAAAATTAATGATTAAAAAAATTGATAAAATCATTAAAGAATTAAAAACACACGCAACTCAAATAAAAAAACATTTATAATTTTTAAATAACCCCCTAAATATAAATAAAATGGCACGTAAAAGAAAAACAACACGCCGTAAAACTTCATACAAAAGACGCAGAATGTCTGGTATGGGACAATTAGACGCTGGTAGCATTTTGTCAACCATTGGTGGCATTGCAGCTGGTACATTAGTTGCTGGATTAGTAACTAAAAAAATATTATCTACACAAAACGAATTAGTACAAGCTATCGTACCAGTTGCCGCTGGTATTGCTACGCCTATGTTCGTTAAAACACCTTTTGGTCAAATGGCTGGTGCTGGTATGGTTGGATATGGTGTTTCACGTTTATTAGCTAAATATAATTTGGCTGGTGTTGGTGAAATTGACACTATTGACGTACCTATGGCAATTAGCGGTGATGACTTATCGGTTATTGCTGGTGATGATGACTTCGCAATGGCTGGTGACGATGACTTCGCAATGGCTGGTGATGATATTTCCGTATTAGCTGGATTAGAAGGTTAATTTATATGCACCTTTATACCTTTAATTAATTTAATTTTTTACAAAATTTTTTAACAAACAAAAAAACAAAAACTATGCCTAATCAAATTGGACAAAGATTGGTTTTTCAAAACAGTAAAAACGCAATCAAACGTGCTGGTTTAAACCCAGCGACAGCAGTATTATCTCAATCTTATTTAAGATTTGAAGCACCGCTAACTACAACACAAGCTACGTACACCTTTGACACATTGGTAAATGAGAACACCAATCCAAACTACGTAACTCAAAACAAATTAAATCTTCAAGATGCCTTTGTAATTTCAAGCATTGGTTTCTTTGTTACCGTTGCAGCTTCAAGTGCCGTAACTGAAAGTACAATGCCGTTGTACACTTATCCAAATACTACCGTATTTACTGGTACAAGTGATGACGCATTATATTCAATGTATAATGGCAATATGCAATTAACGGTAAACCAACGTACAATCTTAACTGGTTGGGATATTGCACGTCACTTTGTAGTTAATCAAACTCAACAAACTGGTACTTTATTAGACCAACGTAATTTAAGTGATGACGGATTTTATCCAGCAGAGCCAAATATCGTTTTAGTTGGTAGTAAGAAAAATATCTTACAATTAGTAATGCCAAATGCACTTGCTACTGTAACTGCAAACTCACGTGTAGTTTGTATTGTACGTGGTATTTTAGCACAAAATGTTACACCAGTAAACTAATATTTACAAAATTTGCCAAATGGGGCGGCAACTAAAACATAGCCCCTTTTTTAACTTTTTAAAACATTTGAAATGTTATTAAATAAACAACTTACAAGTAATTATCAATTAGTTGAAATAATAATACCAGCTAATAGCCCAAATCAAAGATTTTCTTTTCCCGACCAACCTTTGTTGAGAGATAAAGCTATTGAAAAAATTGAAACATATAATTTTGGCGGCGTTGGTATTAGTCCAACTGGTACAGCTATTGCATTGCCAACAACAAATGTATTTGTAACTTTTGCTACGGACAACGGTGATG
>Ga0209500_10003224_pt1 | contig 11268 bp, 6 predicted proteins | sample S_140212_EF_Meta_FD_187323 | JGI IMG/M metagenome (GOLD analysis project Ga0209500, IMG submission 187323) | Freshwater microbial communities from Lake Simoncouche, Canada to study carbon cycling - S_140212_EF_MetaG (SPAdes) (version 2) | ecosystem: Environmental > Aquatic > Freshwater > Lake ...
CGAGGATCACTTGTTGTTTGTCTTTTGCTAAGAGGTATGCCATGTGTGTCTTCCTATGTTTATTCTATTTATGTTATGTCTGCGAAGGGGATTGCTGCTGTGAAAGAGTAACCAGCCATCACTTGCTTCCAGTTAGTTAATGATCCTACTTGAACAGGGCTTGATCTATGGACTGTATCTCGTTGTCCTAGTTGGCCTTGACTATTAAGTCCCCACATCCATAATGTACCATCGGTCTTGACGGCTGCTATAAAAGTATTCCCTGCCACTTGTTTCCAATTAGTCAATGATCCTACTTGGACTGGGCTTGATCTATGTGTTATGTTACCCAAACCACCTGCTCCGCTGCCATTAGATCCCCAATACCATAAGGTACCATCAGTCTTGATCGCAGCGCAAGAAGTTACAGTGTTTGCCACTTGTTTCCAATTAGTCAATGATCCTACTTGGACTGGACTAGATCTATGTGTTATGTCTAGTAAGCCTAATTGACCATTAGTGTTTAGTCCCCATGTCCATAGTGTACCATCAGTCTTAATTGCAGCTGAGTGATAGAAACCATTTGCTACCAACTTCCAATTAGTCAATGATCCTACTTGAGTTGGACTTGATCTATGGGTTATGTCATTTAGACCTAGTTGACCATCGGTGTTACGTCCCCATGTCCATAGTGTACCATCTGTCTTAATTGCTGATGTATGATAACCACCTGCCTCGGCAAGTTTCCAATTAGTCAATGATCCTACTTGGACTGGGCTTGATCTATGGGTTATATCTAATAGACCTAATTGACCATTATCGTTTCGTCCCCATGTCCACAATCCACCATTAGTAGTGATGGCAACTGGATGAGTATTCTTTAATGATATCTGTTTCCAATTAGTTAATGCTCCTACTTGAACTGGGCTAGATCTATCTGTAGTGTCATTTAATCCTAAAGCACCAATGGATGCAGCTCCACTATTACGACCTTGAGCCCATAAAGTACCATCTGTCTTAATAGCATGTGTATAATAGCGACCACCTTGCACCAACTTCCAATTAGTTAATGATCCTACTTGTACTGGGCTTGATTTATAGACTACGTCTGACTGGCCTAATTGACCATTTAAGTTTAGTCCCCAACTCCATAGCCCGTTACCCACGTACTTGTCTATTAACTGTGCTTCAGTGATGTACTCTTCGTCGAGGTCGATCGTGCCGAATACTGGGTCGTCTTTTCTGTAGTTTGATCCTAAAACTGTATCATACGTAAATACGATGATACCTTGGCCGCCAGGTCTAGCACCATTCGGCGAACCAGAAGAGCCACCACCATAATTACCACCATAGCCGCCGTCATCAAGAGAACTGCCTTGAGCACCACCTCCACCGCCACCAGAACCTGCTGTAGCTCCGTCAGATGTTTGTGTCCAATAACTGCCAGTACCTCCACTACCTCCGTCGATGTTTGTGGCGCCTCCACCACCACCACCAGTGCCAGCAGTACCACTGCCGCCATAAGTGTCTGATGCACCACCACCAGTTCCACCACCACCGTTACCTCCTGTTCCTGCAGAAGCATTACCACCAGGATTAGTTAAACTAGCACCGCCACCACCGCCACCACCAATAGTTGATGTAGTTCCATTAGCTCCATTACCACCAATACCACCTGGACCAGCCGCACCTCCACCGCCACCGGTGGCGGTAACACCATTACCACCATTACCACCAGAGTTTCTAACATCGCCTGCACCTGAAGCTGAAGCACCACCTGCTGCACCAGTGGAGGATGTGGCAGCTGTGCCTCCTTTTGCAAGTATGCCGGATGCACCACTCGCACTAGCAGCTGGAGCAGCATTGATTAAACTAAACCATGAGTCGCCACCATTGCCGGGTGTTGCAGCTGATGTTCCACCAGCTCCAACATTATAATATAGAAGAGTTGCAACAGATATTCCTGGTAATGTGGTTGATCTAGAGTAAGCACCTCCGCCAGAACCACCAGAACCAACCGCTGTTCTTGCTCCTCCACCACCACCAATAGCCTCGACGGATACAAATGACCCGAAGTCAGCAGGTACTGTGAATGTACCAGCACCGGTTGATGTTATAAAGATGACTTTACGTGCCATGTGTTACCTAAGAATTTGATATTCTTATTATTTATAAGATTAAATCATGAGTAATCACGGCCTGGGTATTTTTTGAGTGCATAGTCCATGTCTGTACGGGTATCGTTTGGTTCATACCAACCTTTACCACCATGGATATTAAGCACAGCTTGGAAGTACTCCTCATACATCTTAGCTACATGATCTAATGAGAAGTTGTTGACAGCCCAATCTCGGCAATCTTGAGGCTTGATACGATCAATGTTCTTAAGAGCCCATGTGAACTCTTCGAACGTACGGCATCTATAACCTGTAACACCATGGATATTGTTCTCTGTGAATGAACCCCAGTCGGTCGTGATAGTAGGTGTACCAGACATCAAGTTCTCGATCTGTACTCCACCAAAAGGCTCAACGTACATAGAAGCGACCATAGAGACCTTTGCTTTACTCATCAGTTCTCTACGTTTCTCTACGTCTGCATAGCCAATAAACTCAACGTGTTTTGGGATCTCTTTGTAACCGCATGCTTCAAGGTTATTCTGACCTGCAACCTTAAGTTTCATGCCTGCAGCTTCTGTAGCTTGGATAGCCACATGGATGCCTTTACCTTCATAGACTCGGCCTAAGAATAAGCAGTAGTCTTCTTTAGTTTCAGGGGCAAACGTGAAGTCATCTGGATCAAAGTAATTTGGGATAACAACATCATAGAAGTTATTCTTACACATACCAACAGCAGCTAATCCATAGTATGCATGTAGGATAGCATATGATTCAAAGATCTTAAATTTTGCCCAATGTCCACCAGCATAACCGATACCGGGTTCAACAGTGATGATGTCAGGATGTGCATCACAAACTGGTCTTGTACCAGATCCCCAGAATGGTAGGATGAAGTCGTTCTTTTGTTTACGTAGGCCTACTTCGCGGATAGCGTTCTTATAGAATGTCTGATAAGCATGGTCACCTGTATCAAACTTGAAGAAGTTCTTACGCCAATCATAATCGCCATAGGCGATCTTAAAGTCTTCGTTAGTTAATACAGATACGTTCTCTGTAGCCTGTGGATTAGAATCCTCATGACCATAATGGATGACTTCATGACCTCGATCAGTCATCATCTTACAAAACTTTAATGCCTTTTGAGTGTATGCACAAGCAACGAACTCTTTAGTCGTTACTGTGTGCGGCAAACCTAAAACATGAAATCTCATTCTTTACTCCTAATCGTGTTTAAATAATTTTTAATATCGCCGTTTGGCATTGCATAACGATTTACAAGATCAGGATACATCATCTCGACTATCGTAAATAAAGCTTCTTCAGTACCTATAGTGCCTTTACTCAATACATCTCTTAATGCTCTTTCGTATTTATCAAAGAACCCAGAGATGCTTTCCTTTGAACCACCAAACAGCGTAGCTCTACATACATATTCAGGTTTTCTGCCAATGATGTCTGTCATCACATTAATATTACATCCATGGATCTCAGAGTTAGTATTGTATGGATAAGATGATAATGAGAACTTATCTTTTGGTAGTTTGAGGAAATTAAACTCAGTGATTGGTTCTTGTACACCAAAGCTGTTAGTAAATCCAGAATCTATCCAATAGAAACGTTTAGACCCTAATGGGTTTGTATCTGCTACATTACCAAGTAACCACATCTTGATAAGAGTCAATGGTATATAGTACTTATTAACAAGTGGCGAGTCTTTGATCCATGCAGATTGGTTAACCCATTCACCCTTTGTGATGATCTCTTGCATCTCTTTATAGAAAGGCATCTTCTCTATCATGTCAAGAGTGAGAGACCTAACTTGAACTCTGTTGTTAGATGTGGCTATGCTTAGTTCTTTACGTCTGTTAACTATGTATTCATGGTATTTTGGATCCGCATAGACGACCAGAGGGTTACGGACAGATAGTAGATGATCAAGACCTTTGATGTAATGTTCTTCAAAGTCTCTGTCTCCTCTACTAATATCTACTGCACATGTAACAAGAGTCACATCTGCGGGATACTCGTAGATCCAGTCCATCTCTCTAAAGTTAATCATCGGAGCACGTCTGTTTGCAAGTAACTCTTTAGGATAGAAGTCATATGGTACTTTACTATCATCTGGTCTTTGTCCAGCCATACGTGAACAGTGGTCTCCTAAATGTCTTGCATACTCACCGTTTAAATAAACACCCTTAAATCCTAATGCAGTAAACTTGCGATCGATGTTCCATTCGTTATGCCACTTCTCTACACGGCCTAACATGATAAGGTCATCTCTACGTCTAAGGTTAGGAGATCCACACCATGCATGCCATGCTAGATGACCGTCAGTGATCTTCCATGGCTTCTTCCAAAAGAACTCACCATCGATAAGTTTCTTCTCGTATGAGTCGATACCTTGGAACTCAAAGGTTCTCCATGAGATGTCGACTACGCCAACTTCTCTGTATTTTTGTAGGATTGCTTTTGATTTGTTGAGGTAACCAGGTTGGGTAAGTTCCCAATCATCTTCAAGATAGAAGATGTATTCTGAATCACAGTAGGATACCATGAAGTCCATGGCAAACCATTGAGATCTATTACGTGGGAAACAAATGACATCCGCTATATGACCATATTCTTTAACTAAGTGTTCATAAACACCCGGTTCTGCAGAGTCATCAAGGATAACCATCTTTGTTACATAATCTTGGGTTTCAAAAAACGAAGATAGTGTTTTAGCAAGTACATCTAATCTATTACATGATAATACGAAGGTGGTTGTGTCTGAATCTGGTTGATCAACGGTGTGGATCTTCAATTGTGCCATAAATGTTCCTCAGTTATGATATAATTATACTATAGAGAGTGTTTAATGTAAAATTATTTATATGCCATATCTGCCGCGTTGGGCATTAAAGTTTTGTGTTATTTGTTCCGCAGTTAATGCCACATTATAATATTGTACAGCACCTATGCTACATGCTAAATAAGTAACACCAGTACCAGCAGAATTTGTCCATGTTGGACCCATGTTACCTCCGCCTATAACGACTCTTGGTGATGGAATAGATTCATTTTGCGAGTTTGGAGAAGTGGCAGCCCCAGATGTTACACCATCTACATATAATTGTGTAGAACTAGCGCCAGTACTTCTCACATAACAACAATAATGCCATGCATCATCGTTTACTGTGGTACCAGTATTAATAGTAGCAGTTGTTCCATATGTACCACCATATAAAAGTCCATTAGTTCCTATCCACATATGATTAGAAAATTGGACTGAACTAGATGGGGGTATTGAAGTTCTTTGAACACCTATTAATTTAGCCCCATTAGTTGCAGTAGTTTTTACCCAAACACATTGTGTAGTAGCACTATCTAAGCCAGATGCTTCAGTAAAGGTAGTGTTATTAAGCGAAATAAAATTATTAGCAGTACCAGCAAGCGTAAATATTCCGCCATTTGCTGTACTATAAGTTACACCAGATCCTAACGTTGCACTATTTGCCGCGTCACTTTGATCTGTTAAAGCGGTACCAGTTCCTGGATAACTTCCATAGGCGTTATTAAAATGAAATAAAAGACCTGTTGTGTATATCGATCCGTATGGATTTCCAGCAACTACGTTAGCTACTGATGACATATTAAGATAATCCAGCGCCTGAGCAAACGAATGTGTTTGCGGCAACACAGATCAATGAAGCAAGACCTTTTTGAGCAAGTGTTCTATTACCTGTAGTTGCAGTACCAGCAAGTTGTAGTGTTGCACTCGTACCTTGAGTTATTGTTAGTGCACCTGTAGTCGTGTTGTATATAGTGATGACATCACCAATATTAAATATTGAAATATTAACTGTAACACCAGCTGTAATCAAACATGTTTTACCAGCATCCGTAGCTACTAAAGCACCAGATACCGTACCTGTTGTAGGCACAGAACGTATATCACCTTTGATATCATATATGTAACCTGTAGCACCAAGGTAACCAGTAGAACCAGTTGCTCCAGTTAAGTAGCCGGCGCCGCCTGCAACGACTAAACCGCCTGAAGCAGTGATCCAACCTGTAGCACCCGTTGCAGCAATACCTACTACATTAACTGATGGATTATTAGGACCAGTGGCACCAACAGCTCCAGTATATGTTGATCCTAATAGACTACTTAACGTTGCCATTTATCTTATCCTTTAATTCGTCGATTTGTATTTGTTGTTCTTTGATAGCATTGATCAAGAACCCAATGATACCGTTATAGTTAACTGATTTAGCACCATCTTTATCAGTAGACACTATTTCTGGTATAACTTTTTCAATGTCTTGAGCGATCACACCGTATGATGGTAAGTTATTAGATTTCCAATTGAACGATACACCCTTAAGTTGTTGTACTACATCAAGCGCGTTAGGTATATCTTCGATGTTGATCTTTTGGTTCTCATCTGATAGTGAGTTAAATATAGTAGCGTTTAATGTACCTGTAGCTGGGTTAAAGTATAACTTAGTAGATGATATTTTAACTGTAGATATGTTACCCGAAGTCACGTCTTCTAATACAATATAGTGAGATGAGTTGGTAGAGGTATCATCAGTGATTGAAATTGCTGGAGAGTAATCTGTACCCGATGTTGCAGCTGCTACTACACCTGATGTTGCTTTAAGTACACCGGTCAATGATGTAGCTAGTGTTGTTGTACCTGTCGCGGTTAGTGTAGTAAATCTACCAGTACCAGCAGTTGTACCACCAATGTTCACGTTGTTCATTGCACCTGTGGCGCCTGATGTAATAGTTACAGCGGTAGTAGTTGGATTAAGAGTAACTGTACTATTAGCACCAAGTGTAGTAAATGCACCAGTACCGCGTGTAGTAGCACCGATGTTAACGTTGTTCATAGCACCAGTTGCACCAGATGTTATGGTTACAGCACCAGCAGTTGGAGCTATCGTTACAGTGCCACCGCCAGTAGGTGATATAGTAGTAACGTTACCTGCACCGTTACCATTAACGTTAATGTATCCAAAAGTACCACTACCATTACTACTTAATGTTATATTTGCTCCAACATATACCCCAGTAAATGTACCATCACGTGGCACTGCAGCACCGATCACCACATTATCCATCGCACCAGTTGCGCCAGAACTGAGTGTTAATTTACCTGCAGCTGTTGGAGCTATAGATGTATTAACACCTGCACCATCGATCGTAAGGTTCGGTGCAGTTATTAACCCTGATGCACTGATTGTACCTGTTGCACCTGTGGCACCACTACCTACTTGTAAGCTACCATTAATTTGTACAGAACCTGTCGCACCTGTCGCACCAGTCTGTGGACCAAATTGTGCGGTGAATAAGTTGACAGAACCTGTTGCACCGTTTGTTCCAGCTACACCAGTTGCACCGTTTGTTCCAGCTACACCAGTTGCACCATTAGTTCCATTACTTCCAGCTGTACCTGTTGCGCCATTAACACCAATACCTGTTGCACCACTAGCACCGATAGGACTTACACTAGCATATGTTTCCCATGTAGTACCATCGTAGATTAATGTTAATATAATATAGCGTATATCAACTACTAAATCTTCTGATAATCCTTCAATAGTTGAACCGTTGCGTGCGATAGTAAGATTATTAGTTGCCCAATTTGCACCATCTGCAAAGTTTACTGAAGCACCTGTAGCTGGAGTTGCAGGCAATGTGATGGTGAATGCACCACCTGATGTATCAGCTATGAGTAAATCACCAGCTACTGCAGTATACGTAGTTGTTTTTCTTGACCATAATGTAGATCCGGATGCGGATAATGCTGTACCGTTGAGGAATAAGTTATTGAAGTAACCAGATGGAGATCCGATAGAACCTGTGGCACCTATATAACCAGTTGCACCTGTAGTGATAGATGCAGATGTGGTAGAAATAGTACCTGATGCAGTGATAGATCCTGTTGCACCTGTTGCACCTGTTAGTGTACCAACTGCAAGGTAGTTTGCAACGTTGACACCACCAGTTTGAGAACCAGTTGCACCGTTTGCATCGATGCGCATGCGTTCTGTACCACCAGTCAAAAATGCTAATGGTAAATATGTACCTGTACCTTGCGCACCACTTTGTACACTTGCAGATGTGTTATTTGCAACTAATCTAGCAAATGCTGAGTTAGTTGCATCTGATGAATTATAAGCATCAAATGATGATGTATTTCCAGAACCATTTGTTATAGCAGTTATTCTAGTATTATTATTAATAGTGCTTGTTTGAAATGCTACTCTATTAGCTATGGTAGTAGCATCAGTAAAGTCGCCAGTGATACGGTTACCTGTACCGCTGAACGCTAAGTTGCCTGATAACCCTATAGATCCTGTAGCACCTGTAGCTCCTGTACCTACTGTTAATGTACCTTGTACTAATACGAATCCTGTGGCACCTGTCGCACCAGTCTGTGGACCAAACTGTGCAGTGAATGCACTGAATGAACCAGTCGCTCCTGATGCACCTTGCACACCAGTTGCACCTGATGCACCTTGGATACCTTGAGAACCTGTGGCACCGTTGGTACCATTAGTTCCTGCAACGCCTGTTGCACCACTTGCGCCTTGTACGCCTTGTGTACCGGTAGCACCTGTTAATCCTATAATTCCTGTAGAACCTGATGCACCTTGTACACCTTGAGAACCTGTCGCACCATTAGTTCCTGCAACACCAGTTGCCCCATTAGTACCAGCAACACCAGTTGCACCTGAAGCACCTTGAATACCTTGACCGCCTTGAGCACCTGTAGATCCGCTTGCACCTTGAATACCTTGACCGCCTTGAGAACCTGAGGCACCGCTAGCGCCTTGCGCACCAGTATTACCAGTTACACCTGTAGCACCTGATGCACCTTGTATACCTTGAGAACCTGTTGCGCCACTTGCGCCCTGTACGCCTTGATTACCTTGAGTACCTTGAATACCTGTGGCACCATTTATACCAGAAGAACCTTGAATGCCTTGAGCACCTGTTGTTCCGGCAATACCTGAAGCACCTTGTACACCTTGTGAGCCAGTTGCGCCTGATGCACCTTGAATACCTTGAGAACCTGTTGCTCCAGCAATTCCAGTCGAACCGCTTGCACCTTGAACACCTGAAGCACCTTGTACACCAGTTGCACCACGTGGTCCTTGTGGACCTTGTCCACCTTGGATAGAATCAACGAGCGCGATGTAATCTGCGTTTGTTTGATGACCAGAATTACCAGCATTTGAGTGGTATAGTCTTAATGATACATTACCGCTTGATACGTATGGTGTTGATGAGATAACACCTAGTTCAAACATATAATAACCAGCTAAACCATTATAAGATCCGATAGAATCCCATGTAGATGTGTTATTGTTATATAGTTGGATGTATATCGTGTGGCCAGATGCTTGTGTGTATTGGATATTAAGATCAACTAAGTTGAACTTATCAACACCAGTATAGGTTACATCGAATATCCATGCTGGACCTGATCCAGTACCATCTGTCCATATGTACTGGTTACCATCATTAAATGTTCTGATATCTGTGACAGAACCTGATACGTATACACCATTAGTTAAGGTTGCTGTTGCTGCTGTGTATGTTGTGACTGCTGGAGATGCACCTGTCGCACCTGTGTAACCAGTTGCACCTGATGCTCCTTGGAATCCTGTCGCACCTGTAGAACCTGTTAATCCTGTTGAACCACTTGCGCCTTGGATACCTTGTACACCAGTGGCACCTGTTAAACCTGTCGAACCACTTGCCCCTTGTAGACCTTGACCACCTTGTGCACCAGTTGAACCACTTGCACCTTGGATACCTTGTCCGCCTTGAGAACCTGTTGCACCTGATGCACCTTGTACACCTGTGGAGCCTGAAGCTCCTTGAACACCTTGATTACCAGTCGCGCCAGTATAACCGCTCGCACCTTGAATACCTTGATTACCTTGAGTACCTTGTGGACCAGTAGCACCAATATCACCTTGATTACCTTTTTCACCTGTGGCACCTGTTAAACCTGTTGATCCGCTAGCACCTTGTACACCTGTAGCACCTGTTAAACCTGTTGATCCGCTAGCACCTTGGATACCTTGGATACCAGTAGCACCTGTTAAACCTGTTGAACCGCTTGCACCTTGAATACCTGTTGAACCGCTTGCACCTTGAATACCTGTAGAGCCAGAAGCTCCTGTGATACCAGATGCTCCTGTTATACCCGTCGAACCAGATGCACCTTGTACACCTGTTGCACCATCAACCGGTGTTGATACGATAGCAAGGAATATTGCTTGATTACCTGTGATCGCTGAGCCACCACTATCAAGCAGTGCTACTGGAAATTCTATATAACTATTAGCATGTATTGTTGGTGTACCATTAACTTGCCATTTTTGATAGTTTGCAGAGTCGTTTCTATCTTGTATGATTAATACATCATTAAGGTTTATTAATGAAAGGAATATGTCAATATCAATACTATCATCAGTAAGATGACTAACATGAATATTAGTAGCTGATAATAAAGTTGAATTGTTCCAGAGTAGGTAACCACTTCCTGGATCATTAGTTTGGGAGTTTGTCTTAGCTTGATATTTGTAAAAACTTGTTGATTGTCCGGTAGGACCTTGAATACCTGTTGCTCCAGTATAACCTGTAGCACCGATACCTGTTGCGCCAGAAGCACCTTGATAACCTGTAGCTCCGCTTGCACCGGTGATACCTGAGGCACCAAATATACCAGTGGAACCTGATGCACCTTGTACACCTGAAGCACCATCAATACCTGTTGCACCAGTAAATCCTGTGGCTCCGCTCGAGCCTCTAATTCCTGTTGCACCAGTTAAGCCTGTGGAACCGCTTGCACCTTGGATACCTTGGATACCTGATGCACCTTGTGCACCTTGTTCGCCTTGAATACCTTGAACGCCCTGTGGGCCTGTCGCTCCACCAATACCTTGTGAGCCTTGAGTTCCGGTTGCTCCTGATAAGTTACCTGTGGCACCTACCCAAACACCAGATGAGTTGATTACGTCGATGCCAGACGCACCACCGACTGCTAGTCCATTCTTGACTAGGAATTTATTATTATTTGTTGCCAAGGTTCACGTATCCCCATTGGTTAATTATTGTATGTTATTTATTAATACCCGTATGTAATCTTATCCAATGAGTTTC
>Ga0209500_10003228_pt1 | contig 11259 bp, 23 predicted proteins | sample S_140212_EF_Meta_FD_187323 | JGI IMG/M metagenome (GOLD analysis project Ga0209500, IMG submission 187323) | Freshwater microbial communities from Lake Simoncouche, Canada to study carbon cycling - S_140212_EF_MetaG (SPAdes) (version 2) | ecosystem: Environmental > Aquatic > Freshwater > Lake ...
TTATTATTCCTTGATTTGAATGTTTATCACAAAAAACACAAGGGGGCATAAAATAAATCAGAATAACTATTGTATTTAGTTAAGCTAGCTGTCGGAGAATCGTCAAATATGTGTCAATATAATGACACACTTATAAATTGGCCTGACGAGAGGGACTCGAACCCCCGACCTACAGCTTAGAAGGCTGTTGCTCTATCCAGTTGAGCTACCGTCAGATATTGGTGCGAATGGTCGGACTCGAACCGACATGCCGAAGCGGGAGATTTTAAGTCTCCTGTGTATACCAATTTCACCACACTCGCATTGATTGGTGCCCCAACCGAGACTCGAACTCGGATGCCGAAGCAGTGGCTTCTAAGACCACCGTGTCTACCAATTCCACCATCGGGGCATTGTTTGGTGCAACCTAGAGGAATCGAACCTCTTTCAATGGTTCTTCAGACCACCGCTATGACCACATCAGCTAAAGTTGCATTGGTGGGCTAACTGTGAATTGAACACAGACTCGACCGATTATGAGTCGGTTGCTTTACCATTAAGCTATTAGCCCTTGGTACTTCGTGACAGGATCGAACTGCCGACCTTCTCCGTGTAAAGGAGTTACTCTACCGCTGAGTTAACGAAGCATATTGTTGGGGTGCTCTATGAGGATCGAACTCATACTATCTCGGTCACAGCGAGAGGTGCAGACCACTACACTAAGAACACCATTGGAGCGGAGTGAGAGAATCGAACTCTCAACCGAAGATTGGAAATCTGCTGTTTTACCATTAAACTAACCCCGCATATCGTACCGATGCTTGTTCAAGCAGAAGCAATGTTCGGTACCACACAAAGGCAGGATTTAAAAAGAGCCTGCACTCTTTAATGGAGCGGAATACCAGAATCGAACTGGTGTATAAACCTTGGCAAGGTTTCGTTTTACCATTAAACTAATCCCGCAATTTATCCAATGCATCTAAAACACAATCTTCAGTAGAAAGAAAATCTTGGTAATTTTCAGGTCCACTTCCTTGCAATGATGCAAGTCTTTTGGCTTCTGATTTAGTCCTACCAAAAATTCTTTCGAAATTTTCTTCGTATTGTGCTCTATCTACTATTGGTCTTGGCTTATCGCCTTTACCACCGTCACTCATATTTTTCCTTACAGTATAACCGTTTTATATTCATAATTAACAGTCTCTTCATTTTCACGGAAGACCATTGCACCATTTCTTGTATGGAATTTTTTTGCCATATCAGTCTTCGGTGATAATGTTACAAATCTGTTTATAGTTTTGTTGTTTTCTTTAATGTGTTTAACTGCATCAAATATTAGTTTTCTACCTGCACCTGGAGCGTAACTCCAAATAGTATAGAAAACTGCAATCGATGGTTCAACACACTTTTCAAACAATTCTGATTCCTTTGTTGGAACTGTTGTTTGATAACTGACACAAGTAATTGCTTTTACCACACCTTCTTCATCTCGATAAACAAAAATGTCTTTGTTCTCACCAATGCGGTCAAGATGTGGTATTGTTGGTCTTACAGGATCATCAGTTAACAGAGTATATAACTGGTCTGTTATTGTTTTTATTGCATCTATCATTTTTCACTTTCATGTTCTATGCTACCTTTAGTCCTTTAAGTCTATCAGCCGCATATGAAGCGGCAAACGCTTGAGGTTTAACCAAAGGGATGACATTACAAGTGCCTTTAATGTAACCAATCGCTTCATTAATAACACATGATGAGCCTGTCAATTCATTAGGATTAATATCTAAATGGACTTCAACATCTCTGTCAACCAACACATCAGCAAGTTTTAAATACAACTCACTTACTTTATAAACCTCATTCATCAACCTATATCTAGGCTTGCTTTGTTTCTGGTCATAGTCTTTTTCTCTAACTACTTCACCGAATAATTTACAACCATTGTTACCATTAATATGAACTACGATTGCAGTAATGTAGTCAGCGTACCAAATTTTATTTATTTTCATTCTTTCGGAATCACAACCAATATAAATTTTAGTTTCAGGTGTTTGTGCTTCGATGAAATCTCTAACTTCATTCAAATCTAATTTACGCATACTACATTCCTTATAATAATTGGCATCCCGCTAGGGACTCGAACCCCAACCAACAGTTTTGGAGACTGCTATGCTGCCATTACACCAGCGAGACATTTTTGGTACCGAGAGAGAATTTCGAAATCTCGACCTATGCGTTATCAACACATTGCTCTTCCTCTGAGCTACCTCGGCATTGGCCGGTCGTGAAAGATTCAAACTCTCAACCTTAGGGTCCGTAGCCCTACGCTCTATTCAATTGAGCTAACGACCGATACTTGGTGGAGAATAGGAGATTCGAACTCCTGACTGAAGCTTGCAAAGCTACTGCGTTCCCAATTACGCCAATTCCCCGAAAAGGTGCAGGGCTTCCACCTGCTGCTAATCAAACCGGGTTGCGGTGATTAATCTGCCGCCTCTTTATATTCAGCGGACTTTTTTGGTCGGAGTAGTAGGAATCAAACCTACGACCTCTCGGTCCCAAACCGAGCGCACTATCTGGCTGTGCTATACTCCGTATTCTTTTTAAGAATCATTCCAACATAAGTGCCACAAAATGCACCTACAATTGCTGGCAATAACAACCAATGATTACTTGTATAATTAATTACTGCTAAACTTCCAAGAAGATAACATGCAATAGACCATAAACTTGCACCTAATGCGTTGTTATGTTGAACACATCTCAAATAATATGTGTATACTACATCAAGCAAAAAAATTGCAAAGAAGGTCACAATATAATCTATCACTTTACTTCCTTTAATGGTGCCCCAGCAGAGAATCGAACTCCGAATTGATGCTTACAAGGCAACTGTTATACCATTTAACTACAAGGGCGAAACTGGTGGTGATGAGTGGATTCGAGCCACTAACCTACTCCGTATGAAGGAGTTGCACTACCGTTGTGCTACATCACCGATTGGCTCCACAGGCAGGGATCGAACCTACGACCAATTGATTAACAGTCAACTGCACTACCGCTGTGCTACTGTGGAATAAAACTGGTTGCAGAGGCAGGATTCGAACCTGCGATTCTTGGCTTATGAGACCAAGCGGATAGACCTCTTCCATACTCTGCGATAACTTGGCGATGCGTGGGAGAATCGAACTCCCATCTTCGGATAGACAATCCGAGATAATGACCATTATATGAACGCACCTAAAACTGGTGGAGAATCAGGGAATCGAACCCCGTGGTATCCCGAAGGAGGACAGATTTACAGTCTGCTGAAGTCACCAATGCTTCTCATTCTCCAAATTTTTATGGTAGGGGCACGGAGAATTGAACTCCGGTTAATAGGTTAAAAGCCTACTACTTTGCCACTAAGTTATACCCCCAAATATTTTACCATTGTTAAGTGTTATCTGTCTATTTGTCAACAAAGTAGCTAACTCTGACAAGCGAATAACAGTTATATCAGGATCCTTTCCTCGCACAGTTGGACCCGCATAGTCATAGCGTCCTATGACGATACCTTGATAACACTTAACAATGGTACTCCGTGGGGGAATCGAACCCCTCCTTACCGCCGTGAAAGGGCGGTGTCCTAGCCGATAGACGAACGGAGCAAAATCAAACTCAAATTTTTAAAGAACAGACAAGAGTATATCACAACCACAGAAAAAGTCAAGAACTTTTTTCGGTAACTGTTGTATACAAACAACAAACTTGGAGTGGGTGACAGGATTCGAACCTGCATAAAACGGATTTGCAATCCGCCACCTAACCGTTCAGTAGCACACCCACATAAATTTTGGTACCCTTGCTCAGATTCGAACTGAGAGAACTTCTCCTTTTGAGAGAGATGACTTTACCAATTTGTCCACAAGGGCTCTGGCGGAAGATATCAGATTCGAACTGATGCACCCATTTCTGGATGACGGTTTAGCAAACCGCTGCCTTAACCACTCGGCCAATCTTCCCATATTAAAACACACTATCTCTCTTTGTGGTCGCAGCCCATGGTAAAAAGCTTGCTGCATCGATAATGTGTTTTAATATGGCGGAAGCGGTGAGATTCGAACTCACGGAACATTTCTGTTCGTCTGTTTTCAAGACAGGTGCCATAAACCGGACTCGGCCACACTTCCATTTGGCAGGGACATTAGGAATCGAACCTAAACTAACAGAGTCAAAGTCTGCTGTGCTACCACTACACAATGTCCCAACAAAACAACTCAAATTTTTAAAGAACAATAAAAAACCCCTAGATTTTTTAGGTCTAGGGGTTTGTGGAAACTTAGATTTCTAAATTCTAACTACGCACAACCCCTACCGATACAATAAAGCCATTATTTTCACTTCTTGGTAAGCGATAATCGGCCTGCCATGTCGTTGCGGACTTGGCACAGAGTGTCATTGATGAATGTATAGAAATATTTTTCATGTTGCTATTATATATGCTTTTTGTTCGATTGTCAAGCGTTTTTTTGGTAAATATCAAAAGATTTTCATTTTCGGCATGTTGCCGTTTACACTACCATCTTCTTTCAAATAGTATAAGTTTCCATCTTTATCAACTGTTGCTGAACCTGCAAAGAAATAATCATCCAATTCTTTGAAACGGATTAAATCAGCGTCATCACACACACGGACATTGGAAATTTGTTGCCCCAACCATTTTGATGCGTTGTAATCTGCTTGTGAAGCAATATGTTTTGCCTGTTCTTCATTTTCCGCATGAACAATATGCACTTCGTAAAAAGTGCTAACTGATTCCACAGAAAATCGTTTCAAATTTGACTTTTTTTCTGCTTTGATAGCGGCAGGTTTTGCTTTTTTCACTTTTGCAACTTTTTCTTTACTCATTTTCAACTCCAACTAATGAAAATTCAATTTTTTTGATGGAATCCCAACGGAAACTTCTCCATCCGTCATTTTCAACATCAAAAACTGGCAAAACTTCATCGGATTTTGCTTTTTCTGTACCTTTCGGTGCAAATTCACTTGGAATTTTTGATTCCGATAGTGTGCATTGCATAATCCGTTCACTTCCATCTTTTTTGATGAAGGTAATACTGACTACATCTTCTTTTAGAAGAGTCCGAAGCCAATCTTTTTCTTTTTTTGTTGTAAAATTCAATTTTTTTTCACTCATAATCATTCTCACTTGTTAATTTTAACACCATCACCTTTTAGGAACATACCCAATAGAATAACTGCCGCCCAAGTATCAATTGTAAACGGAATTGCTAGACCAAAAAGTGTATTCAACGACCAGATTGTAAGAAACGGGAATAAAACCGCAACTGCAACCAATAAAACTAACCACAAAAGTACCTTACTCATCTTCATTCTCCCATTCTTCTCTTTCTTCCAACATTTCTGCAAGATTCCAATTGTCTACGATATCTTCTGGAATAGAATCTAGTGATTCCAAATCAGAGTATTCATAACTCTCATCAAAACCTTCAGAGAATTTTCCCACGAAACCCATACCTTCTTCATGGTATTGAGCATCAACTGTAAAGTCTTCCATCTCATTAGAAATGAATTCATACAATACAATTGGTGGTGCCCATGGTGAATCAAACCAAAATGAAATTGTTGCACGGTCACCGTCTTCGGTTATATTCCAATCTTGTGCATCACAGTTCCATTTGCAACCCCAATTAGCAACCGACCAATTATACCAATCAGTATAACCATATTTCTCAACCAGTTTCACATTCGGCACATCGTGAAAGGAAACATTCCCAACATCTTTTAGTTCCTGAGGGCATGGATTGAAAAAATCAAACCAGTCTTTACCGTTATTGTTATCTAAAAAGTTTTTAAACTCTTCGATTTTCGCCTTCTCACCTTCAATTGAGATTGTATTATTACACCAATTTGGCATGATTTAGTCCTTCATTTAGAATTTGCAATTGAACTTGCATACATTGATAATTTGTTAATCATAACACGACCGAGAACATCTTTGAGGTAATTATCAAACCATTTGCCTGATTTTGTTGTTTTTCTAATGATACAACCATACAGACCTGCACCTCTAAGATTATTCACATAAGTTTTTGGATCACCAAGAATCGCTTCAAACGCATCATCGAAAATTGGTTGACCTTCTTCATCCTTCTTAAAGAAAGCAATATGGTAAACATCACCAATTTGATGACTACCTATTTTCTCACCATTATCATATGGTGATTGAAAAGTAAAAAAGGCAAGATTTAATTCATCATCTTCTTCGGTGGGCAGGAACCAAAAACCATCATACCGTTCTTCGTTATCATCCATAAAGTTCCTTTTGTATTTGTTTTTTGGAAGCTGAGCGGCTGTATGCCTTCTTAGATACTTCCACCCGCATCTTATATTTAGGACTTCGTAAGTCCTTAGCTACAAGGTTTCTAGGCTTAGCTATCTCATGGAGCTGGGACACCGACCAGTATAATGATTTCCGCTTCACTTGTCAAGCCTTTATTGCATCACTTCAAAGGTATCAAACGGTGTTTGCCGTTCACAGATTAATTCAAACAGGACTTCCTGCACTTCATCCAATTCTTCCATTGTAACAGAATCAGCAGGCAATTTGCCTTCTAATACCATCTGCATAACCATTTGCCTATCTTCGGTCATTGTTTCATCTCCGCATCCATGGTTTTAACCATATTCATCATTAAACGCATCATTGAAGCCATTTCTTTTTCTACATTAACTGGTTTCTTTTCAACACAATAAGAATCCGTTTTAATTTTAGCAGAAGCAGATTGGCATGCCTGCATAGTGGTAAAATTATTCGGTGCTTCTGTAACACCCATTGCTGTAACAATCATTAAAGCAAAAACTGTATTCATATTACATCCTAAAGAAAATACCAAAAACATAAATTGCAAGTAAACCGAAATTCACGGTCATCATTGCTTTATCTTTAATCATACAACCCCATATAAAAAACAATAGGGCGCCAAGATTCAACAACCAGATATTCAACGGGTCGAGCATTAATGCCGTTGCCAGAGCACCACCGAGGGTGATGCCTGTTGCAACCCATTTAATCTTATTGACTAATAACATATGGTTTGTTCCACTTTCCAACATTGATATGGTAATAATATGCCGTGTGGAAATAATCTGTCTGAGCATCCGACTCATCAAAATAATCCGCAACAAGCAATGCTTCTTTAATTTCTTTTAAAGCGGCAAGTGCTTTTGGTTTATCTTTATAATGGTCATCCAACCAATAATGATTCACTTGAATATTATCACCACCAAAGTCAATCGGTCCGGATTTGATATTCACACAAATACTGGAATGGTTATGCACACTCAAGGTTGCTTTCAAACCATATTTTTTCAAAACTGGTTTCATTGCAGTAGCGATTTTCGCTTTCTTTTCCTGATTCATATATGCCATGATATAATTTCCTTTTCAATTAACGGTACAAATAACCACCCGCCCACATAGCGCCTTGTGTCTTACCCATATCCCGCAATTTTTCAATATCGGTAAACAGGTTAAAACGGACACCCTTGGCAGGTGATTTCCAAGATTTTGCCTTATACAGGTCACCAGTAACTTTATCAACAAACGCATGGACGGATTTTTGATTATTGACCATGACGATTTTCAAATACTTATTTCCAGGTTCGATTACAAAATCATAATCTAATTGAGAACCGTTTTTGTAATAATTCCCTTTAAGAATTGCACATAATTCGGTTGTAAGATTCATAACACCAGATTGTTGAAATGTCGTTTTCATAACTAGTTCCTTTATCAATTTCTATGGTACCATTGTATCACAGGTAGGCAATAATGTCAAGCACTAATTGGAGACTGTTGTTTTTTAGCAACAGAATTTAGATTGCGAATTAACTCTTCGGTGGACTCTTTTTTGTCAGCTGCAAGCATTAGCAATTGTGACATGTAAAATCCAGCCAGATAAGAATAATTATATTGACCGTTTTCCGTTTTTGTGGATTGTTCGAATTCTTTCATAGCATCATGCAACAACTCAAATCGAGCATGACGGTCGCCCAAACTTTTTGCAAATTTATTCATTGTTTTTTCCTAAGTAACCAAAATGATTTCCAGCATTTTTGTGTTTTGCCCATCGGTCTCGCATAGATTCACCTTGTGGTGTTTCAGCGGGAAAGATTTTCTTGCCTGCATAGGTTTGCAGGACTTTAATCATAGATTCAAAAACCGGATTATTATTCATATTAAAAAGTATTCAAGGTTGGTTCATATTCGGCAATTAACTGCCGTTCTCTCTGGTGAGCGGGTTTGCGACCTCTCACAACTTCAAGCACTTCGTATCGAAAATCCGCATCCGTGTTGGAACGGAGAAACTCACAAAATGCCCAATTCTTATTTTCGCACTTGGCACGGGAAACATGTTTTTGCCAGCGGACTTTTACACTTCGCAAAAATGCCTGTCCTTGTGCAACGGTGACACCGATGTAGGAATCGCCAGTATCCAAGCACTCTACTCGGTAAAGCACATGGTTTCTGTCGGATCGCTTTTTTCTATTCATCATGTAGCCATCATAACACAAAGTGGCAACTATGTCAAGCCCCTTATGGTTAGTGGTCACTAACTTGTTGCTTTTTTGCAACAATTAGGGGTTAGTGGTCACTAACTTACCACACCCCACGGAAATTGATACTTTTTGTAACTTTTTGAGGTCCCCTGGCGCCACAGATATCGTCTTCTTTTTGTGAAAACCATACCAATCGACACCAAACACACCATTCGGTTGCTCAAAGTATTCGCAGATATTCAACTCATTAATTCTCACCGATATTGGTGCATTAAGATATCGCAACATCATCTTGCGGTAAGATTCATCATAGGTGTTAATGCGAACTCGGTTCTCAAAGAATCCAGTTGGTGCCCATTGAATGTATACCTGTTGATTGTTTTGTTTTTCGCCTGAGGTATCTTTTTCCAACTTCTCAAGGAAACGAATCATGCTCGCCTTGAATTCAGGATTCCAATATACTTGATAGTCTATCTCTATGATAGCATTTTCGCCCATAGAAGGAACAATACTGACGGATTTGATTTTGACATCCAATCCAGATTGCTGTATTTGTGAAAGATAGTATTCGGTTAACTTGTATCTTTGAATGAGAGTATGCCTTGCAGTTAAATGCTGTGCCTGCAAATCATTACCATTGACTACAATTGATTTAGAATCACCAAGTAGTTTTCTCTGAAATGTCCATGGCGCCACCGTTGCGGTGACTGAGCAGACAATTGTGCTAGTTCCTTCGCATTGTTTCACTTCGTATTTGTTGACAACACCAGAGGAGTATTGTGCAATCATATCTCGCACAATTTTGTTATTCTCGGCAGTTTGGTCAGAAACAATTAAAACACCGATTGCTTCTTGCACACTTGACACTAGTGCATTGTTGATTGCTTCTTCTCTGGTTTTGCCAGTACCTGTGGTAGTGACAATCATTTCCTTGGGAACGGATTCTGAGAAAAATATACGGATGCCAGAAAAGACTATTGAGATATAGTCAAATCCGGAAAACTGTTGTGCCGAGACTGTGGTTGAAAAGACTAAAAATGAAACAGCAATCAGCCGTCTCATTTTAGTTTCCCATTAGTTTGCGAAGCGCCTTTGCTGTATCGACTGACTTTGTGCTAGTCTTCACAACCACGGTGATTGTGTTAGTTTTTGCATCATAAGATTTTTCATCTACATATACACCTTGTAGAATTGCCGATGATTTTTGTTTGATACTGGACTGTAATTCGCCAACAATTTCTGATTTGACTGTTTTACTAGTCTCTTTACCATCTTCTGCTTCTGCATCTTGTAAAGATTTATAGATGGTACTAGCAAACTTTTCAGTTTCCAACTCTTCTCGCATAAACTGAACAATCTGCTTTTTTGCACGGAGAGTTGCCAGAGAATAGGCCTCATCTTGTGCATATGGCAAGGTACTAGTCAATCGAACCGAATTGCTCGATACAATAGATTCTAGTTCACCAGACATAGTATAGTTCACTTTGAGATTACCACCGACAAACTCTGCAACCACAGGTTTTTGTTCTGCCGCCGTCTTAGTGCCAAAGGTAGAACACCCGCCTAGTGCAATGCTTACCGCAACTGCAATAACTAACTTTCTCATTTAAATCTCCATAATATAAAATACTGTAAACAGTATAACACAAATTTACTTCATTGTCAATAGTTTTTGGCATCATTGCCAGGCAATGTTTTATTTTTTCACCCTTTTATCAAGCTGCGGTTCCACGAGCTTTTCCACTTCTTGTGCAGGCACAGGTATTTCTATAAAGTTCAGCCATTTCACTGGTGTCCAGTATTTGGTATAGAGCCAGTTTATAAAAAGAATAACTGTGGCGATAATAATACTGCCCATTCCGACTAGGATTGAACCCACAAAGAATGTTGCTGCTTGGTCAACTGTCATATACTCTTCACCTTTTCAATAATTTTATTTGCTTCTGTAAAGTCTTTATTGCCCAATTCTTCACTATCATTGGTCAGAATGAGCTGTTCCACTTCATCTGCAATGTTTTGAATTTCCCATTGTTTGTAATCAAAATGCCCGCCACTCATTCTTGTGCCTTTCTTAGTATTGCTCTAGCAAACTTAATATCTTCTTCAGTCCAATCATCGCTATATAACTCCCAGTAAATTTCTCCTATTTCCTCATCTGTTAGTTCTTTTACTGGATGGGTATAGAGTGGTGTAGTAATGCCCATGTTATCCACTTTGTTTTCTGAAACACAATCGGCTAAAAACAATGCTTCATCCTTAAATCTATCTAAGTTAATCCACGCTACTGGTTCATTATTCATTTGCTCAGGTGCTTTCTTATCTCTGCATGGCATTGACCTAATACTCCTGTTGCCATATGGGTCTGCCCTTCTACTAGCCATTGTGATGCTCTATCAATCTCATCCATTAGGAATATGATTAATTCTTTATCGGTTAGTGGTCTAGGCAATTTACTATTCTCACGGTAGCACATTAATAACTCTACCAGTTCGGCATCTTCTTTGGAGAGGTATCGGCCTCTTGTGCGGTTTAATACTGTTTCAAGTAAATCGGTAGTGTTGGCTCTTTCAAAGTTCATACTATTTCCTTATATCAATCCCATTAAAAAACCTATAGCAAAACCCATTGTTGCAAAATACAATACCAGCAGAATATACAATAGTGTATCCAATATGATATCATTGAAGCTCATAGAGAAAAGGCAATGACCAATAG